>Ga0334895_1000084_pt1 | contig 153229 bp, 163 predicted proteins | sample GraSluR3_MG_7_FD_207229 | JGI IMG/M metagenome (GOLD analysis project Ga0334895, IMG submission 207229) | Sludge microbial communities from methane-producing bioreactor in Wageningen University, Netherlands - Granular Sludge_31_05-R3 | ecosystem: Engineered > Bioreactor > Anaerobic >... | reverse complement strand
CCCGAAAAAGCATCAACCGAAAGTGCTTTATAGGTCTTCCCGATCGGTTTAAGTACCGATGTGTAGGTATCCCCCGTATCGGGATCAATGCGAATCGGTGAAGCTAGACTGTAGACAACAAGATCCACCTGCTTCATGTGTTCTTGTATCAATCGAACCGTCCGTGCTTTCATTTCGTGAGAAAAAGCGTCACCGAACAGACTCTCTGCATAGAGTCCTCTTCGGTGTGCTTCCTGCTCAAAAGCTTTTGTATTGTACCAACCCGGAGTGGCTACTTTCCGTTCTGAAGGCTCCCGTTCAAAGGAAATATTGATAGTATCGGCATTACCGAGAACAGCCGCACTCATGCGGGAGGCAAGTCCGTAACCGGTTGATCCACCGATTACCAGCACACGCTTTGCATAAGGTTTTCCCGTGTATTGACCCTTTTGGCTATCCAAATAGGCAAACTGCTCATGAACATATGAGGCACATCCTTTCGGATGTGCGGTCAAGGAGACATTACGCATAATTTTCTGCTTGATGATCATCGGTTCTCCTCCTGGGGTGATGTATCGCTGAGAATGCACATCCAGGTGGCCTCTGCAGCAAGTTCTCCGTCAATAGTAATAGTACCTTTCTGTCGTATTACCTGCTGCGAAACCCGCAGATTATGTACATGAATGGTGGCAGTATCTCCTGGTCTCACCTGTTTGCGGAATTTTACCTTCTCAACTGAAGCTAGCACAAACAGTGCGCCCGCAGGAAGAATATTCATCTGGCACAACCCTGCTCCGCCACACTGTGCCATCGTCTCTATCAGGAGAACACCCGGGACCACAGGATATTCAGGGAAGTGGCCGGCAAAGAAAAATTCATCGGGATCGAACGTACGCACTCCCACGGTATGATGTTCATCTGCTTCAATTAACGAATCCAAGAAGAGAAAAGGCTTTCTATGCAAGAGTAATTCCTCTGGGGTACTAAACGAAAGGCTCATTACTTTTCTCCTCTACTGCGGTGCACCGGTAAAAACCAGAGCGCCGTTATGTCCACCAAATCCAAGTGATTCACTGAGTGCATACGTTATCTTACCGGGAATTCCCTGATTCGGGACATAATCTAGATCACATTCAGGATCGGGGTTCTCAAGATTTAGCGTACACGGATAGAACGAATTGCGTATCGCAAGGAGCGTAATGATTGCCTCCACTGCTCCCGCCGCTGCCACTAAATGACTCGTCATAGATTTAGTTGAAGAGACCTTCAATTGTTTGGCATGCTCGCCAAATACCTGCTTGATTGCCTTCGTTTCCATGACGTCATTCGCCTCGGTACTTGTTCCATGGGCATTGATATAATCGATAGCCGCAGGTTCCAGCTGTGCTTCACGGAGAGCTGCCCGCATCGCACGTGCAGCTCCATCACCTTCAGGATTAGGAGCAGTCAAATGATATGCATCACAAGTCATACCATACCCAAGAATTTCACCAAGGATTACGGCACCACGAGACCGGGCAGCTTCGAGCTCTTCAAGTATCAGAACACCGGCACCTTCTCCTAATACAAAGCCGTCCCGGTCCTTATCAAATGGACGACAAGCCTGTTCGGGAGTATCGTTGTACGCAGTGGAAAGTGCTTGAATACGACAGAACCCCGCTACCGCCAGCTTTGTGATGGCACCTTCTGTGCCACCAGTAACCGCCATATCGACGATACCATGCTTGATCGCATGGAATGCGGCTCCTATTGCATCGGTTCCCGCTGCACAGGCAGTTACGGTAGTGTGACAGGGGCCTAACAGACCATACTTGATTGCAATATTTCCCGCAGCTTCGTTGGAAATCAATTTGGGAATCGTCAAAGGTGCTACCGCACGCGGTCCACGACTGAAGAGCTTTTCCAGATTGTCTTCAACGATTTCAAATCCCCCGATACCGTTTCCGAGATACACTCCCGAACGCTCCGGATCGTATCCTCCCTCACCATTCGGACCGAATCCGGCTTCCTGCATTGCCTGAACGGCAGCATACACCGCATATTGGGTAAAATCGGCCATTGACCGGATTTCCTTTCTATCAAGAAGATCTGAAGGGTCAAAATCACGAATTTCTCCCGCAACCCGAGAGGGATACTCTGTGGTATCGAACTTGGTAAGGGGACCAATACCGCTCTTTCCTGCTTTAATGTTATCCCATAACTGTTGAACGCGAAAGCCAAGCGGGTTCACTGTTCCCATACCGGTTACTACTACACGTCTATTGTGTGCCATATATCAACTCCTACATCGCCATCCCGCCATCAACAGCGAGAACCTGTCCTGTCATATAAGACGCCTGATTACTGCAGAGAAATGCAACGACAGATGCAATTTCTGCTGCTTTTCCTATCCTTCCTAATGGGATCTGGCTCTGCAGCTGTGTTTTGGCTGTATCAGGAAGGGACGCCGTCATATCGGTATCAATAAACCCCGGAGCCACAACATTGACTCGAACCGAACGTGCTGCAAGCTCTCGTGCAAGGCTCTTAGAAAAACCGATCAAACCGGCCTTTGATGCCGCATAATTTGTCTGTCCTGCATTACCCATAATGCCGACCACGGAAGAGATATTTACTATCGATCCCGATCTCCTTGAAGCCATATGCCTGCCAATCGTACGACACGTGAGAAAAGCGCCGGTGAGATTTACCCGGAGCACCTCATCCCAGGCATCATCCTTCATCCGCATAATAAGACCGTCACGGGTAATACCGGCATTGTTCACCAGCACATCAAGATACTCTGCCTGCTGCATCACTTCAGCCAAGGCCTGTTGTACCGATTCAGCTTCTCCCATATCACAGGCAATCCAGTGGATCTGATCACGGATATCATGTGATTGATCGGTAAAATCACCTTCAGATCGAGATCCATACCAAACCTGCATCCCACTGTTAACCAGCGAAAGTACAATTTCTTTGCCGATCCCGCGGGAACCTCCGGTAACAAACGCATGTTTTTGTTGCAACTCACTCATGGGATAATTCCTCCCTAACAATTGAACGGATATCATCTGCAGTCCCTGCAGGAAGGCAGGTCATAGTATATCCACTGGATTTCCATAATCCGCTGAGAACAGATCCGGGACCCGCTTCTATCGTTGCTGTCACCTGCTCAGTATCCACCAAGTGTTGCATAATTGTCGTCCAGCGTACAGGGGAAGAGAGTTGTCGCACACAAAGGTCCCTCACTTCTTCTCCCGTCGCCACCCGGGATCCTGTTACCGTTGCATACAGTGGAACGTGCGGATCATGAAAGGAAAACTGCGATAGGAACTCAGAGAATTCATCCTGAGCTTCCTGCATTAGCGGTGTATGGAATGGTCCGGAAACACGGAGAGGAATCACCCGACGGGCTCCCGCAGTTTTCAGAGCTTCGGTGCATCGTTCAATCTCCGCAGCCAAACCACTGATGACCACCTGCAGCGGTCCATTGTCATTAGCACAGTAGAGCTGTTTTGCTTCCCTCTCTGCCAATACCCGCTCAACGGCATTAAATCCAAGACCGATAATTGCAGCCATACCGAGTGTTCCGTGACGAGTGGCAGATTCTTCGGATGCCTTCGCCATCAAGGCTCCTCGTTTTGCGACAATTGCAAATAAATCTTCATCAGAAAGCACCTGAGCTCCCGCATAGGCAGAGAGCTCACCAAGACTGAATCCTGCATGACACTCAGGATTAATTCCCTCTTCATGGAGCACGACTGCCGCACTGCGGTTGGCGAGAGTGACGGCAATTTGTGTAATTTCCGTCTGTTTCAATACTTCATCATCCGCAGTTTCCAACAGCTGGTGTAAATTTCGTCCGGTAATATCAGAGGCAAGTGAAAACAGATGTTGAACTGCCTGAGACTGATCATAGAGATCAAGTGCCATACGTGGCTTCTGTGCTCCCTGTCCAGGGTAGCATGCTGCATACTTTACCATTGTATCAGATTTCCTCCATAGGTTAGGCCTGCTCCAAACCCGATAGTCATGATTCGCTGACCCGGCCTGAGCAGTCCCTGTTCCTCCATTTCGCGGAGTGCGATCGGAATCGAAGCCGCTGAAGTATTCGCGTAGTCTTCAATATTTACAAAAAATTTCTTCTGGTCGATACGAAGTCGTCTGGCTGCAGCAGAAATAATCCTGCTGTTTGCCTGATGCGGCACAATCCAATCGATTTCATCGATAGTCATCTGATTTCTACTCAGCAACTCATCAACTACTTCAGTCAACACACGAACAGCAAAATTATATACCGCTCGACCATCCATGTGAAGTTTATTGCCGACATCGCCTTCTTCGACCGCAATGCTGTTATTGGTACCTCCACGGGGAATACACAAATATCCTGCACCGGATCCTTCGGCGTGCAGCACGCTGTCAATTATAGCACCTTCTCCCGGTTTTGCTGGAACAATAAATGCACACCCCGCACCATCACCAAAAAGGACACAGGTGTTACGGTCCTCCCAGTTCGCCACTGCAGAAAGTTTTTCTGCTCCGATGACGAGGACTGAAGGTACAGTCCCCCCGCTCACAAGACCACGGGCGATCTCCATTGCATAAATGAAACCGGTACATCCTGCTGCAATATCAAAAGCCGGAATATGTTGCAACCCCAGCTTATCCTGAACTACACAGGCAGTTGCAGGAAATCCGGGAAAATCCTGTGTTGCTGTCGCTACAATAATAGCTCCGACTTCTTCTTTCTGTACGCCATGCCGGCGAAAAAGATCTTTGGCAGCCCCAACTGCCAAATCACTGGTCGCTACTTCATCATCAGCAATATGCCGGGCACCGATCCCGGTGTGTGAGCGAATCCATTCATCGCTGGTATCGACTTTTTTTGCGAGATCGTCATTGGTGACACGTCTCGGCGGAACATAGGCACCGGCCGAGTGCACCGATACACGCTCTGGTTTTATCATTGGGCAATCCCTCCACAATTATCGGGCGTTCTGTCCTGATACCTATTATTACATTTTTATTATTTTTGTCAATATTGACACTTAAAGTCTATGATGTTTTTAAAGAATTGCCTGGCTGATTGCTGCCTTATGGGATATTCTGGCATGAAAAAGGATCCCCGGAGGGATCCGCTGTTGTTCTTATGATTGGGGATGTCTACTTTTTTTCAGTGATACCGGCATATGGCCGCGCAACTCCCATTTCCTTGAGTGTTCACTCAGTTGCGCATACAACTCTGTGAAACGGGAAATTTCATCCATCCCGGTAAACAGTAACCCATACTCGTTCAGGATATTAAAGACATCCTGCATGGAATTTCCTACGAGACAGGTATCCGAGATATCATCCATCAAATCTTCAATCTGTTCTCCATCAGGGAGCAGATAGCCACTTAAAAATTCGAGCATTGCACTGGCTGCGGGAGATTGGTCGTCATAGGGCGTTTGATAATACTTCACCAGATCTTCACGGGAAGGAATATAGTATGATATCTCTCGCACTGTCTCAAGAAACTGCACTACTTCCTGCTCAGTCTGGAAATAACTGGAAATAATCAATTCATCATCAAACCACCAGTAGTATTGCAGCCGACCAAGTTCCATCAGCTCATCCATAATCATGGCAGGAGTAAGACTTTCCGATTCAAACCGGTTCCAGACGATGGCATACTGGTCAATATCGAGCACTCCATAGAGGTTGGAAAGTGCCATTGCATAGGCATCAATACGTTGGTGCAGATGTACCCGTTCCCACAAATTCTGATCAGAAAAGACTTCAAGAGCGCTGAGCAGTTCCCGGGGAACCACTGCGGTGAAAGTCTCTCCAGTTCTGAATAAATAGAGGAATCCAAAATTGTGGGTATGTGAAATATCACGATACTGAAGTGCATCACCGGCAATTTCCAACATGGTTTCATCCTTGAAAAGCCGGAGAAATTCAAGATTCGGTCGAGGAAGATATGGAAGCATTACCGGAAACTGTTTCACCAGATGTGCCGTGAGCTGCTCCACGACCTCGTGCTTTTTCAGTGAGCTCGAAACGGAAACACGATGATCCTGCGCCAATTCCCGCAAATGCTCCTTCGTATAAAAATTCAGGCAGGAGGACAAAGAGGACACAGGCTGACGAGAGATAGCTGCAGTTTGCAGCAACTCTTGATTCAGTACAGGCTCGGTATCTAGGATGCCCATCATAAGCTCTTTACTGAACACCGGACTGGGATTCATTTCTCGCCTTGGAACTTCCATCCATTTCTCTTTCATATGCCTAATGTAACACATCAGGACCAAGGAGAAAAGCGGCGGGCTACCTCCTTTGCCTGTTCCATGGTGATTTTACTCTCCTGAACAAACGAAACATTCTCAGGTCTTCCAAGTACCGCTTCCATCTCTTCATCATTTCGGTATACTACTTTCCTGAACGGATCATCATAGTCCTTCTTTCTCGAGTGATACACCTCGAGTGCGTTCTGATCACAGAGGACCATATACCGGCTGATAAGCATCTCCCAGGAAGATTCGTCAAGTTGCACGGTCTGCGCTACCCGCTGCAATGCCTGCAAGGCTACCGCAGCTTTGACCAGCGGATATGATTCCCACCACTGATCATATTGATCGTGGATCTGCTCCCATGACGTACAAAGACCTTCTTCAATACGTTGGATAAGATCGAAAATCCTCGGTTCTGAAACGAGCTGCCCCCCCATATTCCGGAAAGGCCCTGAGATTGATTCAGCAAATACCCGATCTTCCTGTATCCGATACATCACAGAAGTCTGAAACTGCATGATAGTCAGATCATGTGCAAGACAGTAGTCAAGTACGATCCGCATACAACCGAAGATCAGCATTTCCTGATATGCACGATATCCTTCGACCGTTTTGAGAATCAGGGCAGGGGTGCGAGACCGTTCAATCCCATCGGCAAGTACTTCCAGAGAATCCACCTGATCAGGATGCGTTTCTAAAAGCAACTTACCTCGTTCCTGTAATGATACATCATCAGAGATGAGGTGGGCAGGAATCAAATTAGCACTCAGTGCCGCACGTCCTACCCAGAGACTCAACAGGTCCAGAGCACGTTCAATTTCTTCGATGGTATCGGGAGCAATATATCCTGTTTCTATATGCTGGGTAGCATAGATGCGGGTATCGCGTTTTTTAAACTTCCATGCGTTTCGCTCAAGAGCGTAACGGTTATACATCCACCAATATGCAGGCATAATCACTACTTGATTTGCTACTTCACGATAACTGACCATGGAGAAGGGAATGGGAATGGAGAGCTCATTAGGATAATCCCCTTTGGTAATCAACGTAAACGAGGCGAAGGAACTGTTGAATTTCAGGGAACTCGAAAGAGCTGGCCAAAACCCCCGTTTTGCCTGCATCTCACCATCGTTCCCCCGCGTGTTATGATTCGATCCGATGTTTGCACCTGCAGCCATGTTTGACTGACCCATTACCAGTGATGCAATGAGAAATGAATTATTATGATGTTGTTCGTGGAATGGAAAAACCAGTGTATTCAGGACTTCACAACAGCTGATGGTAGAATTATCCCCAAGCACCGAATTCAACAACCGCGCCCCATACTTCAGGTTGCAATTATTCCCTAAAACAAATCGAACTGCTTTCACACCGTAGAAAACATGGCATCCGTACCCGATAATGCCGTTGACCAACTCAACACCTTCACCGATCTGGCTCGGCGATTTTTCATCTGATCTGATCGTAAGGTTTTTCAGTTTATTGGCACCTTTGACGTAGACATGGGGACCAAATCGGACGTCTTTAATGACCCTGCAGGATTTTATGACGGAACAAGACCCCACTTCAGCATACCACCCGCGTGTATCAGGAAATGAGTGCTGAGTAATCTCACGAAGCCGGCTATCGAGCTTCCGTTTTTCACGATAGGTCCCCCAGAGCCAGGCATCGGCACAGATCATAGATTCAAAGGGAAGAACCGCACGGGTTTCTGCTTCGTTCATAATACTCAGCTTGATACGGACTTCCTCATCTTCTCCTCTTTTCACAATTCCATTACCGAACTTGGCATGATTTGTCGCGTCCATTTCGTCGATCTCATTGAGTAGAGACTGTTCCCCGATACAGTAATGAGAAATGTAGGCACAACGATGGATACTGCAGTGTCGACCGATATCGCTTGAGATAATGTGACTGTCATACACCCCTTCAGGGAGGGCAAAGTCATGATAGTTCACCACATAGGGTTCCATGGAACCGATTCGTACCAACCCATAAAACAGATTGCGTCGAATCAGCGATAGATCAATTGGATCTTCTACAAGGAGAGTATCCCAGCGGGGACAGGTGTTTCCCTGCTGTTCGAGTTGCTGAATTTCCGCATCACTGAGATGTCGCCACTCAGCGTTCCAACTGGCAGTCTGTATGTTACGGTACACATACTCATCCTGCCCTTCACTCACGTAGGAGCCGGAAATAAAATCATAACCATAGGTAGAAACGGGTGTTCTTCTCATGGAATCACATCATACACCGACACCACCCATATAGCAATAAAATGCCAATTGTTCTTATAAAAATTGTCCCTGTACAAGCACCATATAGATGATCGTCCCTGTGGCGATGCTCACCAGCGTATTTCTTTTCCAAAAGTGCACGAGTGCAGTCAAGATCACGGCACCCACCTCATACATCCACAGAGAAGGAGCAGTGAAGGATATTCCCTTGATGCTGTAGATGACCAAAGCCGCCATAACGGCAGGAGGTAATACGGCTCCGAGATAGCTAACTGCCCGGGGGATATCTCTCTTTGTGCTGGAAAACAGAATAAAGGGCAGTACCCGGGTAATCACCGTTACCAAGGCGGCAACCAGTACGATAGCAACAGCATATCCTACGCGCATACGGGCTCCTCGATAAGGGGTCGACCAAGCAGAAGGAGTGTCACCGTGGCAATCAATGCGGGCAGCAGAAAATTATCCGGTCCGATAAAGATCAGGGAGACCACGGCACAGACGATACCGATTATTGCAGGGAGGTGATGCTTCACCGTGAGCCACTGTTCAACAAAAATCACCGTAAAGAGCGCAGTCATGGCAAATTCAATACCAGTAATATTGAATGAAATGAGCGAGCCAAGCACCGCTCCCGCTACCGATCCGGTTACCCAGTAGCACTGATCAAAGACTGCAATCCAGAAAGATCGGGCATTCTGCTCTTCCTGAGAACCGACGCCACTCGTTGCACAAAGCAAAGCATAGGTCTCATCGGTGAGACTGAACATCATATAAAAACCGCGTTTGCCCATATTTCTGAATTGCTCAATAAACGACAATCCATAGAAAAGATGTCGTGAATTCACCAGCAGTGTGGTCACAGCGACGGCAACAAGAGAAGCTTCCTGTGCAAGAAGTCCCACGAGCACAAATTGCAGAGACCCCGCAAAGACGATGCAGCTGATCCCTAGAGCCCACAGCCAATGATATCCTGCTTGATGGAGTAATAGGCCGAAGGCTATCCCGAGGACAAGATATCCCATCATGACTGGTACAGTCCTGAGAAAAGCCTGCTTCATGATATGAGATCGACTCACCACGATACCCTATCAGATAACCAGATGCATCGCCTTACGCATCGTATCTACTTGAGCATCTCCGATTGCACTAGCTTTTTCCGTACCACTGACGATAATATCTTTCACTTCATCCCGGTGCGATTCATAATAGGCACGCCGTTCCCGCATGGGATCAAGCAGCGTATTGAGACTTTGTGTCAGGCGTTTTTTACAGGCGACACAACCGATAGTCGCATTTCGACACATCTCCCAGATATTGTCCGCCTCATCAGGAGTGAATATTTTGTGGTACTTCCCCACATTGCAGATTTCAGGGGTCCCAGGAATATCAATCGTAACCCGTGCAGGATCAGTAACGGCTTTACTCACCTTCTGAGCAACTTCCTTAGCGGTATCTGACAGGTAAATAGCATTCCCCAAGCTCTTTCCCATCTTGGCGTTACCGTCAAGACCGGCAAGGCGCGGTACCGTACTCAACTTCGCCTGGGGCTCTACAATCTGGGTCCCATACAGCGCATTAAACTTTCGTACAATCTTTCGTGACAGTTCTATATGGGGAACTTGATCTTCTCCGACAGGGACAAGATCGGCATTACAGAAGGTGATATCTGCAGCCTGACTCACCGGATACCCGAGAAACCCGTAACTGAGTTCACTATACCCATAATTTTTCGCCTCAGTTTTGATCGTGGGATTATGTCGCAATGCATTCACGCTGATCAGCATTGAGTAGAACACCGTCATTTCGGCAATCGACTTTACGGCACTTTGCTGTACAATCGTGACTTTTCCCGGATCCAGTCCAACGGAAAGATTATCGATCGTCACATTATAGATGCTTTCATACAGCAGTTCAGGATGTTCAAAGTGAGTGGTAAGCGCCTGAATATCGGCAAGCAGGATGAAGGTATCGTACGTATCCTGCAATTCGACTCTGCTTTTCAGACTTCCTACATAGTGGCCAAGGTGTAGATTTCCTGTGGTTCTATCTCCAGTGAGTATTCGTTTCTTTGCTGTTTGCATACTGTTCTCCTGCATATCGACTCCTGTGGAGTATACAACAGATCAGAGGCGAGAAGAAAGTAGGAGAGCCTCATCAGTGTGTTTTCTTGACGCCTTAGTTCCCATAGAGGGAAAATTCCGGTAGTATCACCAGAAACAAGGAGGAATTATGCATCTTAACATCCTTTCATCCGGAGAAAAAATCATAGCCTTCATCGGCATGGTCGTGTATATGCTGGCGGTCATATACATCGGGTTTGTGTACAGCAAACGGAATAAGAGTACTGAAGATTTCCTACTTGGAGGGCGTTCACTCGGTCCATGGGTCACCGCAATGAGTGCAGAGGCCTCCGATATGAGTAGCTGGCTGCTCATGGGACTTCCCGGTCTGGCCTACCTCACCGGAGTAGCGAGTGCCAGTTGGACAGCGATTGGCCTTGCTATCGGAACGTGGTTCAACTGGAAGTTTGTGGCTTATCGACTGCGGAATTACAGCCACATAGCCGATAATGCAATCACCCTGCCCGACTTCTTTTCCAATCGATTCCATGACTCAAAAAAGATCCTGATGTCGATTGCGGCATTGGTCATCTTCTTCTTTTTCATTATTTATACATCTTCAGGATTTGTAGCACTGGGCAAATTGTTCAATAGCCTGTTTGGATTTAATTACACCGTCATGATGATCGTCGGAGCACTGGTAGTCGTCCTCTATACCATTGTAGGAGGATTTCTTGCTGCAAGTACGAGTGACTTTATGCAGGGCGCACTGATGTCTTTTTCCCTAGTGTGCATCCTGATTGTAGGAATCGTTGAAGCTGGGGGATTGCAGGCTACTGGTGAAGTAATCGGCTCCATGGAAGGATTCGGTAGCCTTTTGTCCAGTCATAACCGGGTTGATGGAACCAGTAGTGCTGTTTCTCTTCTTGAAATTGCATCATCGCTTGCCTGGGGCTTGGGATACTTCGGTATGCCGCATATTCTCCTGCGCTTCATGGCAATCGAAAATCCAAAAGAACTTCCCCGTTCCCGTCGGATTGCCATGACCTGGGTCGTCATATCGCTTGCAGTTGCAGTAGCAATCGGCGTTATCGGTGCTGCAGTCTTCCCGAACCTGCTTGCAGGACTTTCACCAGATGCCTACTCAGGCCAGAGCGAAACGATTTTTATTGCTATGACTCAGCTCTTAGGGAATATGTCGCCGATTCTCATAATCTTCATCGGGGTTATTCTCAGTGGAGTTGTTGCAGCCACCATGAGTACCAGTGATTCGCAACTGTTGGTCACCTCAAGCGCCATCTCACAGAACTTCTTTAAGGGAGTGATCAAAAAGGATGCTACCGACCGACAGGTTCTTTGGCTGTCCCGCCTCACTATCATCATCGTTGCTATCGTAGGGGCTTTTCTTGCAGCGGATCCCAATTCATCGATCTTCGGTATGGTCAGCTACGCATGGGCGGGATTTGGTGCTGCCTTCGGCCCAATCATGCTCTTCAGTCTCTTCTGGAAACGCACGACGTTATCTGGAGCCGTAGCCGGTATGGTCGGAGGTTTCCTAGCCGTTCTTGTCTGGAAACACCTAATCGCACCGATGGGAGGCTTTTGGGCCATCTATGAACTGCTACCAGCCTTCATCTTCAGCTGCCTCTGCATTCTTGTGGTAAGTCTCGTTTCACCGGAACCTCCTCAGGCGGTACAGGATGAATTCAAACGAGCAACAACCTAATCACGCTCTGCGACAGCTGAATACACATGGTACAATACGGTGCATAGAGGCAGTCGCATATGGGAGAAGAAAAGCGCATTTCTGCAATTCATCTCCCGGGAAAATGTCTTTGCTATCGCTGGCGGTATCATTACCGGTACCGCCCTCACTGCCATTGTCTGATCTTTTATCAGTGACATCATTACAGATATGGTGTTACGTACCGAGATCAGAGATCTGCTAAAAAAGGAGAAATTAAGGGTGGCACATAAACCGTACGGTACCAACATCTTCATCACCGGGGCAAGTTCCGGTATCGGGCTTGCCTGTGCCCTGCTCTTCGCCTCTCATGGATATCAGGTATGGGGAGTCAGTCGATCGGGGATCTGTGCAGAGCCTCTCCCCGATACTATACATCTATCCCGCATGGATGTTACTGATGTCGGTTCAGTAGAAACCGAGGTGACACGGATTTGGCATGCTGCAAAGCAATTAACCGGTGATGGAATCGGTACGGTGATTCATTGTGCTGGATTTGGTATCGGTGGATCCGCTGAAGACACCCCCCTTGAAGCAGTTCGCAATCAATTTGAGACGAACTATTTCGGCGTGCTGCAGGTAAACCAATGTCTCCTGCCTCGGATGCGCTCCCGTGGTCCATCTCTGGTAATCATTCTCGGATCAGTTGCCGGTCGTCTGAGTATTCCTTTTCAAAGCCATTACAGCTCAACGAAGTTTGCCCTGGAGGCCTACGTAGAGGCTTTGCGGATGGAGGGAAAACCTTTTGGAATTCAGGCAACGATCCTTGAAGCAGGAGATACGAAGACGCCATTTACCGCACAGCGGCAAATGGCAGTTCCTGAAGGATCTCCCTATAGAGCTATGGCAGCACATGCCATCGCCAAAATGGAACATGATGAACAGCATGGATACGCTGCCGAGACAGTGGCCCGCAAAGCGTTACAGATAGCCCAGAAGAAGCATCCCCCCCTCCGAAAACCAGTAGGAGCAGGCTATATGCTGCTCCTGCTTTTCAAACGCGTACTTCCTGATCGTCTTGCCGAAACTATCATCAGTCGGATGTATCTCTCTGATAAACCGCAGGTGTAGAAGCAGCAACAAACTGACCTTCCCCAGGTACTCCCATATACACATCATCTCCCATGATGAGATGTCCCCGCAGGTAGGTCATCTGCACCTTGCCGGCAACCGCAAATCCCTCATACGGAGTATATCCAGCCGCTGTGTGCATCTCTTCAGCAGTGATTGTCCATTCCAATTCGGGATCAAATATCACCAAATCAGCATCGGTGCCCACCTGCAGTGAGCCCTTTTTGGGATACAACCCGAAGAGTTTAGCCGGGTTCGTCGAAAGCAGTCCCACTAAATCAGAAAGTGTCAGCAAGCCAGATGCAACAGCAAACGTATGGACAAGTGGTAACAGTTCTTCGGTTCCCGGGATTCCAGGGAATATGGTGCGGCAGTCATCTGAAGCGAGTTTCTGATCACGGGTAAATGCACAGTGATCAGTAGCCACCACCTGAAACTCCTTCGCCGATAAGGCCTCCTGCAACTGTGCATTATCCTCTTCAAAGCGAAGTGGCGGAGTCATCACATACAACGGTCCTTGCGGTCCTTCAAGATACGAAGCATCTAGGAACAGGTAGTGTGGAGTGGTTTCCACAATTACCTCAACACCTTCTGCACGTAATTCATGTACAGCATCAAGACCACGGGCACTCGAAAGGTGCACAACATACAGAGGCATGTCGGCCTCCTGTGCCAGCATACCGAGATGCATGATCGCCCGATACTCAGCCTCAGAAGGACGGAGCACGGCATGATCTGCAGGAGTATATGTCCCGGTATGGTTTTCATTGACCGATTCAATCAGTGCATCATCCTCACAATGAGCGCTGATCATAATCTGATGTCGTTTACAGGCTGCAAAGAGTTCCCGCAAACCTTCCATCTCAATCAGATACCCCACATTTTTATAGGTGGTGAAGATCTTGATGGTCCGAATCCCCTGAGCAGCAAGTTCTGCAAGTTCTCCATCAATTTTTTCATGCATCCCATACACACCCTGATGCAATGCAAAATCAATAGCCATACCTTGCTTCATGGCATCAATGCGCAGTTTTGCATTCTCATGCAGGGTTTTGCTTTTGTCGTGATCAGCAAAGTCGATCACGGTAGTCACACCCCCGTAGGCTGCAAGTTGTGAACCTTCAGCAAAACTGTCTGCTGTCACCGTCCCCCGTGAGACCAGATGGTAATGGGTATGTGCATCAATAATACCGGGAATGACACATAACCCTTCAGCTTCCACGATATCAACATCATCAGGAAGATCCTGAGGATCAATCATAGGAGCAATACGGGCTATGGTGCTTCCTTCAATAAGCAGATCGGCCCGCTGTGAGCCCTCTGCATCAACTAATAATCCATTTCGTATGAGTGTAGTATTCATATAACGAAGGATACTATCAACATACCGATTTGGCAAAAGAATTTTCAACAAGAGCTTCCGGGGAATCCGGAAGCTCTCATCACCTCAGTGTGTCCAGCGTACACCCACCGTCGCAGTAAGCGCAGCAATGTTGTTCTGTGAGTACCGATGGCCTGCATCACCCTCTGTCCAGGTATCCACCGGGTACTGACTTGTCCCATCCGAAGTACCCCCGAAGAACCGGGCCGTACCGAACAGTTCCCACTGCTCTCCCACCTGATACGCCATGCTCAGTGAAGCATCAAGAATGGAACCGGCAAAATCAAAATCGGCTCCGTTAAAGAAGGAAGAATCGGCATATGATCCAGCAATGTCGGCAGAAAGGGTTAACCCGAAGGGGAACCGATAGGAACTGTAGATAGCCAGGGCAGGAACGACTCCGACGTTGTTTGAGACGTAGAGATCATCCTGAGCAGTGCCATCATATGCTGCTGCTAAAGACTTGAACTGAATCGATACATTACGAATCTGCACCACCATACCTAAGCCTAACACTGCATTATCGTGCTTTCCCAGTACATCATAGGTGTAGCTGAAACGGTAGAAGGGAAAACTGTAGGTCAGTTCCATGGGCGTGTTGTCAAGAAAGGTAGTATTTCCGATAGTCTTATCTTCTTGGAATCTGACATTGGTAACCAACTCCAATGGCTGGTAGGTAAACCACGCACGGTGTCGTCCGGCGATGGTTGCCCCGATCGAGTAGCGTTCAAAGGGGAAGAGTCGATCCTGCCCCCCTTCATTTCTGAAGTCAAACAGATCCATAACAGGGTCAGTGGAACTTTCTCCGTTCTTATAGGTATGACTGAGTACAGCAATGGTTCCCTGTTCAGTCTCCACAAACGGTTCAAAAGAAACTGCAGCAAGCGTGCTTGCAACGGTAATAAGGATAATCAAGAGCGTAGTAATGCGTTTCATATCGCCTCCATAATCGTAAATTTGAATTGAATTCAATTTATACAGAACGATATGTATTGGCTAGTGATTTATTTACGATTCATCCAAAGTTTCTAAAAAATTACCATACCCTTGCGCATCAAGGAGGGTATCTACTGCAGCAGGATCGAAATCGGTAAGGGTATACAGATGATGTGCATAACAGTCTTCATTGACCAGCTCAGGAGATCCCTCAAGGTCCTCGTTGACTGAATCCACCGTCCCCGCAATCGGATTGTATACCGAACTTGCTGCTTTCACCGATTCCAAGGTAGCAATCTCGTCATGTGCGGCAAAGGAATCTCCCACTGGCGGCAATTCCACAAACACTACTTCACCGAGTGTTTCCTGTGCATAGTCAGTGATACCCACATACGCAACATCTCCTTCGATACGCACCCAATGATGATCGGTCGAATACCGCAGATCTGCAGGAATCTTGTCCATATGACACTCCTCCTTTTTACTCTTCTGTCATGCACCATACTCCTGCAATGCTGCCAGGTCAAGTTCAGGATATAAAACGAAGGTATCAAGTAGCGCCTGGATTCGTTGTTTTGCTTCAGAAACTGCACCTGCATCCGTTACCGCTCGTGCTCGACTTGCCTGACCTGCTTTTGATCCCTTCGTAATCACTGCCGGTTTGGTATGCTTAAGTACTAAATGGATGATCGATGCAATCTCTTTCATCTCTTTCGGTCCCATACCCAAGGTGGTGACCGCTGGGGTACCGATTCTCAAACCACTGGTGTACCAAGGGCCATTCGGATCAAATGGCAATGCGTTACGATTGAGGGTAACACCGCACTCACGTAATGCACTCTCCGCCTGCCTGCCGTTCAATCCAAACGGACGGACATCAAGAAGCATCAGGTGGTTATCGGTTCCACCGGTGGCAACCGGTATCTGGCAATCCATGCAGGCCTGTGCAAGAGTTTTGGCATTTTGCACAATCTGCTGTGCATATGATCTAAAAGAATCATCAAGCGCTTCGGTGTATGCAACAGCTTTTGCTGCCGTAACGTGCGGCAGGGGACCTCCAATCACCAATGGGCACCCTTTATCCACAGCATCGGCAAACTCCTGCTTACAGAGAATCATTCCGCCTCGTGGACCGCGTAAGGTTTTATGCGTGGTCGTAGTAACCACATCAGCCCAGGCGACCGGGTCGAAGTTTCCAGTCATGACTTTTCCCGCAACGAGACCGGCGAAGTGAGCCATATCGACCATAAATACAGCACCGACAGCATGAGCTATTTCACTCATCCGCTTAAAATCAATCAAACGAGGATAGGCACTATAACCGGCAAGGAGAATGAGTGGCTTGATTTCCTGAGCCTGTCGCTCTATCGCATCATAATCGAGTAATCCGGTCTTTTCATCTACCGTATAGGTATAGGCATCAAACATCTGAGCAGATATATTCTGCCGATATCCGTGCGTCAGATGGCCACCTGAATAGTAATCGAGGCCAAGAAGACGCTGGTTCCCGATCTCACTTCGCAGTCTATCCCACTGCTCCCGGGTAAGATCGCTCGGATTGGTGATACCGATCTTTTCCAACGCCGGAACTTGAATACGAGTGTTCAGAATTGCCCAATAGGCAATCAGATTGGCATCGGCTCCACTATGGGGCTGCACATATGCATGCTCGGCATCAAACAGTCTACATGCCTGTGAGCAGGCATAATCCTCAATGGCATCAACATTATCGCAACCGGCATAGAATCGATGATAGGCGTACCCCTCCGCATACTTATCGGTAAGCAGATTACCCATAGCCAGTTGTGTTGCCAGACTGGAATAGTTCTCACTTGCAATGAGTTTGAGATGGGATCGCTGATCAGCAAGCTCTTTAACGATATGGGAAGCAACCAGCGGCGATACCGAAGCGACCTGGTCAAGAGCCGCAGCATAGGCAACAAAAGCACTATCTACCTGATCAATAGGGGTTTTTTTCAGATATGACTGCAGAACTGAAGTTTTACTCATGGGATACTCCTTGTGAAACGATTCTGTTGCATTGTGCCGTTATAGCGCACTTCATGTCAATGAAATGCAACATAAAAACCCTATTGTCATGCAACAAAACAGTCGATACACTGACACCTCGTATCAAACAGGAGATTGTATTCATGACACAGGAAAGAGAACGGTTAGGAAGCCGAATCGGGTTTATATTTCTCTCAGCTGGTTGTGCCATCGGCTTGGGGAACGTCTGGCGTTTCCCCTTTATTACCGGCCAGTATGGAGGAGCAGCCTTTGTACTGATTTATATCGTTTTCCTGCTGATTTTCGGTCTTCCCATCATGGTGATGGAGTTTTCCATCGGCAGGGCCTCCCGACAGAATATCGGTTTGGCTTTGCAAACGCTCGAACCGAAAGGAACCAAATGGCATCGTTACGGTCCGATAGCTATCGGAGGCAATTATGTGCTCATGATGTTCTACACCACCGTGAGCGGATGGCTGTTTGCCTACTTTTTCCATATGGCAAAAGGGGATATGGCAGGTCTCTCTCCGGAAGGAGTCGGATCATACTTTTCTGGCATGCTCAGCAATCCCGTTTCCATGACTACCTGGATGATCATTGCTACCGTATCAGGTCTGGGGATCTGTGCATTAGGATTGCAGAAAGGGGTAGAAAAAATCACCAAATATATGATGAGTGCGCTCCTGGCAATTATGATCATATTGGTAATACGTGCAATATCGCTTCCTGGAGCTGAGGCAGGGCTGCGATTTTATCTCCTTCCCGACTTTGCCAGATTGCATGAGGCAGGATTATGGAGTGCCATTTATGCGGCAATGGGACAGGCTTTCTTCACGTTAAGTCTCGGTATCGGAAGTATGGCAATATTCGGGAGCTATATCGATCGATCCCGGGCCCTTACCGGAGAATCTATAAACATCCTTGCACTTGATACATTCGTTGCCCTGATGAGCGGCTTAATCATCTTTCCTGCCTCATTTGCTTTCAATGTGGCACCTGATGCCGGCCCATCACTCATTTTCATCACGCTTCCAAATATCTTCAACGCCATGTCGGGCGGACGTCTCTGGGGCAGCCTCTTCTTTCTCTTCATGAGTTTTGCAGCGCTTTCCACGCTTGTTGCCGTTTTTGAGAATATTGTCAGCTACTGGATTGATGTAAAGCAGTGGTCGCGGAAAAAAGCTGTATTGGTTAATATTGTCCTGATTATCGTTCTTTCACTTCCCTGTGTCCTCGGATTCAATGTGTTAGCAGGATTTCAACCCCTCGGTCCGGGTACCGGCGTTCTTGACCTTGAAGATTTTATCGTCAGTACGACACTACTCCCCCTTGGATCGCTTGTCTTCTTGCTGTTCTGTTGTTCCAAACGCGGATGGGGATGGAAAAATTTCATCGCAGAGGCCGATCAGGGCAAGGGGATTAAATTCCCGCAATGGGCAAAATCCTATGTTACATACGCCATCCCTGCTCTGGTTATCTTCGTCTTTGTGATGGGGTATTGGAACATCTTTGCACCATTGGTTCGCAGTTAGCGGTAATATGTTATTGCCGGGCATTCAGGCCCGGTTGTTGTTCAGTTGACAAAGTACCGCCCTTTTCCTACAATTCTCAGGTATTATCCTACAGAAGAAACACATGATCGGAGGTTTTGTGGCTAAAGAAGAAGCTATTGAAGTAGAAGGAATTGTGCGGGAAGCACTTCCAAACACGATGTTCCGCGTGGAACTGCCGAATGGACACGTGATCCTTGCTCACCTGTCCGGTAAAATGCGCAAGCACTATATCAGGATTGTTCCTGGCGATACGGTCCGCGTGGCTCTGTCACCCTATGATCTCACCAGAGGACGAATCATTTATAGAGAGCGATAACCAGTTCATCACCGAACAACTCTGTTATCTCCCCCGTTGTAAGATGACCCACACTGCGCCGATTCCCCCTTCAGCAGGAGGTGGATTTCCGTAAGAACGCACTAATGGGGAATGTTGCAGAACATCCTGTACCACATCTCGCAATACTGCCTTTCCATCCGGACTATGAAGCCCCCGTCCGTGTACGATGCGTACCTTTTGTAATCGTCGTTTCACTGATTCATGGAGAAAATCTGAAACCATAACACGTGCTTCATTTCCCGTAACCCCATGCAAATCTAATTCTGCCTGAGGCCGCATGGCTTTCAGTACTCCTAGTGAGGCCTTTCCCGTACGATATCCCGTTGACTGTTTTTGTCTTTTGTCCTGCTTCATACGAGAAAGGCGGCTGTCTTTAGCCGCCTGCTTCCCTTCGGGAGTTGATTCCCACTGTGCCAGAATCTCTTCAAAGTCCATTCAGACCTCACGTACATCAAGGACTTCCATCACCAGCGGTTTTACTAGATCTACCGCCTGTCCGATCGATATTCCCTGCATTTTGATCGTACATACAGCATTGGAAGAGTCGGTACCCATGAAGGTACCAAAAGCAATGATGTCCACACCATGCGAAGCGAGGAGATTAGAAATTTCAGCGATAGCTCCCGGTTTATCTTCCACAAGAAAACTCATACGCACGCCATAATGCCGTGCCCCGAAGAGTTCCAAGAGAATTTTAAACAGATCACTTTTCGAGATAATACCGATGAGTTTCTCATCTTCCAGCACAGGAAGACTGGAAAGATCCTGATCAACCATTAACCGGGCAGCTTCTTCAACGGTAGTATCTTTAGTAATCGTCACGACATCGCGAGTCATCAGCTTCTTCACGGTCAGCTGGCTGAGCAGATATGCCATCTCGTGGATGGAAAGAGTACTTACCGGAGAGGGTGAAGCATATAAAATATCCTTTTCAGAGATGATTCCAACCAGTTTTCGCTCTTTATCAAGGACCGGAAGACGGTGAACTTTCTCCCGTTTCATTAACGCAGAGGCATCGGCCACTGACATGTCAGGGCTGGCTGTTACTGGATTTCGAGTCATGCGTCTTTCAATTATCATCTCAACCTCCACCGCTAAGCAGTCATCAAATCTGCATTAATTGTATCCCAGAGTGAAATGAATTTCCACTATGAATACTTCTGTCTCACGTACCGAGATAGGCTTCCTTCACTTTTTCATTTACCAGCAAGTCCGCACTTCGATCTTCGAGCACTATTCGACCGTTCTCCATCACATACCCCTGTTTAGAAGCCTTCAAGGCCATAAGGGCATTTTGTTCCACCAGGAACACCGTGACATTCTCTTCTCGGTTGATAATTGCAATCTTTTCAAAGATATCCTGAATAATGAGCGGAGCAAGACCCAACCCCGGTTCATCGAGAAGCAGCAGCTTGGGAGAACTCATAAGAGCTCGTGCAATGGCCATCATCTGCTGCTCACCACCACTCAGTGATCGAGTTTTTTGCTTTCTCCGTGCGCCGAGAATGGGAAAGAAATCGTACATTTCTTCTTTTTTCCGCATAATCTGCTGCTCATCACGAACGAGAAAAGCTCCCATATCCAGATTCTCTTCCACGGTCATGTCAGCAAAAACGCGTCTGCCTTCCGGGACCAGGGCAACACCCCGTCCGGCAATCTCATCAGTTCGCAGTGAATTTGCATTCCCCCGATTACTGGGAAGAAAGGAGAAGCGTTTTTTATCAGTGTGTTTTCCTGCCTGGGCAATGATCTCATTCTGGTAGGTGATCGAACCGGTATTAATTGGTTCCAGGCCGACAATAGCCTTGAGCAAGGTGCTTTTCCCCGCACCATTAGCTCCAATGAGACATACCACATCACCCTCTTCAACCCGGATACTGACCTCTTTCAGTGCCTTGATATTTCCATATGAGACACTGATGGAATCTATCGACAATAGTTCACTCATGCTTCTTCCTTCCCCAGATAGGCCTCGATGACGCTCGGATTGTTCCTGATTTCAGACGGTGTCCCCTGAGCAATATTCTTACCATAGTTGAGTACGGTAATCGTATCACAGATATTCATGACCAGCTTCATATCATGCTCAATAAGTACTACGGTAATGCCAAGGTCTCTGATCCGTCTGATGGTCCGCATCAGGGTATCAGTTTCCATCGGGTTCATTCCCGCAGCAGGTTCATCAAGAAAGAGAATGGTCGGATTGGTAGCCATCGCCCGGGCTATTTCCAGCTCCCGCTGATGACCGTACGGCAGATTCTTTGCCAGTTCGTGAGCAAGTGGGATAAGGTTGAAGAAATCAAGCCATTTCATCGCCTGTTCATGCAATTGATCATATTCCTGTTCAACTTGCAGATAGCTGCGGATGATGGCACCGAAACGTCCGGCAACCGGACTTTTTCCCGTTGAGAAATGGAGTCCGACCATTACGTTTTCTAAAACAGACAGCTCCTTGAAGAGTCGGATATTCTGAAAGGTACGTGCAATACCCATCCGACAAATCCGGTTGGCACTCTTCTTCGTAATATTCACCCCGTTAAAATGTACCTGTCCGGCGGTCGGGGTGTCCAACCCGGTCATGTTATTGAACAGTGTGGTCTTGCCTGCTCCGTTCGGTCCTATCAGTCCGGTAATCAACCCTTCTCTGACCTGGAAATCGACTTCACTTACTGCAACAACTCCTCCATAGGCACGTGTCAGCTTTGTGGTTTCAAGCAGGATCATGAACGGCCTCCTCTTCTGAGATGGCGACGTGGTGCACTCCGTTGCTCACGGCCAAGAATCCCCTGTGGTCTCCAGATCATCATAACCACCAGAATCAGACCGAAGAGAACCTGCTTGAACTGTGGTGGAATCACATTTGAAAGCCCCACAAGCTGCGGGAAATAGGAGATAAACTGGATAATAAAAGCTCCAAGAATAACAGCTTTGAAATTGCCCATACCACCAAGTACGACCATACAGAGCACCATAATAGATACCATGAAGGTAAAGACTCCTGGAGTGACCGATAATATGAACGCAGCCTGAAGGCTCCCAGCTACTCCGGCAACTGCAGCTCCCAATATGAAAGCCCACACCTTGTAACTCGTGGTATTGATTCCCATGGAGGATGCGGCAATTTCATCTTCACGAATAGCTTCAAGAGCACGTCCGATTCTCGATTTTGCCAACCGCTCATACAGCAGATATGCAACTAACACGATGATCCATACCATGACGATGAATCCCCATTTGGTAAAAGGATTGATCTTGATACCGAATAAAGTCGCCATAGGGATGCTGCGGATTCCCATGGGACCATTGGTTACGCTGTCCCAGTTATTCAAAATATTACGTACAATCTCACCGAATCCCAATGTGGCAATGGCAAGATAATCACCTTTCAGTCGTAAGGTAGGCAGTCCGATGAGTAGACCAAACACTGCAGAAAGCAGTGCTGCGGCCGGTATCGTCAGCCAGAACCCCCACCCGTACGTAACAGATAGAACTGCAGTTGCATAACTACCGATAGCGAAGAATCCTGCCTGCGTCAACGAAAGCAGCCCTACGTATCCGGTGATGAGATTTTGACCGATGGACATCAGAGAATAGATACCAGTGTATATCAGAATCAACAGGATAAAGTTTACCATTACACCTTCTCCTTCTCTGCCTTGCCAAGCAGTCCCTCAGGTTTCACCAAGAGAATGATGATGAGCGCAACGAATGCAATCGTATCACGCAAACCATAGGGAATACCGAGCAGTGCGACACCAAAAGTTTCGAGCAGACCAAGGAGTATCCCTCCCAGCATAGCTCCTGAAATGTTGCCGATACCTCCAACAACAGCTGCAACAAAGGCTTTCAAACCAGTCATGGTTCCCATTGACGGATACACTTTGATTTCCAGTGCAATAAGAAATCCCGCGGTTGCTGCAAGCGCAGAACCGATGGCAAAGGTAATGGAAATGATTCTGTCGGCTTTGATTCCCATAAGCTTTGCTGTGTCCTGATCCAGACTGGTAGCACGCATAGCTTTACCTATTCTGCTTCTATCAACAAAGAGTTTCAAAGCGATCATGGTGATCACAACTACTGCAAGAATCAGAATCTGGTGCGGTGTAATCGATACATCACCGATATGAAGTGGCGTGTTGTCAAATGGGTAATCAAGTTTCCGTGAACGGGTGCCCCACATCCATGCTGCCATGTTACTCAAAATAAAAGAAACTCCGATTGCGGAAAGCAATGGAGCAAGCCGGGTAGCTTTACGTAATGGCTTGTACGCAACTCGTTCAATGATCATACCGAGACCTGCACTGAAAATCATACCGGCAAGCATGGCAATGAAGAAAGCGACTATCGTCCAGGCCCCCATTGTCTGTCCTCGGATAGCATTGTACATAAACAGACCGATGTAGGAACCGATCATCAGTATGTCACCATGAGCAAAATTGATGAATTTGAGAATGCCATACACCATGGTATACCCGAGCGCAATGAGCGCATAGATTCCCCCTAGCGTCATACCATTCATCAGATGTTGAAAAAATTCAGCGATAGATCCCACAACAGGCTCTCCTTAATGAGTCAGACCTCCGCGACAACGCGGAGGTCTGCGTGTCGACCTTGCTACAGTAGCATATGATCAGTCGACAATGCAATAAACTCGGTACAACGACATCACATTACCCGAAATCGCTGTACCGTGCAGGATAACCTACTCAACCTCAATCAGTTCGCCGTCAACAACGGTATATGCACCAAGATACTTTGGAGTGGTTCCCTCGACCTCGTATACACCCTGATATGCTACCAGGTCACCATTTTCAGCAAAGTTAATTGTTCCAGTCACCCCTGGGAAGTCCTTAGTTGCTGCGAATGCGTCACGAACATCCTTCCGATCAAATTTACCGGTTTCTGCATAGACCTCTTCAAGAGCATCAAACAGGATGTATGCTGCATCATATGCATTGGTGGCAAATGAATCGGGAGCTCTTCCCCACATCTCGGTATACTTAGCTACGAAATTCTTATATGAATCAGTTTCGCTAACCTGTGTCGGACCAACATAGATCACCCCATCCGTGTAGGCGCCGGCAAGGTCATAGATCTCGGGATTCGAGAAGCCATCACTTGAAACGAACGGAATAGTGATTCCAAGCTGACTTGCCTGCTCAAGAATCTGAGCCATTTCCGCAGTGTAGTTAGGGATATAGATGGCATCGGGAGCCGCTGCACGGATCTTAGTCAGCTGGGTCTTGAAATCTTTGTCACCGATCTGTCCAGTTTCAGCAATAGTCACTACCCCACCACGACTTTCAAAGCTTGCCTTGGTTCCTTCATACAGACCCTGGCTGTAGTCGTTCTTGATATAAAGAACACCAAGTTCACGAACACCCAGTTTCTCATAGAAGTAGTGGCCAGAAACATCACCCTGGAGACCATCACTAGCAACAGTACGGAATACATAATCACCAGTATTGGTAATATCCTTGTGCGTACCGGAAGGAGTAACCATGGTGATTCCTTCAGCCTGAACACGTTCGCCAACAGCGAATGATACACCGGTGAATACAGGACCGATGAGCGCAACTATCTTATCGGAACTTGCAAGCTTTTCAATACCGGCAAGTCCTTTCTGCGGATCGCCTTCAGAATCCTCGATGATCAGCTCTACGGAAATCTTTCCTGCAATACCGCCGGTGGCATTCTTCTCTTCAAGAGCAACGAGAGCCCCCTTAGAGATCAAATCTCCGTAGTTGGCATAGTCGCCAGTCATGGGACCAATGAAACCGATTTTCACAGCAGAAGTAGCCGTCTCCTGATCTCCTGCTGCAAACAACGCCATAGTGCTGACCAAGGCGATTATCATGCATACTGTAAGAAATTTCTTCATACATACCTCCTGTATGGTTGCTCAGTTGCCAACCGCTGATTTCCTCCCCGGAACGTCAATAGTCGAGCAACTAAGTAAAGTTAAACGAATTATATACATAATTCAGTATAATTATTCAACACTCTTTCATCTCTATTGCAAAAAATTCATCTGAATCATGAAGATATAATAAAATTATACCTTCGTATAGCACAAACGGGCTTTCCGGGAGGTATCGGATAGTGTATGAATACCTGCTTGTTCTTCCTTTTCCCGGTTTCATCTCGAGAATTGTTGGCAGACAGCATGCGGGTCAACGCGCAGCTTGCACTCCTATTTCTGGTATGAGGCCCCTCAGGATATTACAAAATAAGGAATTATATTCTGAATATTTTCATCGATATATCTGTCTATAGCGATAGCGCTTAATCATTTCGCGTGTGATACCCATATTTCTGTTTTGCTTCTTGGATTCTCAACTGCGATGCGACGCGTCATATTTACCTAATGGAAAATCTACGGTACAATTGCCCCTGTTCTTCGTAGGAAGAACCTGCGCCCCGATAGCTCAGCTGGATAGAGCACTTCCCTCCTAAGGAAGGGGTCACGCGTTCGAATCGCGTTCGGGGTATACATCACTGTTCGGTATTGAGAGTTTTTCTGCTACCAGACCTACTTGATTATCTCGTACCATGATGCGCACCAGTTTCATCTGGTATGACGCAAGCAAGGTTCTCATTTCTTCTACAGATTCGGTAAACACCTCAGCACTGAATGAAAACCAGATGCAAAGATTTCCTCGCTCTCTGACAACGCGTGCTAGTTCATCTATATATACTGGGGCATTTGCGGTGACAACTAAATCGAAGGAATTATCACGGTATGACAATTTCTGCGCATCTTCTCTCTGCCAGACAATATTTGTTACCTGGTTTGATTCTGCTTTTTTGCGAGCCTTATCAAGCATACGCAAGCTGATATCTACCCCATGAATCACTGCTTGAGGAAGTTCATGAGCAAGAATGAGAGCAACAGCTCCAGTTCCCGTACAGACATCAAGAATCAGATTTGGCTTTTGTGGCATATAGGTGATCAACTCATGCATACCAGCTTGTAACGCTTCCCTGCTAATCGCAAGTGCATGGTCGTAACGTTCACTCATTCGATCGGGGAATATGCGCATAACCCAAATAAACCATCGCGAATGCATCTTTTCCGGGTGTCTCAGAAAGAACCTGATCACCGGTTTGAGCACTACATGCTTGATGACAACCAGGCTAGAATGCATAGGTAATCCTATTACTCTTTCTGCTGCGGCACAGCACTCATCTTCTGGTCTTGTGAAGAAGCCAACCACGCTTCGTCAGGATGAGCTTTGAGATACAGCTTCATCACTGCTCCCATGAGTATTAACGCAGCAAGTGTCAAAAAGAAACGAAGAACCGCAAACGGTAATCCAAGAAATGAAATTTCAACCATAAGTTGAGGAATTTTCAATGCCGCCCAAGCTCCAAGAAATATCACAATATTTGCTACACTGGCGCCTTTACGCAAGAGCGTTGCTGCCATGGGAAAAGCAACATAGAGTGGCCCGGTAGGCAAAGTCCCAAGTATTAATGAGAAGACAGCCCCGCGAATTCCTGAATCATCCCCGAGCCACTTCTGAATCCGATCTTTTGAAATCCAAACGTCCATCAACCCCATCAAGATAAACACTGGGGGGAAAATAAGTACCATTTCCAAAAAGTAATCGGAACTCACTGATAACGACCGCTGCGCGGTATCGGGAGCTGTAATCAATAACAAGAGAAAAATGCTGCCAATTATGATAGGAAATTTCCATTTTTTAATAAGTATCATCATAATATTACCCCCATAATCACAGCAATAACTAACGCAGAGATAAATCCGAGCCCATTGCGTAACAGGGTAAATTTCCGGCCTAAAGTCTTTATTTCCATCGGTGCAGTAACCAGTCCTACCATCACTAGCGTAGTAACAAAAGCAGCTATAGTCATGATCGTAGCCCCCGAACGCAACAGCGAACCAGCAAGGGGAAATGCAATGAGTGAAGGCATGAGCGTAATAGCACCTAATACGGCAGCTCCTATAGTAGCAAGAAAACCAGATTCTTCACCAATGAGGCGTGATATTGTCTCAGGAGAGAGTATTCCAAGAATCAAGCCTACCAGACCTAACATTCCAACCATACTTGGTGCTGTCTTAAGGAGTGCCTTTATCGCGACGAGAAATGCTTGTTTTGTCTTCTTCTTATCGCGTATTACTGAAATTACCAGTGCGATGAGCAGCAATCCATAAATTGTAATCAATGTACTCATATTTCATCCTGTTTTATTTGAGTTTTTCGTAGGCATCAATGACTGTGGTCAATTTCTGTTTTCGATCACGGAGCATATCAATCCACAGAAATAATTCTTCTTCCCCCTGTCTCGTAATCTGATATTCACGACGCTTTGGCCCTTGTACTGCGGCTTTCCATGTTGAGGTAACTAAATTATAGCTCTCCAATTTCCTCAATGTCCGGTACACAGCTCCGATATTCAGGTCACTAAACCCAAATTCCCGCAGATTATCCATGAGTGCATACCCATAGTCAGGTTTTCTTTTTACCAAGAGCAACAGGCAAACACCAAGGAACCTATCCATCGTATGATGTTTTTGATCACAAAATACTGGTCGTTCACTTCCCATGATAACCTCACAACAACTATATACAAATTATATATAGTAAATCTGTATATACCATCCTTTATGGTAGATGTCAACAGAAAATACGGTGATGATCAGAAAATTATAACAGCATGCAGAGTAAGGCACCTCAATGTATTGAGAGGGCATATTCAGCGAAAAAATATCAATGCCCATTGGATGGTGACAGCACATCCTGAGACATTAACAGGAGCTCTCCCTGTACCCAAAAATTCGAGTTGCATCAATCCCTATTGCATTTGCCGGGTAAGTATTATAGTGATTCAGCCTGTGTGTACAGATCTGCTACTTCCTGCTTTGATATAATGGTGTTCAGTAGTCGGGCGATGATCACAATGCCGACAATATCTACCAATAATCGGGTTAGTGCGAAGAGCGCTCCCAACGAGGCGATTTCAAATAGAAGCATGGGAATCTTCGTGGTTGACCAGGCTCCGATAAAAATCAGGACATTCGTGAACTTAACTCCCTTCTTCATAAACACGGCAGCTACGGGAAAGGCTCCATACAGAGGACCTGCGGCAGCTGAGCCTATCAGAAAGGCTAAAAGAATCCCCTTAATGCCCGATTTCTCTCCCATATACTTTACCATAGTCTCTTTCGGAACCCACACATCGAGTAATCCCAAAAGGATAAATATGGGAGGAATAACCAGAAGCATCTCTTTCAACTGAGCAAGCGTAACATCTGCAACAGCGGCACCGAAACTTTGATTCACCAGCGAGATGATGATCAGTACTGCTAACACCACAAGCAGCACACTATATCTTCTTACGACCGCTTTCATACCAACACCTCGACATACCCGATTACTCCGGCAACCAGAAACGAGAATGCGAAAGCAAATACGTTACGATAGAGTGCAAGGCGCTTACCGAAATATTTTATTTCTACGGGTAGAGTCACCACCCCTACCATCATAAGGGTGGAAATAAACGCAGCTATCTGCATATATCCGGCTCCCTCCTGCAGTAACATCGCAGCAGTCGGAAAGGCTACAAATCCGGGAATCAAAGTAATAGCTCCGACAACTGCCGCTAAAAGAACCCCTAGCCAACCCGAGTCGGAACCGATTATTCTCAGAATAGTATCAGAATCCATCAGTGCAAGAAGTACTCCTACGAGCAGGATCACTACCAGAAATTGCGGAAGGATACGTTCAAGAGCCTTCCATGCTTTGATTAATGCTTTTTTTGTTTTCTGCCGATCCTTCCTGAATGAAATGAGCAATATTAATCCTGTTGCTGCATATAATACGATATTCACTGGAGTACTCCTCGATTAAACGCGTTGATCATGACGTAAAAATCTCTTTATCGCAACACCGATTCACCTCCGCCTGCAACGTCACATGACTGACATGATGCTGATGGATTAAATATTCCTCAATTTCTGCGTATACCTGTTGGGCTTCACTGAGCAGCATATCTTCAAGGTCGAGGTGTGCTTCAAAGTAGATGGTTTTTTCATTGGTCATCCAGGAATGAACATGATGAATATTTTTCACTTTTTCCAGAGCTTCTACATCCTGTTTAATAGCTTTATAGTCCAAAGGAGCAGCCGACTGCATCAGGATGTTCACTGTCTTGCGGATAATTGAGAAAGTCTCTTTCATGATGTATAGAGCAATAAGGATGGTGACCACCGGATCAACCCATACCTGACCCCATAGTTTGATCACAATGCCACCGACAAGAACACCGACAGAAGAAACCGTATCACCCAGCAAATGAAGATAACTGGATTTGATATTCAGGTTCTCATGAGAATCTTTTTCCAGAAGAAAGACTGAGAAGAGGTTGGCAGCCAGACCGATTGCGGCAACAACCATCATCAACGTCCCGTCTATGGTCCCCGGTGATTGAAAGCGTCTGATTGCCTCAACAATGAGAAATGCCGTGATAACCATCAGAACGGTAGCGTTGATAAAAGCCGAGAGAATTTCAGCGCGTTTGTACCCGTATGTTCTTCTTGAGTCTTTTGGACGCTGTGCCATTCTATGAGCTATGTAGGAAAGTGCCACAGCAACCGTATCACTCAGATTATGTACCGCATCACTTAGCAGTGCCAGGCTCCCGGAGAGTACGCCTCCAACAACCTCTGCTGCAGTAATTGTGGCATTGAGTACCGTTACCCAGAAGATCTTCTTCCCGGATAGAGAAAAATCATCCGGGTGTGTATGATGGTGATGATCTGACATATTCACCTCCATTCTATTCGTTATACCACTAAACCGAAAACTAGACCGGCCAAGGTCGAACAGATGATCACTAATATAGCATAAACGACGGTCTTTTTTACTCCTAACTCTCCAGCAATTACCAGCAGAGAAGGCAATGAAAGACTCGGCCCGGCAAGGAGTAGCGAGAGAGCCGGACCCTGTCCCATACCCGCACCAAGCAATCCCTGTACAATAGGAATTTCAGTGAGTGTGGCAAAGTACATAAACGCTCCTGAAATTGCGGCAAAGAAGTTGGCTAATAGTGAATTCCCACCCACAAGAGCTGCCACCCAGGCTGAAGGAATTAACGCCTCCTCTCCCGGTCTTCCCAGCAGAAATCCGGCAACAAGAACACCTCCGAAAAGTAATGGAAGAATCTGCAGGGCAAAATCCCGAGTGGCACCGCCCCATTCCACCAGCTCATCCCTAGTGAACCAACGAAGAACTGCGTAGATCAACAGCAAGGCAAACAGACCGGTGATCCAGTACTTTGCCCGGTAAAAACTATCCCACACCGAACTTGCACCACCGGAGGGAGCCCAGTTGAGAAACACCAGAATCCCGATCATGGAGAATAGGAAGAGCACCATCTGACCAAGTGAACGAGCTTCGGTTTCTCCGACACCCTTGAACAGACGCTCATCAGCAAGCCGTTTTTCATCCTCTTTGTGAAAAAGTATCTGCATGATCAAGCCGATGACGAAGGCGAACACCACCGAAGCTACCATGCGGGTGACCCCGAGTTTCCATCCGAACACTTTGTATGAAAGTATTATTGCAAGGATATTGATCGCTGGACCGGAATAGAGAAACGATACTGCAGGTCCTAAGCCGGCTCCTTTTTTGTAAATACCTTTAAACAGGGGAAGTACGGTACAAGAGCAGACTGCAAGGATTGCCCCCGATACAGAAGCCACCGAGTAGGCAACCAGCTTGTTTGCTTTTGGACCGAGATACTTCATCACTGCCTGCTGATTCAAGAACACAACTATGGCACCAGCTATGAAAAGAGCGGGAACCACACAGAGCAAGACATGTTCATGAGCATAATCGGCGAGCATCAGAAAGGCTTCCTGAATAGCACCGGAAACTCTCGGATGCGTGAAGGGAATAAAAAAGGCTGCAAGAAAAATTCCTGCAATAATCACAAGTTTTTTATTCGGAGAAAGTTCTTTTATAGCCATGGAGTAATCACCTATTGATTGGAATAGCCCTCAGTTTATAACCGTGTCAGGTATGAGAGCATGTTTTTTCTCATCCGAGAATCTTACGTATCTGGTCTGCACTCAGCACTTTTCCCGAACTCACCACGTTACCGTCAATAGCTAAGGCAGGGGTTATCATCACGCCCATGTCCATAATCTGATCAATTTCTGTAATTTTTTCGATAGTTGCTTCAATACCGCCATCTTCGATAGCCTGACGTGCATGTTCTTCGAGCTTTTTGCATTTGGGACAACCAGTCCCGAGTATCTGAATTACCATAATGTATCTCCTAATGTTTCCATCATTGGAAACTTTAGCAGAAATGTCAACCAATTCAATTGACAAAGTTTCCACTTTTTGCAACATTAGACTCATGGAAGATGCGATAGCAGATCAATATGATCAAACGGCAAAAATCTTCAAAGTCCTTGGACATCCCATGCGGCTTGCTATGGTGCAGGAACTGGGCGAAAGAACCTGGTGTGTCTGTGAACTGGCAGCGCATCTGGGTCTGAACAAATCTGCAGCATCAAAGCACCTTTCGCAACTCAAGCAGATTGGGGTTATTGACATGCAACGGGAAGGGACGCAGGTTATCTGTACGCTGAAAATGCCATGCGTGTTCGACATGATGCGATGTACGGTAACCATCAATTCACGCTCTTTATTGAAGAACCCATCATCCTGTACATCTGAGTGCTGCAGTACAGACACATAGGAATCATTATGAATAAAAAACGAATCATGTTCGTATGTATCCACAACTCGGCAAGAAGTCAGATGTGTGAAGCATTGGTACGTCACTATGCTGGCGAACGCTTCGAGGTGCATAGCAGCGGTATTGAAGCAGGAAAACTGAATCCACTGGTTGTGCAGGCTATGGCCGAAATCGGTATCTCCATGGAAGGGCATTATGCAAAACCAGCCCAGGCATATATTGATGCTCAAGAAGTATTCGATTATGTCGTCACCGTATGTGATGAAAGCAGTGCTGAGCGATGTCCCATGTTTCCCGGAAAACATCAAAGACTTCATTGGGGCTTCCCTGACCCAAGTGCCATCAAAGGAACAGACGAAGAAAAATTAGCTGAAATTCGTCCAATTCGAGATGATATTCGAACTCGTGTACTGAAGTGGTTAGAAACACATTGAAAGATAACCATTAAGAGGTAGCCTACACTTCTCGTGACCATAGCTGGAGGAATTTCATGAGTAATACAGGAATTAGTTTTTTTGAACGATACCTGACCATATGGGTGTTGTTATGTATGGTTATCGGTGTCTTGATCGGTATCTATCTCCCTGGTATTCCAGACTTTTTATCCCAATTTTCGTATGCCAACGTCTCTATTCCTGTTGCCATCCTTATCTGGCTTATGATCTATCCCATGATGCTCAAAGTTGATTTTCACAGTATCAAACAGGTTGGAAAAAACCCGAAAGGATTGATCATCACCTGGATCACCAACTGGCTGATCAAGCCTTTTACCATGTATGGAATCTCCATATTTTTCTTTTATGTGGTCTACCAGTCGTTCATACCGAGAGACCTTGCCCGACAGTATCTTGCCGGTGCAGTCCTTTTGGGAGCTGCTCCGTGTACGGCAATGGTTTTTGTGTGGAGTCACCTCACCAAAGGAAATCCTGCTTATACACTGGTTCAGGTGGCAACGAACGATCTGATCATCCTCGCGGCATTTGTCCCGATCGTAGGATTGCTCCTCGGTATCAGCGGAATTTCCATTCCGTGGATGACACTCTTTTTGTCGGTCATACTTTTTGTCGTCATTCCTCTTGGCGCTGGATGGTTTTCACGAGTAATTATCACCAGAAAGCGAGGACTGGAGTATTTTGAAAGCACCTTTATCCCGAAGTTTTCCCAGGTCACTATTTTGGGTTTGCTGCTGACGCTGATCATCATCTTCTCCTTTCAAGGCCAGATAATTGTTGACAATCCACTCAATATCCTTCTCATTGCCATACCGTTAATCATGCAGACATTCTTTATCTTCTTTGTTGCATACCTCTGGGCCAAGGCATGGAAGCTCCCTCATACCATTGCAGCCCCTGCCGGAATGATTGGCGCTTCAAACTTTTTTGAGCTGGCAGTAGCTGTGGCAATATCCGTTTTCGGTCTCAGCTCCGGAGCTACTATTGCAACAGTCGTTGGTGTACTTGTTGAAGTTCCGGTAATGCTTACTCTTTTTAAGATAGCCAATAGGACTAAAAAGTGGTTCCCAGCCCAGGTGATACAAAACATATGAAAAAAGCTGATCATCGAACCATCACCAATTACATTAAGAAAAATTATGCACAGATAGCGCAACGTGGGTCTTCTGCATCCTGCTGCTCCGGGGGAAGTTGCTGTGACGCAAAACCACAGAACATCGATCATATTTCAACTTTGCTTGGATACCGTAACGAAGAGATGCAAGGAGTATCTGAGGGGGCAAATTTGGGACTGGGCTGTGGTAATCCTCTAGCTTTCGCCTCGATTCACGAAGGACAAACGGTGGTGGATCTTGGTAGCGGTGGAGGGTTTGACTGTTTCCTCGCCCGCCGGCTAGTCGGTGATACCGGCAAGGTCATCGGTATCGATATGACAGTCCAGATGATCGAACTCGCACAGACTAATGCCAGTCGTCTCGGGTATACGAATGTCGAATTCATTGAAGGAGCCATCGAAGATCTCCCTGTCGAAGATCAGGTGGCGGATGTAATCATATCAAACTGTGTCATCAACCTGTCACTGGATAAACAACAGGTTTTTCACGAGGCTTTTCGGGTTCTGAAACGGGGTGGGAAACTCACTGTTTCCGATGTGGTAGCAATCGCAGAACTGCCCAAGGGGATCAAACAAGACTTAAAGCTTTACGCAGGATGTGTTGCGGGAGCCGAACCTATTTCTACCATAGAGAATATGCTTCGAAATGCAGGTTTTACAGAGTTGAAATTTACTCCAAAGGATACCAGTAAAGAGATCCTTACTTCCTGGCTAAGTGAAACTGATCTCGATCAATATGTAGCTTCATATATCATCGAGGGGAGAAAACCCAATTAAATCGATCGAACTCATGAATTAGTCGAATTTACTTTTCCGGCTGGTATATACCGAAAGCAAGATCATCACGAGCAGCGTGAACAGATACGGTATGGCGAGAATGAAATCGGCCGGAATATTCCATAATCCCTGCGCATAATTGGAAAACGCATCGGCAAAACCGAATAGTAACGCTGCAAAGAATAATCCGAGCGGTCTCCGATGCCCAAGAAATATGACCACAAGAGCTATCCAGCCCTTCCCGCTGGTAATATTCGGGACGAACGCTCCTAGATTCAACGAGAGTATCGCCCCGGCAAGTGCACAGCTTAATCCAGAAATCAAAAAGGCAATAAACCGATATCGCTTTGGTTGCAGCCCAAGGGAAATGAGCGTTTTTTCATGCAAACCGGCTGCGCGAAGTCTCATCCCGAATGGAGTTCGGTATAACACCCATGAAGCAAGTATAAGCAGAATCCAGCTCAGATATACCAGCACATGATGATGATTGAAGAGATCACTGATAATGGGGATATCGCGAAGCAGGGGAAGATCCCATCGAGGAAGTGATTGAACCGTTTCAAATACTACTACCCCCTTATTCCCAAAGAGGTGGAAAGCAAGCACCACAGTAATACCCGATGCAAACAGATTGGTCGCAAGTCCCGTAATGAACACATTGGATTTAAGGTACAGCGTGACAAACCCCAGAAGCGCGGCGACGGCTACGGTTCCTGATATACCGATCAGAATTCCAAAAAGGGGATTGCCGGTCAGTGCTGTTCCCACAATGGATGCAAATGCTCCTATGAGCATCAATCCTTCCAGCGCAATGTTGAGCATACCCGACAACTCGGTGAATAGTCCCCCGGTTGCAGCGAGCAGTAAGGGGGTCATAATCGCAAGAGAACTGCGAAGGATTGTAATCAGAGCTTCACTCATGATCTCCTCCGATGTGTCCCGATCGTTTGAAATACCTTACTCGTGACCAGGAAGAAAACGACGGCCTGCACGATTGAAGCAATTTCAAAGGTAACATCCGAGTGCATCATGGCACTGCGGGCGCCCGATTCGATATACGCAAAAAACAGTGCGGCCGGTATCACCATCGCAGGACGGAATCGCGCTATGAGCGCCACTGCCAGACCATTATATCCCATCCCCAGTAAAAACTCCCGCATGCTCGTATAATAGGTCCCGAATATCGCAACGGCACCGCCAAGACCATACAGGGCTCCGCTGAGCATCATCGGCCAGACTCGATACCACAAAGCATTGATACCGCCATAGCGGGCGAACATCGTATTCAACCCGACCATCCGCAGTTCATATCCGCTCTTTGTATGATACAGGTAGACATGTACCAGAAGTACTGCAATAAGGGCACCATAAAAACCGGTGCTGAGGTTAGAGGGTTCAAGTATTCGGGTGAATCGCATGAATTCCGGAATAGATCGAGTGGCAATCAGATTAGTTTCAGGATCCTGATAAGGTCCTGCAATCAGATAGTTGATAATCAAAACCACCACATTTGAGAGAAGAAACGAGGTAATCAACTCATTCGTATTCCATTTCATCCTCAGCAGGCCGCTGAACCCGGCCAGGACGCCGCCGACAAGTGCTCCGACAACAACGGCGGCAATACCCCCCAACAGTCCCCAGGATGACCAACTAATAGCTGCGATCGTGGCAGCAAAGGCTCCTCCGTAGAGCTGTCCTTCTCCCCCAAGATTAAAACTTCCTGCACGCATGGCAAGAGAAATCCCCAATCCTCCAAAGATCAGAGGGATTGCTGCGTTGAGCATATTTCCGAAGCTGTAGGTATTCTGTAACGGCCCGAGGAAAAAGTAACGTAACGTAGTCCCCGGGGTATCGCTGAGCAGTACAGCGAGCAGAACCAGGAAGAACAGAGCGATGGCTACAATCAAAGCTGAGCCAAGAGAATTTCGAAGCACGGGTTGTATCCCGTAGCGTCTTAATCGCTGAGGTTCATACATCGCGCACCTCCTGCTGATTCATACCAAGCATGTATGACCCCATCTCTTCCTTAGTAACCTGAGCTACCTGTTCGGGCGATAGGAGAGCAGAAATACTTCCCCGGCAGAGTACTGCAACGCGGTCAGACAGGGCAAGAATCTCATCAAGATTGCTGGAAATCAGAATTACCGCAGCGCCCCGATCCCGCAAGGAGATGATTTTATCATATACAAACCGACTGCTTGCCACATCAAGACCCCATGTCGGTTCACTGAATACAATAAAATCCTGAAGTCGATCGATTTCCCGGGCAAGTACGACCTTCTGTATATTACCTCCCGAAAGCGTACCTATAGGAGAAAACGCTTGGGCCCGGATATTATAGGTGCCGATTAATGCATCAGCATGTTTCTCGATCTTTCTGCGTTGCAGCCATCCGAATCGGGTGAACTGTTCACGCGATGCAACTATGAGATTCTCTGCCACAGTGGCATAGAGCGCACTGCCGACTTTCAGCCGATCAGCAGGGACATAGGCAAGACCATCACTGCGAGCTCTTCGCGTACCCCGAAGGGTAATATCCTTTCCATCATGGAATACCGCTCCAGTTGAGACAGGAAGAAAGCCTCCCAATACTGCTTCAAGGACACCGAGGCCGTTACCACCTACACCGGCAAAACCCAACACTTCGCCGGTGTATGCACTAAAGGAGAGATGACTGAGCAATGGTCGCGGCTGATTACGTTTTACTACGAAGACATCCTTAAAAGTAATTATAGGACGTTTTTTTCGATGATACGGTGGTTTCACAACATCGAGTGATACACTTTGCCCCATCATCATACGGGAAATATCCTGTTCGGTGATCGTTGCAGTCTCATATTCGCCGACCATTTTCCCCTGCCGCATGATTGCCACCCGATCTGATATTGCCCGTATTTCCCGTAATTTATGGGTAATGAGAATGAGCGATTTCCCCTGATTCGCCAATGCCCGTAAGGTACTAAACAGTGCTTCCGTTTCCTGTTCAGTCAATACCGCTGTCGGCTCATCAAGAATGAGGATATCCACATCGCGATAGAGCATCTTTACGATTTCCACCTGCTGCTTCTGTCCTACCGCCAGAGAAGCCACTTTATCAGCGGCATCGATAGAAAACCGATGTGCTTTAATTACTTCATTCACCAGATGCTGTGATCGGGGAACATCGAGATGCATGCCGAATCGTTTCGGTTCCTTACCAAGTACCACGTTCTGTGCCACCGTAAAGTCATCGATGAGCATGACATGCTGCTGCACCATGCCGATACCGAGTGCATTGGCATCCATCACCGATGTGATAGTCCGCTCAATCCCCCCTACCGATATCGTCCCCGAATCAGGTCTTTCCATCCCGTACAGCACTTTCATGAGCGTGGTTTTACCTGCACCGTTTTCCCCTGCTAAACAGAGGATCTCTCCTTTACGGAGAGTAAGATCCACCTGATCATTGGCATGTAATTGCGTCTCGGGATATATCTTGACCACACCATGCATTGCGACAGCGAGATCCACGTCAGTCACCGATCCCTCCAATCATCAAAGAGGTGGAAGCGTATAGGAGATATCTCCTGTCTGTAACCGTTGCATAAATGAAGCAAACTCCGCTCTCATCGATTCAGGAAGTGTCTGTCGGTATATCGGATCATCAGAAAAGAACCCCAAGTATCCTTCCTGTAATCCCACCACGGAAGCAGTTCCATATGCCACATTCCCCCCAAGAACATCGGAAAGCACCTCTTTGGTCAGCTTCTTCTGCTCCATCGATCCGCTCCCGACCACAAATCCGGGTGCTGCTGCATATTCGTTGGTGTTGTGATACACGATGTAAGCGCCCTCTTCCTGTGCCACTTTAAACAACCCCTGGGCTGCTCCACCCGCGATAGCTGCAAAAACATCCACTCCGCTTGAGTGCATACTGGAAGCAAGGTCTGCTGCCTTGTTGGCATCAAACCAATTCCCGATAACCCGGAAATCAAGCGTAATTTCCTCATCCACCATACGGGCTCCGGCAAGGAAACCGGGAATCATATGTTTATTGAGCAACGGGTACTCCTGGGCAGCGATGAATCCGATCTTTTTTTCACTGTTCGCGTACTGTAGGGAACTCGTAGTCACCAGACCGGCAAGATAGCCGAGATAGAGTGATTGTTCGTACTGATTATAGAGGTAGGTACGGATCTGATCATTTCCTTCATAAAAGGCATCGGCGATAATAAATTTCTGCTTTGGGAATTTTTTTCCGACCCGCTCACAGATTTCAGGAAGTGAGGGATTGGAACCCAATACGATATCATAAGCTCCAGAGGCTACCAAAGCAGTCAGCTGCTGCTCCCACTCTGCCTGATTAAAACCTGCTTCATATATCTTCACCGTCACCGATTCATGTTCTGCGGCAAATTCCTCAGCACCCTCCGCCAGAGCAGTGTATGGGGGGCTTCCTGCCATTACGCCGGTAATATAGACCAGCACGGAAAGAGATTGATCACCTTCAGGTACCGCCTCCTGAGCTCCTGCAGCAGATAACGAAACCGCTGAAAGCGTAAGTATCAGGACTGCCATCACCATATGTATACTTTTTTTCATCTGTTTCCTCCTGCACCATCCCGTGCAATTCACTACGCACCGACTGTATCACAAGCTTCGGGAACACTCCAGTGCCCATGTACCAGACCGTTCATGGCACGAACCATACGGGCGGTATGCTCCTGTTGCCAGATATTACGTCCCATGGCAATACCGGCACCCCCTGCTTCAAGAGAATCCGATACATCCTGAAAAATATCTTTCGGATCATGCTGAGATGCTCCACCGAGTATCATCACGGGAACCGGACATCCTGCTACTACCCGCTCAAAGGATTCAATGCTCCCGGTGTATTGCGTTTTCACGAGATCAGCACCAATTTCTGCAGCCATGCGTGCTGCCATGGCAATGGCTTCAGGATCCTTTGGATCCACCGGCTTTCCATCTTTTGTTCCTCTTACGAGAGATTCCACCATTACCGGCAATCCCATCATGTGGCAGCGATCTATAGCTAACGAAGCTTGCCGGATAAACTTCCCCTCCATCTCATGACCGAATTTAACCGTAATCGCCACACAGGCCGCTCCATAGGCGAGTGCCGTTTCGGGTTCAGCTATCAGTTCTTCCTGAAAAGCACCGCCAAGCAGGGTAAACCCGCCAGTAAGACGAAAGATGCATGCAGTCTGCCGATTCCAATAGTCAACAGAAGCATCCAAACATCCTTTTGTAGTCAGAATCGCATCAGCATGTTCATCTATGCAGGTTTTCACGAGCTCTGCAGGTTCAATCAATCCAGCAATCGGTCCCGCAATGGCCCCATGATCCATGGCAATGATCACCGATCTTCCATCGGTTTTGTTGATCACTGAGTTTAACCGTAATCGTAATCCGGTATGCATTACTCACTCCTCCAGCTTCCTTTCAGCTGCCTATAGGTAGTTCGATACTGAGTAAAACGGTCAGTATAGAGATGTGAAACCGAATCATCAGGCGTAAAAGATTTCTCCACAACAGCTAAATCATGGGCTGCCTCGGTTAACGAAGGATAGTCCCCTAGAGTATGCCGTGCAAGAATTAATGAGCCGACCAGTTCAGCATCACTGTGTTTCATAACGGATATCGGTTTCCCCGTGATATCTGATTTAATCTGATTCAGCACATCACTGCGAGAAGGCCCTCCGGCAACCCGTAACGACTGTATCAGTGCACCCGATTCTTCCATCGTCTCAATGACATCCCGGACCGCATAACAGATACCCTCCACGACAGCACGGATAAGATCCGATCGATCAGTGGTCAAAGAAAGTCCGGAAAAAACTCCACGAGCATGTGGATCCCAGATAGGCGCACGTTCCCCGTTTAAATAGGGAAGAAAAATGAGGTTGTTAGCACCGCAAGGGGCGCGTGAGGCAAGATCATACACCTGAGAGAAGCTCAGCTCGGTGAGATTCAATATCTTCTGTATCCATGCCACCGCTTTTCCCGTAGTGCTGATAATGCCGGAAACATTGTAATAGGGAGCTACCGGATGCCGATAGGTCATAAGTCGATTATCATGCAACGGGTGATGGGCACAGAGATTGATTCCCTCGCTGGTTCCACTACGATCGCATACCATCCCAGGAGATACTACACCACAGCCGAGTATCGAAACGAGAAAATCGGGCCCCCCTGCAATCACGGGAACATCCTTCGGTATATCAAGCACCTGAGAAGCAAGTAGTGAAACTGTCCCGATGATGTCTCCCGGATGGCAAAATTCGGGGAATTTGTCATGATCAAGATCCAGCTGTGATAGCAGATTTTCGGTCCAGTACCACCGCAGTGCATCCTCGGCATGAAGCACGGTACGGGCATTACCGGTAAGCAGATAGCCGATATATTCATACGATGAGAGAAACGAGTGACTCTTCTGATATACGTCCCTCTCAGTCTTTTTTATATGCAGGATCTGGGGAAGCACAAAGGAGGCATCGATTTCGAATCCCGTATGCTTTGCAATGTCACGAGCTTCCTCATGCGCCCGTCGATCAAGCCATAACCGTGCATAGGCAGCTGAGGCATACAGTAACGAACCATGGTGTTGGGGAGTAGAAAATACGGGTGTTACCGTAGGCCCGTTTCCTGATACCACGATGGCACGCAATGAGCTGGATCGTGCCATCTGAGCACAGACCTGCTGTAATGCCTGCGCCCATTGTTTCGGATCTATTACCTGAGCTCCCTGTGCCGTACTGATACTGGTCAACGATACTGCATACGTACGCTCTACCATGCCCTGTTCATTGAACCATGCAGCCTTACAGGTGGAAGTCCCCACATCAATTGCCAGAATCATCTATTTCTCCATACGCAGCAGAACCCGATAGGTCTCCTCTGACTGGGCAGCTTCTACGGCCTGCTGTACCTGAGCCATAGGATATACCCGACTGATCAGATCATCAACTACCACTTTCCGGTGTGCTAGTGAGCGCATCGCGGTATAAAAATCTTGCTGTTCACGTCCTTCAGAACCGGTGATAATAAACTCATTTCGATGAATCGTATGCATATCTACAGGAAGTTGCGGTCTGTCACCATAAGAGGTAAAAATATTCAGCGTCCCCGTAACACCCAGCACCTGCACGGCAAGTTCAACCGCTGATGTTGAGGTGGTAGTGACTATCGCTGCCCGAACTCCATGACCCCCAGTCAGTTCACGTATCATCTCGATACACTGATGTGTATCGGAGGCATCAAGTATCTGATCAACGCCAATAGCGGCAGCACGATCCAACCGCTGAGCATTCACATCACTGACAAAAACCTGCACCCCCATAGCGAGGGCTGTTTTTGCATGCAGCATACCCATGGTACCTGCTCCCGCAATAAGCAGTGTATCACCTAACCCCACCCCGGTTTTCCTTAAAGATCTGATGCAACAGGCAAGCGGCTCAGTGAGTGTTGCCGCCTGAAGCGAAAGTGTTTCCGGGATGACTAACACCTGCTGGGGGTCAACGACCATATATTCAGAAAATGCTCCGAGTACGCGCTGGCCACGAGCAAACCGATTTTCACAGAGGTTTGACGATCCCGAAAGGCAGGCATGACATGCGTGGCAACGGTTCACCAAATCCAGCACCACTCGATCGCCTTCCTTCACTGCAGTTTTCACCGCTTTCCCGACGCGCACGATTACCGCACTCGCTTCATGTCCGGGGATGAAGGGGAATTGCAAGGAACGCTCACCGGCAAAAAGCCGCTGTTCCAACGTGCAAATACCACAGTAGGCTATCTGCACGAGCACTTCATGATCTTTGAAAACCGGCATTGCCGACTCACGTATCTCTAACTGATGGACCGCTGTCTGCCAGATCTGTTTCATGGTATTTCCTTCAGGAGAAATCCTTGACCAATCCATCCAGTGCTTCGCTGGGGAACCCCACACGATCGGCATCAGCTGCAAGGTCCCTCAGGAGTATCTTCACTGCCTGAGTTTGCACCATCATGAAATCGGCTTCTCTGGTGCAATCTTCTGCAAGAATCCTGTTCGAAAGAGCAAGAGCCTTGGCCAGTTTTTCCGGTAACTCACCACTGCTACCCAGAGAGCTACAGATCAATTCCTGCTGAACCTTGCTCTCTGCAAGGGCATCCAGGGCAGCAACGACATCCTGATCCTTTTCCGGTTTCACAGGATAACGGTCGTACACGAGATAGATCGCATGGGAAGGACAGGCATCTACACAGAGTCGACACCCATCAATACATCGGGCAAAGTCAATCTGACCTGTTTCCGTGTCGGTAGCTCCGGTAGGACAAACAAAAAGACACAGACAGTCTTTGGTACAGAGATGAACGTTTCTTGCTGCGTGCATGAGAACCCCCTATTTAATTTGAGTGAAACGGGAAGACGGTGCCTTGCAGATAGGGCACACATTTGGAACCTGCTTTGCTAATGCGATGAAACCACAGGCTTCGCATACATAGATATTGGTATCCTCCACAAGCGATTCTCCCTGCTTTTCATACCGTCCAAGTAATGATTTATGAATTGCAGTGACCTTTTTCCCCCAAGTAGCGCACCGTAATGCACCTCGATCCTCTACGGCCTTTCCTGCTGTCTCCAATTCTATATAGCCACTGGTGCCATCGGATGCAATCCGATCGGTCAGATTACTGAGGGATACCGAATCTTGGTGAGGTGCAATCGAAGTAAAATACTGAGCAAGTGCATGAAACCGCGAAGATGCTTCCGGTCTCATCTGTTTTTCACAGGCTTTCGCAAGATTGGAACATACTACAGTGAGCACACCGCTGCTGTAGTCTCTACTGTTTTCCATGCTGACTCCCTTTTCTGTAGATATATTCCCATGCTAACACCCGTTGGTGATGTTGTCACCAACTCTTTCGTTGACCGAAAAGAGCCTATCCACTACCTTATGAGCGTAACTTAGAACTTTATAAAGGAGGCCAAACATGGCTGTAACATTGTATAGCACACCAACCTGCGGTTTTTGTCGGATGGCAAAGAGTTATCTTCAGAATAACAAGATTCCCTACACAGAGTACAACGTGGCTTCGAATTCAGAGAAGGCTCACGAAATGGTACGGAAATCGGGCCAGATGGGAGTTCCCGTACTTGATGTTAACGGAAAAATTATTGTCGGATTTGATCGCGCTTCCATTGACCAGGCACTGAAGCGCTAGTGAATCTTACTCAAGAGCATGTGCACAGAGAGGCTGTTACCGATCGGTAGCAGCCTGTTTTTCTCTCTACCCATGCAATACGTGCTTAGCGGTTATTTCATCAGTGATGAGCGTGGTGAGATGACCGCCAATGAGAGCAGCTCGAATCGCCTCCACCTTCTGCAGACCATATGCAACACCGACTCTATTGGGAATGGTCATAAAATCCTGAAAATCCACCCCGATAATCCGATGATTATAGGAAATATCCATCCAGGCACCCTGGGAATCAAAACTATATCCACAGAGGTGTCCAACTGCTCCCGCTCCCTGTATTTCTTTGGCTTCTTTTGGTGAAAGAAAACCGGCACGCACCATCGCACTTTGAGTCGGGTCGTTGGAACTGATACCGACAAAGGCAAGATCGAGGCTCTTTGTCCTTTGCAATGCTTCCTGAATACCGGGTTCTTTGATCAACAGTTCTTTCACCATGGTATTTTTCACAATAACCGGACACTGCAGGGGGAAATATCTGCCATGAATACGTTTAGAAAACTCACGGGCAAGATCAGAACCATCGTACTGCGGATTTGCAGCACCAAAGCCACCCATGAGCTGAACCACAGAAGCATCCTTACACCGCTCGGTGGGAAGCTGATGCACCATATGATACAGTGAGGTACCCCAGGCAATACCAATCTGAATGGCTTCCCGGAGTTGGTTTGCAGCATACTCTGCTGCGACCGCACCAACTGCACGCATCAGCGAACTGTCATCTGTGGCGGGAACAATCACCGCGTGGTGTAAAGAGTACTGTTTCGTCAGTTCATCACCGAGGGCCGTGGCATAGGGAGAACCGTCCTGAATCTGAATTTGGACCACTCCGGTTTCACGACACTTACGCAGCAGATTAGATACGGTAGGTCTGGATAGACCGAACTCCTGGGCTATCTCCTGCTGTGATTTTTCATCAATATAGTACCGTCTGGCAATCGAAACCAGAAAATCCCTATCCCTTTGCACGCATAATCCTTCTTTTTTATATCATATGATAACTCTGCCCGATACAGGCTGAGGCAGCCTCCTTGAACGCTTCAGATACCGAAGGATGGCCGTGAATGGTTTCAGCCACCTCATGTACGGTAAGTTCATGCTTCATGGCTAGTGCAGCCTCATTAATAATTTCTGAAGCATACATACCCACGCAACAGACACCGAGAATCTGCCCGTACCGCCGATCAGCGACTACCTGAATGAACCCTTCCGGTTCACCAGAGGCAAGAGCCCTTCCGTTTGCTGCAAGAGGGAATTTTCCCACCACCGTATCATATGAGGCAGCTGCTTCGGCTTCTGAAAGACCCACTGAAGCAACCTCGGGAACAGCATAGACCACCGAAGGGACAATGTCCAGATTGAATTTTTTCCGTTCATCAGCAATTATCCGCAGATCGATACAAGCATTATGTGCCACAGTTTCACCCATCTGATAGGCAGCATGGGCCAGCAGTCTTCGACCTGTCACATCTCCAGCAGCATAGATGCCTGAAATTGAAGTCATTCCCCACTCATCAGTCATGATATTCCCATGATCGATTGCAGGAGAAACCTGATCACTCAGACAGCTGATATCCGCTTTTCTTCCTACGGAAAGCAGTACGAGATCTGCACCGATGGTATTTCCATCAGCGAGGGTAAGGCGAGCTTCATGATCAAGTGTCTCCATTCGGGTGACACCGGACCCGGAGTATATCCGGACCCCACGCTTTTTCAGTGCCTTCGCCAGAGAAGTTACCGCTGCAGCATCAAACATAGGAAGGATATCCGGCTGAGCTTCAATAACCGTCACATCAGACCCGAATGCCTGAAAAATCGAGGCAAACTCAATACCGATCACCCCGCCGCCAATGATCACAAGGCGTTTTGGTACCATCTCAAGATCAAGGATTTCCTCGCTGGTGACCGTCAAAGGACTGTCGATACCGGGTATGGGAACTGCCATTGAGGAAGAACCCGTTGCAATGATGATCACTTTAGCTCCGATCACGGTCCCGTCTTCCAAGGTCACTTCATGGTTTCCGGTTATCGTGGCTTTCTGCTGAACCAATTCAACCTGAGCTGCTGAAAGCAGGGAACGAACCCCACCGGTCAGTTTCCTGACGGTTTTCTGCTTTCCTTTTCGAGCAAGCTCCATATCAACCGTGATGGTCGGATCCTTGATAATAATTCCACGATCATTTCCCTGAGCAAGTTCCAGGATAGTATGGGCACTTTGTGCATAGTATTTGGTAGGGATACAACCTCGATTCAGGCAGGTCCCGCCAACAGAGCCCGCCTCAGCCAAGAGAACCTGAGCTCCCAGACGACCTGCCTTTATCGCTGCGATATAACCGGCCGGACCACCTCCGATGACTACAATATCTTTTTCCATGTCCTGCTCCTACACCAACAACCGAAGAGGATTTTCAAGCAGATCTCTCACCGTTTGCAGGAACTGGGCACTCTCAGCGCCATCGATAATGCGGTGATCAAAGGTAAGACTGAGCGTCATAATGCTTCTTTCCACTACTGTACCATCTTTGAACCGTGGCGATTGTTCTATAGCACAAACCCCCAGAATACCCGCCTCAGGTGGATTGATGATCGGAGAGAACGAGGTGATGCCGAACATCCCTACATTCGAAATAGAGAAGGTCGACCCCGTGAGTTCATCAGCTCCCAACTTTCCTGCTCTCCCCCGTTGAATGATATCCCGGGTACGTTCGGTCAGCTGAGAAAACGACAGCATATCTGCCTGTCTGAGAACCGGAACCAGTAATCCCCGTTCGGTTGCTACGGCCATTCCGATATTAATCTCGTGACGGTAAATCAGAGCATCTCCATCAAATACCGAATTCATGCGTGGATGCATCTGCAACGCACGAGCAACAGCTTTGATCACAAAATCGTTCACCGATGCCTGTATGCCACTCTGATCACGTATGGACTGTTTCATTTCCAACAGCAGAGTCACATCTACAGGGATATCTTCTGTAACCATCGGAATCGTCTGAACACTCTCCAGCATTCGCTTCCCGGTAATCTTCTGGATATTGGTGAGAGCAACGCGTCTATCCTCGCCCGCGGGAGCTACCGGGATATCGCGTGAATAGACTTTACCGGCATGTCCCGAGCCTGCTATTTGCGATAAATCAACACCGGTATCTGATGCAATGCGTTTTGCTAGAGGAGTTGCCTTGACAGCACGGACATCCTGTTCCCGCACTTCACCATGCTTGCCACTTGCCTTCACTGAAGCAAGATCAATCCCGGTTTCACCAGCAACACGTCGTGCAGCCGGAGTTGCCGGGATTTTACCGGTTGCAGAACTCACTTTCACCGGTTCAGCTTCAACCGGTGTAGGTTGCCCCTGTTGCGTTTCCTGTTGCACCAGAGGAGTATCTTCAGGAATCTTTTCGCCGGGAGTACCGATCCATGCAATGGGAACAGTTACCGGCACGGTGGTACCTGCAGGATATACTCGTTTTAAGAGTGTCCCGGCAGCATCAGATTCGAGATCCATGGTCGATTTATCGGTCTCTATTTGAGCAATGACCTCTCCCATCGAGACGGTATCACCCTCTTCTTTCAGCCATTCAATGATGACCCCTTCTTCCATTGCCATACCGGTTTTCGGCATAATTACTGCTTCAGCCATACCATCCTCCTACAGCAGATCGCGTACCGCTGCGGTAATCTTCTCTTCAGTGGGAACCACCTGGGCCTCAAGATGCGGGTTATACGGGATGGGAACATCAAGACCCCCAAGACGTTTCACCGGAGCATCAAGGTAGAAAAAGGCGTCACTAGCAACAATCGTACTGACAATCTCTCCCCCGAAACCTCCCGTCTGGCAGGCTTCGTGAACTACCAATACTTTCCCGGTTTTTTTTGCCGAGTCAATCAATCTCTGGCGATCAAGGGGCACGAGCGTACGAATGTCGATCACTTCAATGTCAGCTTCCTGCCGCTCAGCAAATTGGTCTGCAATCGTCAGACACCGCGGCACCATACGTCCATAGGTGATGATAGTGAGATCTTTTCCTTCCCGTTTCACGTCAGCTTCACCGAGTGGTATCGTATAATCATCTTCCACTTCCGGCACGGGACCTTTCACCCGATACAGCAATTTCTGTTCAAGGAAAACTACCGGGTTATTGTCACGGATAGCACTCTTGAGCAGACCCTTCGCATCATATGCGGTGGAAGGAATGACCACTTTTAGACCGGGAACATGTGCTACCCAGGCTTCCAGACTTTGGCTATGCTGCTCAGCTGCTCCGGTTCCCGACCCTCCGGGAGCACGAAGTACCATCGGGACTGCCCCCTGTCCACCGAATTGAAATCGGTTCTTTGCAGCCTGATTCACCAGCTGCTCCATAGCAAGTGTCATGAAATCACTGAACATGATCTCAACAATGGGACGTAAACCAGTCATCGCAGCTCCTGCGGCTGCTCCCGTTATCGCCAGTTCAGAAATCGGGGTGTCACGGACTCGTTCTTCACCGAACTCTTCAATCATTCCTCGTGATACACCGAAAGCACCACCATACACACCAATATCTTCTCCAAGAAATATGATTGAATCATCCCGTCTCATCTCTTCACTCATTGCCTCATTAAGGGCTTGAGCATAGGTTATTTCTCGCATCTGTACTCTCTCCTTGTTCTCTCAGTCGGCATACACGTCATCGAAGATATTTTCGATGCGGGGCTCCGGACTACTCTCCGCGTACTCTACTGCTGCCTTCACCGCCTCTACAGCTTGCTGCTGCATTTCATCAAGCTCTTTCTCAGTGAAAATCTTATGCTCAAGCAGGTATGCACGGTGCTGTTTGATCGGACAGCGCTCTTTCCACTGTTCGACTTCTTCCTTGCTTCGATATAGCTGTGCATCACTTTTTGAATGCCCCATCCAACGATACGTATTGAGTACCATGAGCATAGGACCGTTTGTCTTCACATATTCCTTCGCCTTCTTGGTCTCTTCGTAGATGTTCATGACATCGTTCCCATCGAGCGCAAGCCCCTTTATTCCATAACTGGCAGCACGGATGGAAATATCTTCAATGTTCATCGACTGATTCACATGGGTAGACATACCATAGAGGTTATTGGTACAGACAAAGACTACCGGGAGCTTCCACACCGAAGCGAGATTGAGTGATTCATGAAAAGCTCCTTCATTGGCAGCCCCATCACCGAAGAAACATACCGTGATATGGTCACTCTTTCGGTATTTCTGTGAAAGAGCTGCACCTGTGGCAATCGGAATTCCTCCAGCAACTACCCCGTTAGCTCCTAGGCTTCCCACCGAGAAGTCTGCGATATGCATACAGCCACCTTTGCCTTTGCAGTATCCCGTCTCTTTTCCAAGGAATTCGGCCATCATACGATTGATATCCATATTTTTACCGATACCCTGATTATGTCCGCGGTGCGTCTGGGTAATGTAATCCTCTCTATCCAAGGCAGAACAGACTCCCACGCCTGTAGCCTCTTCACCGATGCAGAAGTGAGCGGTACCATGAACCTTCCCCTGAATGAACAACTTTGCGGCAGTCTGTTCAAACTCTCTGGTCACCAGCATTTTATAGTGCAATTCCTTCTGCACAGCCTTTGACAATTTCATAGCAATAAATCCTCCATTGAAGACACATTTCTCCCTAGTGTCGACGATTCTTCATCCATTACGCATGCAGTATATCATCTTCTACGAATTTGTCAAATGTTAAGATGTCTATTTTATTTTTTACATTTGTATCATTTCGACATAAACAGCATCTCATGTGACAGGATAGGAAAAAACCATTATACTGGGCACAGGAGGAATATGGCATGGAACTTATGGAAACCATACTAACCCGACGATCAATCCGTTCGTACGACGAACGCCCCGTCCCTGAAGACGTACTGAATCAGGTGCTCGACGCAGCCCGGCACGCACCATCGGGAAGCAATCGGGAACCTACCCGCTTGATAGTGGTGCAAGATGCACAGCGCAGAGGTAAACTGGCTCAGCTCTGTTCCCACCAGAAGTTTGTTGGAGAGGCACCCGTAGTAATAGCGGTAGTGGTTAAATCAATAGCGTGGAATCGAGGCAATTTTATGGGCGAATATTCAAGCCTTGTCGATGGTGCTATCATACTCGACCACCTGACACTTGCTGCACGCAACTTCAACTTGGGTACGTGCTGGATCGGAGCTTTTGATAATGATCAAGTGAAGGATTTCCTTCAGATCCCCGAGGGATGGAACGTAGTCGGACTCACACCCATCGGATACCCGAAAAAAGGTAATGCATTTACCACAACCGACAAACGCATGGCATTTGATGAATTTGTCATGAAAGAACAGTGGAAAGCGTAACACAGGAGGTCCACCACTGCGATTATGCAACCGTGGTGGGCACCATCAGGATTCAGGAATCACATGACTGTATTATTGCGGTGAATCTTATTCATCAGAGCGAGGGCATCCCTTTGAGTACCGCTGAGGAAACACCCGTATTGCGGGAGGCTGCAACACAGCTTTCCGAGTATTTTGGGGGAACCCGTACCGAATTTTCTCTCCCGCTGAACCCCATCGGTACTCCTTTTCAATTGGCCGTGTGGAAGGCTCTGTGTCAAATCCCCTATGGAGAGACGCGAAGTTATCGTGATATCGCTGAGATGATCGGGAATCCGAAAGCAGTGCGGGCAGTGGGCATGGCAAACCACCGAAACCCGATTACATTCATTATACCGTGCCATCGCGTTATCGGATCGGATGGTTCACTCACCGGGTACGGCGGCGGTTTACCGCTGAAACAGTTCCTACTTGATCTTGAGCAACCTCATGCTTGCATTACTCAGTAACCAGGCGGTATCCAAAGTCTCGTATGGCTTCAGATTCCGGCCCTGGTTCTTCCTGAATTGCAAGCCCTGATTCAAAGAGCTCTGCCCCGGCGTGCTTCACACGCTCTTCCCAGTCGCGCATCCACTGACCGTCACCCCATCCGAAAGAACCGAAAACTGCCATTTTCCTTCCGGTCAGATCAGATTCAATCGTCTCATAAAAAGGGAGAAATTCAAGATCGTCCAACTCTTCTTGTCCAGAAGCAGGACACCCGAAAGCGAACACATCATATGATTCAAGCACCGATCGGTCGCATTGACTGACAGGAAGTACGGCAACTTCAGCTCCACCAGAGCGAGCCCCTTCTGCAATCAAATCAGCCATCATCTCGGTATTTCCGGTACTGCTATAATAGATTATTGCCAAACGCATACACGTAGAATCTCCTTCTATCAGCTTAACAGTACGAAGGACAACTACCGACCGTCAAGAAACTTCGCATGAGTTTTCATTGACCGACAACCAAAACCACGATATAGTCAGGTATCTGGATATTCTAGGTTCCGGGTCATTGTTCTGTAGGCCGTGTGTTTCCAATCGGGGGAGAGGAAATGTGCGGCCTTTGTTGTATCACGCGCGGATAAAGGTCCCTTCATCAAGTTCTTTGAAGGCCTGACGGAGTTCAGCCCGGGTATTCATCACGATGGGGCCTCCCCATGCAACGGGTTCTTTCAACGGGCGACCGGCTATCAGCAGAAAACGTACCCCGGCTTCTCCTGTTGCAACAGCAACTTCATCACCATCCTTGAGCAATACGGCACGGTGAGTGGGAACGACGGTGCCTGACTGATCAAATTCAGCACTCCCTGATACAGTATAGCAGAAGACTGTAGCCTGAGGATCCACCTTCATCTGCCAGGTTTGATTCGGCTTAATCGATACATCGAGGTATAGCGTTTTTACATAATCGCCTTGTACCGGTCCCAGCTTCTCACGATAACGGCCGGAGACAATACGTACCGTTGCAACCTCATCGGTTACCACAGGAATAACATCGGAAGTAATATCTCGGTAGGCAGGTGCAGTCATCTTGTCTGCAGCAGGTAAATTAATCCAAAGCTGAGCACCGAGCAGTCGAGGTACTGCCTGCGGCATCTCCTGATGGATGATACCGCTGCCAGCGGTCATCCACTGACACGAACCATCAAGAATGCTCCCCGCGTTTCCTAATGAATCACCATGTTCGATATCACCATGAATCAGATAGGTTACCGTCTCAATACCACGGTGTGGATGCCACGGAAAACCTTTCACATAGTCGTCGGGGTTATCTGAATCAAATGCATCAAGCATGAGGAATGGGTCAAAAGCTTCAACATCTGCATGCCCGATGACTCGCACCAGCTTTACACCTGCTCCATCATATTGAACCGCTCCACCTACAATCGTCTGAATGCTCCGTAAGCTCATAATCACCTCCGCTACGTGTAGTATATCATGAGGATAACCCCTTCATGGTATCTTTATATATCACGTCCTTTCATTTTATGATAGAATCAGTTACGATAATTATGAAATCAATCCAAAGAAAGATTCATCATGAGGAGGACTGAATTATGCAAGTGAAATTTTATCGTTGTAACAAATGCAAGAATATTGTAGAGCTCATCTACAATGGGGATGGAGAACTCGTCTGCTGTGGAGAACCGATGGTTGAACTGAAAGAGAACACCACCGATGCTGCAACAGAAAAGCATGTTCCCGTGTACGAAAAAGACGGTGAAACCACCGTGGTGAAAGTGGGCTCAGTTGCTCACCCAATGACAGATGAACACTACATTCAGTGGATCGCTGCACTTACCGATGATGGTATTTTCCGCAAGAACCTCTCACCTGGCGATAAGCCAGAGGCAGCATTCTCCTGTCTGAAGAACGTTCGAGCCTACTATGAATACTGCAATCTTCATGGGCTGTGGAAGGTTGAACTCTAAGGAACTTTGAAAATTGAATAGGAGGGGCAAGGGGAACACCCTAGCCCCAATCTTAATTCAACTCCTTACAAATGCACTCAGTCTGTTGCGAATTAAATCAATCAATCAAATATTCAGATCATTTCAATGCCTAGAAGAGAGCAGAAATATTTTAGTTCTTCTCGATAATCACCGTAACTAATTATAACATGTTGTGAACAAACTTTCTGGGAAAACTCCTCTACTGAGCAGCTATCAGGAAATACTTCAAGACTTGAAAGTTGAGGAGCTGGTCGCTCCCAACCAAACTCTTCCCATGTCGGTGGCGTTTTTGCCTCTCCTGTGTACACATGCATTACGAATTTACCTTTTTTATATGCAAGTCTTGTACAGGTAACATAGCCTGTTTTCACTTTTGACACATTGAGCAAAGAACCTTGCAACAAACCAAATGTTGCAGGAAGAATTTGAACCTGACCATCAATAGCATACTCAGGGATGTAGTCAGGTACTCCTATTAGCAAGGACTTATCAAAGTATTCATAATACTCCATATAGTGAGAATTTTTTCCTGTAAGATGTTTCATAATTACTTGCATCAGATTTCCCATAACATCATTTTCTGGTGTAGTATCTATACCATAGAGTTGTGTAATAAGCATAAATACAATGGCAGGAGGGAAATTAAGTAGTTTCTTCATTCCATCAACATCATTAATTGTAACAGCTTGATATTGTTCAGATTGAATCTTTTCACCTAGAGCAAGTGCATATTTAGCTCCAGTTTCCAATAAGAAGTCGTCACAAGATTTTAAGAAGGTCCAATTGGTTTTCATATATTGCACCAAGGTTTCTACTTCTCGTGATTCAATATGTTCCAGATTCTGGACCATTTCGAGCATTTCCATTGATTCGACTTCAATCCCGAAGGTACTACGCACTGACATGGCCTCATATTGGGTGTTATAGAGTAACATATCGCGATAACCAACAGAGAGTGTTCTTGTAGAACACAACTCTCTAACAGCATTACAAGCAGCAAGGAATGCGTGAACTCTACTCCCCGGATAAGATTGTCCTATTGAATTGTATAGATATGTAAATTTATAACCCATTTCTTCCAACGTTGATCTAAGTGCTGAGGTTCCGGCTTGACCAGCAGTAGTTACAATACGATTTTCTTCTTTCCAACCACATAATCCCCAAAGAAGCATTGGTATGTTCTTAAATCCTTCAACAACCCGAATAATAGCATGCGAAGGTACCCAGCCCCCGATACATAAAACTATTGAAGGTATATCACTATGATTTTTAAGAATTTCTATTGCTCTATGCGCTGATTCATACTTTTTGTCATCAATCACAATTCCACAATCCAAGACAGATACACCGATCTCTTCCAAATAATTTAATCCTTCATGATGCATGATTCTCAACTGCTCTATAGAAGTATTTACTTCTCCAAAACATATAAATGCTGTCTTAATTGTGTTTATAAATTTCATATATTCCCCTTTGTGAAATAATTAATTACTAACGTGAGAAAACAACTATTTGTTTTAATAATGCTTTGGATATACATGATACGATATCAAACAATTAGGTCTCTTTTTTATCCTAATCAACAATAATAGTTAGTATCCTCAGCGTGATGTATCAAATAGCTTTTCTCCCTTGTGAACGGACATCAAAAGCGACAGCTGTTATGAAGATGATACCTTTGACAATATATTGGTATGAAATTCCTACACCCATAAGATTCAAACCATTAGTTAGGGAGGTTATAACAAAAGCACCTATTACACTGTTAACAACCTTTCCAATACCTCCTGTTGTGGACACACCTCCAATGAAACAAGAAGCAATTACATCCAATTCAAATCCGGCTCCTGCGGTAGGTGTAGCTGAGCGCAATCTAGACGTATAAAGAATACCGCCCAAAGCCGACATCATACCCATGGAAGCAAAAGCAAAAATCACCGTATTTCGGACATTGATACCTGCTAACGTAGCAGCTTCCCTATTCCCCCCAACTCCATATATATACCTACCTAGCTTAGTCTTCTTAAGCACAAAGTCATATATTAATGTAATAACTGCTACTAGAAGAATTGACCAAGAGAGTCCGTTATAACCTGAAAGTGAAACGGAAAGCAAACCAAGTAATAAAAGTAAAAGTCCAAGCCCAATACCCATCAATGAAGTTGAAATAAGTGGAAATTGGTATCTTCTCATTTCTTGTCGTTTTCTTATTTGCAAAACGATTATTAATGCCATCACAAGTGTAAAAACTGCCAACGTTAACCCGTGGCGTCCTTGAATATAAAATAGTTCTGGGAGAAAGCCATTGGATATATTGTTAAAGAATTCATTTGTAACAACAACAGTACCAGAACCTTCTGTCACCATCGATAACAACCCGCGAAAAATAAAGAGAAAAGCAAGTGTTGTAACAAACGCAGGAACCCCTAACTTTCCGATAATTAACCCTTGTATTGCTCCTGCTATAACACCGAACAATAGAACCAAGAATATAGCCAAACCTACAGGAACTCCCGAAGCCATCAATATAGCCGCGCATGCTCCGAAAAAACCTGCAGCATATCCAACAGACAAGTCAATTTGCTGAATGATAAGAACGATCGTCATTCCGACAGCCATAACAGCAACATAACCTGTCTGGTTAACTAGATTTGTTATATTTCGGGCCGATAGAAATGTCGTATCTGTTAGAATATAAAAAAGAATAAATATGATAAAAAGCGCAATATACATTGCATAATTTCTAATATTCTGTCGTAGCAAATGTCGCATCTCAGCAAATAGTCCAAATCTCTGTTGTTTATTTACCACCTTTGTAGTCATCTTAGATCTCCTTCCTTATATTGGTAGCCATTTCCATAATCCCATGTTCAGAAAATTCTTCCTGTCCCAACTCACCAGTAAATTCGCCGTCACTCATTACATACAACCGGTCACACATACCTATAAGCTCAAGTAATTCAGAGGAAATCATGATGATCGACATTCCCTGCTCCACCATTTGATTCATCAATGAATAGATTTCATATTTCGCTCCAACATCAATTCCTCTTGTTGGTTCGTCAAGGATGAGCAGCTTTGGATTTGTAAATAATAGTTTTGCAAGCGAGACTTTTTGCTGATTCCCACCACTAAGATTCCGCACCCGCTGATGGATAGATGTTGATTTAATCGCCAAGTCATTCTGATAATTAGAAGCAGTAATAATCTCTTTCTGCTCATTAATTACTACTCCTTTCATCAAAGATGATAAATTGGAGATCGTGATGTTAAATTTAACATCCTGCAATAAAACCAATCCATTAACCTTTCTATCTTCGGTCACATATCCAATACCAGCCCTAATTGCATCCATTGGGGATTTCAGCGTAAGATCCTTCCCCTCTAACTTTACCTTTCCAGAAGTTAATCTATATCTAGGCACATTCCCAAAAAGACTTAGCGCAAATTCAGTTCTTCCCGCACCCATTAAGCCAGCAATACCAACGATTTCTCCTTTCTTAACAGTCATCGATAAATTCTTAAGTACTTGTTTCTGCTTTCTCTGTTCATATGCAGACCAATCAGATACTTCAAATAGTATTTCACTGAGTTCTTTTGGACTCCGATGTGGATAGATATTTTTCATATCACGTCCAACCATATACTTAATTATCTCAAATTCATTAACTTTTTTTCCCCTTGCATCTAAGGAACATACGGTCATTCCATCCCTAAGGACTGTTATTGTATCGGCAATCGAAACAACTTCTTTCAATCGATGAGAAATCATGATGAGTGTCACGCCCTTACTTTTTAACTCTCGCAAAAGCGAGAGGAGGTTTTCACTCTCCTGCTCATTTAATGACGATGTGGGTTCATCTAGGATGATAATTTTAGCGTTCTTACTCAAAGTTTTTGCAATCTCAACTAACTGCTGTGTACCAACCCGCAATTCACTCATCTTGGTTGTGGGATTAATATCCAAACGAACTTGCTTCAGTAATTTTCTGGTCTGAACTATCTGTTCATTTCTATCGATTAATCTTCCCTTCATAATCTCATGACCAAGAAAAATATTTTCAAAAATTGTCATTTCGGGAACATAAGCAAGTTCTTGACTAATAATAGCAATGCCTGTTTCAGTACTCTCCCGAATATTGGAGAACTTCTTTGGTTCTCCATCACAATAGATTTCTCCCTCATAGCTTCCCCAAGAATAAATTCCTGAAAGAATTTTCATTAAGGTTGATTTCCCTGCCCCATTTTCACCTACGAGACAATGAATCTCACCCCTTCGTACTTTAAAATTAACTAAATCGAGCGCCTTTACACCAGGGAAATTTTTAGTTATATCGCGCATCTCTAGGATATAATTAGTCACAAAAATGCCTCATATTTTCAGGAATGCACTTCTCATGAAATAGGTGGACATATCCGAAATATATCCACCTATATCTAGAATTCCTTAATTTGGTATTATTTCCAGTTTACAAACTTGGAGCCGTCATATACGCCACTTTCAAAAAATTTCTCAACAATATTTTCTCTAGTAATAGTCGTTACATCAGCTTGAATGGAAGGGACATCAATCATGTTGTTATTGTATGTTGTATCGTATTCCACTTCTTCTCCTGCTAAGATACTTTTCACAATACTCATTGCAGCTGTTACAAGGGTATTAGGATCTTTATAAACTGTCATGCTCTGCTTACCATCAATCAAGTATTGCACCGAAGCTTCAACGCCATCTGCACCAGTAATAATCAGTTCCGTTACTTCAGCATCGGCTCTGAACGTATCAGAAAGAGCTCTGGCACAATCATCATCAGCCGGTCCAAGCACGTAGACTCGTCCTTTCGCGGATACATCATTTCCAGTAAGGTGTGCCTCAGCCAATGACTTTGAAATTTGCATATTCCACTCAGTATCAATTGTACCCATAATAGCTGTATATTCTTCACGAGATAGGTCTAGCTTCCCACTTAATTCAACAGCCTTAGCGCTATTTCTAATGATAAAGGTACCGTCCGCAACTTTTGGTTGAAGAACACTCCATGCTCCTTTAAAGAACATCAAGGAATTATTGTCAGTAAGAGCTCCAGAGTAGATATACAGATTATTATTTTTCGTGTCCCCGGCCTCATCAACAAGATACTGTGCCATAGCAGCTCCAACTGATACGCTATCAAAGGTCACATAATAGTCAACATAAGGTGAATCCAAAATCAAGCGATCATAGGAAATCACTGGAATCCCCTCATTATGTGCGTCACTGACAGCTGCAGCTGCCGCTGTTGCATCAAACGGGCAAAGAATAATTACTTTAGCACCTTTAGTAATCATGGTTTCTACATTAGTTTTTTCTATTGCAGAACTGTTCTGACTGAATAAGAACTCAGCATTGTAACCTCTTTCGGCAATCTGACTTTTAAATTTAGCCTCGTCACCCAACCAACGTGATTCCTCTTTTGTTGGTAAAACAATTCCGATATCCAACCCACTTTCGATCGTTTCTTTCTGAGCTCCTGCAAAAAGTGAAAACACTAAAAGAAAACTTACTGCAACTAAAATTGCTTTTTTCATGATGAAATCCTCCTTTTCAACCTTGGGAATATTACCCTTGCCAATGACACAGTATCATGGGAATGGAGGTAAATGTTAAAACTTTGCATTATTTTTATGCTAATTTATGCAAATTTTTTATTGCAGCATCAAGTAGTGCCCCGTTTCATAATTGAAGGTTTGAGCACAATTCGCTGGGTAGCTACGTCTGGACGCTCTACTCTCTGAAGTAGCACCCTAACAGCTATTGAAATCATGTCCTCATAAGGATTTCGTATTGTTGTCAGCCCTTTATTGATAAATTTTGCAATTGGAATATCATCAAAACCTAAAATAGCAATATCCTCAGGTATGCTTAATCCAGCTTCTTCAATTGCATGAATTGCACCGATAGCTATATGATCATAACTGGCAAAGATTGCATCAGGGAGTCTATCTAGGGTTAAAATTTCTTTCATGCTTTCGTACCCAGCCTCTTCGCAACGCTTATTGGAAATCCGGACAAAACAATCCTGCACGGGAAGTAAAAATGAATTCATCACATCCTTGTATACGGAAAATCTCGCCATTGTTTGCATTTCACCAATAAATCCAATTTGTCGATACTTTTCGTTTACAAGATATTTTAGACCAAGTTCTATACCCTTGTGCTCGTCAATATAAAGATTGTCAAAATCTAGATTTGCGACATATTTAGTAGTAATAAACAGGACCGGTAATTTCGTAATACTTACTGCTGTAAACAACTCATCAGAAATATTCTCTGAATCGTCTAAGATAATCACAATGCAAGTCACCTGCAGCTCGTTAAAACTATAAATATGCCTGATCAGAGTTGCCTCGTCAAAATTTGTCAACTTAATAATCATTGAATACTGTTTTTTTTCAAACTGTGCATTAGCGACATGGATTAAATGTGCATAATAACCTGAGGTAACCTCCGGAACAATAAAACCAACAGAATTCCATTCCGATGAAATTTCATTACTTTTCAACTTATGTTTTATATACCCAAAAGAAGCTGCGATACTCACAATTTTCTTTTTCGTCTCATAACTGATTCTAGGATCATTTTGCAACGCACGCGAGACGGTCGAAATACTCACTTTTGCCATATCGGCGATATCTTTCAATACAACCATCAAGATATCCTCATTTTCTTTAATTTAAAAAATACTCTATCTGAATACTATGCTTTATTCAAGTATTTGCATTTATTTTATGCAAAATTATGCAATTTATGAAATAAGGTACTTTGACTATTCAATAAGAGCAATGTTTTTAAGCTAATTATAGTTAGGCTACATGTTACAAAAATGTCATCGCCTTTAATATCAAATCGAAGAAAACAACATATTATTGAAACTCATAATGGATATTCGCCCACAATAACACAGGTAGTTGTGAAGATGAGCACCATCAAGATTTACTGCTCAGGAAAAAATTCTTCGAAACGAAGATGATAACTATCCCTCAAAATGTCTTCTAAATTAAGATAATTATAGATTCTTTCCGTTAATGATCAGATTTATCAACCTAATTGTAAGCAATTTGGGCGGTGGCGCTAGTGGTGCCACGATCGGTTCTGAATTTGCGAATATTGGTGCTCAAGCGAGCAAATATTCACTCATAAACTAAATTTGAAAAGACAGAATGTAGACATTAAAATTCCTAAGTAGGGAATCCTCTATTGAAGAAGATCCCCTAATACAAAAATTTGATATTACTACTTACTCTTCTCCAATTATGGAAATTTTTACACTTCGTTGGCGTACTCTCACTTGATCCCAATCAATAAAATAGATGAATCCAAATTCACCGAGATCTAATTCTTCTTCTTCAATTACAATTGTTTCAGACCTACCGAAAAGACAGGATCGAAGATGTCCATCAGTGTTCAGACTTGTCCAGGGTCCTGGCTCTCCTACACTATCCCCAAATTCTACATGCTTTGGACCAGGATGCAAGTATTGATTCTCAACCCTGCACGTAGGAATTAATTTTTCCATAAGATTACATAAATCCTGTTGAAGATACTCAAGCCCAAAATAGGTGCGATCATGGGAACATTCTTGAATCATCACAGAGCAGGTTGTGTGATGAGAATATACAGTAGCAGTCCCTCGCTTGATTCCACTTTTTTTCAATGCTTCCTTTACTTGTGTAGTAACATTGTGAAATGTCGGATGTAATCCCTCAGATGTTACCTTGATCGTTTCCTGATACAGTTTCATTAGATTCCCCCTATGAGTGTAAAAAGTTATTTTTTGGCATCCCAAGCTCTTCTTGCTGATCCAATCATTTCATCAACCATTGCCATCCTGTCTGTTGCCTTAACAATACCGCTTGAGGAACCTGTGGCTTCCGCACCTGCAAAAATTACATCAAAGACGTTCTTTCCATTGCTGATACCCGCCCCTTGCAGCACAAGTATTTTTGGGTTTACAGATTTGACCGCATCAATAGAGGCTTGTACATACATCATGTCACTTGTCTTTCCCGTTCCAATGAGATCGGTAGGTTCCGCTACAATAATTGTAGGTGATAGGTATGCAACAGCTTTTGCCTCTTCAATGGTATCCGTGCAAACAATGGTCATTAGACCTACGGTCTTTGCCCTCTGTATGGTTCTGTTAAGAATAGAAAGGGAAATTGGCTTCTCGCAGTGATTGAGCATTACCCCTTTTGCCCCGGCCGCTACCAACGACTCAGGCAGAACATCTGCCAAACCTCTACCAGGAACAATCGGATCCATATGTGGAGCAAAAACAAAGATTCTCTCAGTCGCCTCTACTACTCGTCGCAAATCAACTATGGGACAAGTAAAAATTATATCAATATCATATTTCTCCGCAGCAGCATCTGCAATCAAGGCCAAATCAAGAACTTCGTCCCCATAAAGATAAGATTTTGGGCCAATTTCAAAAAAAGGGGGATGAATTTCAGTTCTAAGATTCATTGGTTTTTTCCTTTATGATGATAATAGTAAATTATATCTTTCTATTTTTCAATATTAATTTATTATTTTTAAGTTATTGCTTTCGTTTTAGAAATATTATAGGATATTCAATACAAGGATTGCATATGATACTTTCACCTTCGCTTCTTGCTGCAGATTCAGGTAAATACTGTCAGGAAATTCAAAATGTTTACGAATGTGGCGCTCAGTATCTTCATATTGATTGTATGGATGGCCATTTTGTCCCAAACTTTGGGTTCAACCCTACTTTGGTAAAAGGTCTAAGAAAATATTGTCCCATCTTCTTCGATGTACATCTTATGATTGAAAATCCTGAAGTATATTATCAGACATATATTAATGCTGGAGCAGATTCTATTACTATTCATTTTGAAAATAATTGTAATTTTAAAGAAATTTCCGATTCCTGCAGACAACAAGGTATACTTTTTGGTATTGCAGTAAAACCATCTACAGATATCTTTTCAGTCTCCCCCCTACTTTCGTTAATTGATGTACTACTCATTATGTCAATAGAGCCGGGTTTTGGAGGCCAAAAATTTAGAACAATGGCATTGGAAAAGATTCAAACTGCTTCTAGATTAAGAAGGAAATCAGGCTCTTCCTTTAAAATCGCCGTTGATGGAGGTGTAAATGTTCCATTAGCGAGAAAAATTCGCAATGCGGGAGCAGATATTCTTGTTGCAGGTAGCGCAATATTCAACTCATCTGATAGAGAAAGAAACATAAAACAACTAATTCTGGAGGATTTATGAAGCAATCCATCATCAATATTGCGAGAGAAGCATTTCATATTGAGTCAGATGCAATTCATATAGCTGAATCCTACATTAATAACGAGACCTTATCGAAAGCAGTTGAAATGCTAGCGAAGACACCTCGAATAGGTAGTAGTGGTTGCGGTCATTCGGGCATCGCTTGCCAACACTTTTCTCACTTAATGTGCTGTATTGAACGTCCTTCACGATTTATCTCACCATCAGAAGCTGTTCATGGCGCCATGGGATTCCTCCAAGAAGGAGACGTCATGTTGCTAGCCTCACGGGGTGGGAAAACAACGGAGCTACTCCCAATAGCTGATATCTGCAGAAAGAAAAATGTGCAGATCATTTGTGTCACGGAAAATGTATGTTCCCCGTTGGCACTCAATTCTCATTTGGTTATACCTATTCATGTAACAAGAGAAACAGATCCATTCAACAGCCAAGGCACTACAAGTTTTACTGTACTTGCAGTACTATTTGATGCATTACAAGCAGCTTTGATTGAATACACCGGGTATGACAATAGACAATTTGCAATTGTGCATCCTGGAGGAGCCGTAGGAGAAAGACTTAATAAAGGCTGATGTAAGAAAGGATGGAATTAGTATGACTTTTGATTCAAAAGTGGACAAGAGGCGGGAAAAGATTATTGAAATCCTTATGAAGGAAGGCTCGGTAAAAGTAAAGAAACTTAGCGAGCTATTTGGAACCACATCTGTAACCATCCGGTCAGACCTTGCCGCTCTTGAAAAAGAGGAATATCTCCAGCGAACTTCAGGAGGAGCTATCATAACTCCAAAAAAATCCTATAAAGTTGAGCTAGCACATAGGATAAAAAATAATTTGAATTTGAAACAAATTATTGCTAAGAAAACTGCCGAGATAATTCCCAACGGTTCAACGCTCATGATTAATTCTGGTACTACTACAATACTGGTAGCCAAAGAGCTGAGAAAAAAAAGTAATCTCAATATAGTAACTAACTCAATTGAAGTTGCTATGGAATTGGGAACTAATTCAACGTGTAAAGTCATCCTTCTTGGGGGATCTATTAATGCACACTATGGATTCCTATATGGGAATGACACGATTGAACAGATGCTCCATTACAAAGCTGACTATGCAATCCTTGCAATGGACGGTATCTGTATCAATACGGGTCTTACCACTTTCCATGCAGAAGAAGCTCTTGTTAACCGCATTATGATAGAACGTTCTAGAAAAGTGTTTGTAACTGCCGATAGTACCAAATTTGAGCATGAAGGATTCTATTATGTGTCAGATTTTCCTGATTCCTTTTGCTGGATAACAGATGATAAACTTCCCCCCGACTCGTTTGAAAAAATTCGAACACAGGGAATTGAAGTAATATGTGCATCTCCAACAAACGGAAAGTGGAGTTGAGTATGAATTTTATTGCAATTGACCTTGGGAGCACAAATATCAAAGTCGAGGCTTTCAACCAGGGACTAAGCAGTCTGGGCTATGAGACTTTGCCTGTTAAGTATATTCGAGCAAACTCCTTTGTTGAATTTGATGCTGAGAGATATGTACGAGATATTTACAATCTCATCGCACACCTTATCGATAAACAAATAATATCGGCGACAGAGGCTATCCAGATAATTCTCACTGGTCAGGCAGAGTCTTTAGTTATCCTTGATTCAGAGGATCATTGCTTAATGAATGCCATTTCGTGGATGGATGATCGCTCTCTAGAGGAAAGCAAGAAAATGACTCACCATTTCTCCGCAGAGGAGTTGTACCGTAAAACCGGCCAAAAGGCAATATTACCAACTTGGCCTGCAACTAAAATAGCATGGTTACGTAACCATAAAAACAAACTCTTCTCTAAAATCTCAAGCTTCATGCTATTTAAAGACTATGTAGCGTTTCGCCTCTGCGGCAGGAAAGCCGCTGATTGCTCGATTGCAACCTTCTCCTGTTACTTCGACATATTTAAAAAAGAATATTGGAAGGAAATGCTAGAATATTTACATATTTTACCCCAACAATTGCCCCCAATCGTAGAACCCGGAACTATTTTGGGCACATTGACACCTGAAGCAAAACAACTAACTCGTATTTCTTGCGATGCAGAAGTCAATATTGGGACATTGGATCATTTTGCTGGAATGATAGGATGTGGCAATGTTCAAGAAGGTTCTATCAGTTATTCAACCGGAACAGTAATGGCACTAGCAACATTCACAAACTCTTTTTCACATCAACATAGCTCAATCTCAATTCATTATGGTTTCATTCCCGATACATATATTCTGTTACCAGTTGCGGAAAGTGGCGGTATATGCCTTCAATGGTTCAGGGATTCATTTCTACCAGGTTTGTCTTTTAAACAAATCGATCAAGAAATTATTAGACGAGGGGGATTTAACAATATTATTTTTCTTCCCTATCTTGTCGGAACCAATGCTCCTGATTTCGATTCTCAAGCAAGCGCCCTTTTCTGGAACCTTCGATTCAACCACGATGCCTTTGATATGGCTTATGCGGTCATGGAAGGTGTCGCACATCTTCTCAAAAAAAATTGTGACGAAATCCGAAAAAATAATACTAGGATCGATAGGATCATTGCAACTGGAGGTGGTGCAAGATCTTCTTTATGGTGCCAATTACAAGCAGATATTACCGGTATTCCTGTTTTAGTTCCTAAACAAAAGGAAGCTGCTTGCCTAGGAGCCGCAATCATGGGTGCTGTCTCTGTCGGTTACTTTGATAGCTACCAAATACCTGGGGTAAACACTGAATTTGAGCGAGAGTATCTACCTCGTTTTGAAGATAGGTTAAACCGAAAAGTACGTCAGTTTTCCTATCTTTATGAAGCATCTCTTAAAGCCCATTCACTATAAAAAACAATGATTGCCCCTAAAGGTTTTCATTTTATTAATCATCTCCATGTGTCATTTACATTTTGAATTACGAGAATCCAACAGTATTATACAGTTTATCCCTATTTTGCTATCTAGTCTCTATATTGCCTTACTACATCCATCATCTTTTTCACTCGATCAGGATCAGTAGGATTTTCAAGTATACCATCCTGTTTTAATGCGCTTCCCACAATAACTCCATCTATGTAGGGGAGAAATTCAGGTGCATTCCCCAAGGTAAATCCACTACCGATGAATAAAGGAAGTGAGCTGGCTTTCTGTATCTGTCTGGCATCTTCCACCTCAGGAGCTTTGCCAGTTGATGTTCCGGTTAATATCAGAGCATCGCCTCCACAGGCTTCCACATCATGTGCCAATTCTTCGATTGATCTATCCTGGACAACAAAATGGCTACCGTGTTTTACATGAAAATCGCCAAACACCATTACGTCATCTGCGCCAAGCATGCGCCTATAGCGCAGAGCTTTCGGTCCCGCAGCTTCAATCGCACCGGAATTTGAGATATATGCATTGGCCAGTTCATACACACGCACCCACTTGGCATTGCAGCTATGAGCTACGGCGATCGCCTGCTCAACCCCATTCATCATGATATGTACACCATAGGGAATATTCACTAATCGAGAAATCGTACTGGTAATGGAGCTCATGTAAGCAATGGTCTCATAACCGATATCAGATGGTTTCAAATAGGGCCGATCGAATTGGTTCTCTATCTGAATACCATCCACCCCACCCGTTAGCAAGGTCTCTGCTTCCCTACAGGCAAAGTCTATAATTTGCTGAAGACTTCCTTGATATTTTGGCGTTCCAGGCAGGGGCATGACATGCACCATACCGATAATAGGTTTTTCTGTTTTAAACAGTGACTTGAATCGCTCATTTGTCGCCATATATACTCCTCGTCGAACTCCTGATAATCAGGTTATGCTCCAGATTTTCACTCATTTGTACTTTGGAATCCGAAAGCAACGAATCCAACAGTAACGTGATTGCTTTCGTGCCCATCTCCAGAACGGGATAGCTGATGGTGGTCAATGCAGGGCTCACCAGAGAGGAAAGAAAGATATTATCAAAACCGATCAGAGAATAGTGTTGTGGAATTTCGATGCCTAATTCATTTGCCCGTTCAAGTACACCGATAGCCATCAAATCATTTGAACAGAACATTGCCGTAGGCTTCTCCTGCAATGTTTCAAAATAATCCAATGCAGCCCTACCTGTTTCCACAAGAAAATCCCCCTGAAAGACAAGCTCTCTATCCAGCGGAATATCTGCATGCTGCAGTGCCGTTTCATACCCTTCAAAACGGGTATGGCTGTTAGGAACCGATTCCGGTCCCATAATGAACCCAATTTTTTTGTGACCCAATCCGATCAGATGTTCTGTCGCTACTTCAGCGCCCCGAGTATTATCCAGATATACCTGCACAATATCGTCATGCTCAACTTTTCTATCTACAACAACCAGAGGAATCTGTGCATTCAGCTCTATCAATTCCTTATCTTCAACACGGGGAGCAACGAGAATCATGGCCTCACACATGCGCGATTTATACACCGAGATATATCTTCTTTCGATATCCAAGGAACCTTCAGTATTGCCGATCAACATGGAATATCCGCGTTCATTGCAAATCTTTTCTCCAACTTTCACTAACGATGCAAAGAATGGGTTCGCAATATCAGGAACAATAATGCCAATAGTTCTAGTTTTATTTGTTACGAGATTCTGGGCATTCATATTGGGAGTAAATGCGAGCTGCTTCATAGCTTGTTCAACGCGTATCCGGGTCTCTTCAGCAACCTGTCCTTTATTATTAATAACCCGCGAAACCGTCATCGTTGATACACCAGCAGCTTTAGCTACATCACGAATCGTAATGCTCATTTTCTTTCTCCACCTATGGAATTTAATGTTTTACTATCTTATTTATTTGCTCGATAGTACCATTATATCTAGCACCAACTCCAGTACAGCAAAAAGCTCCACAGGCATTTGCGAACTGACCAATCTCTACGAGACTCATCGTTCCATCAAGCAACCCATATACAAATCCAGCATGGAAGGCATCCCCAGCCCCAGTGCTTTCAACAACTTCTACCGGGTATCCCGGGATATCATACGTGTTTTTCCCGTCATAGATGAAACAACCATGAGATCCGACCGTAACTGCAATAATCTGATCAGGATGCTGTTGGAGAGCATCCATATGATGCGTGATATCATCAGTTCCCAATAATTCTGCAGCTGCAGCCTTACAGGGGATAAATACATCAGCAAGTTTAATTGCCTCAAAGATAATCTCTTTATTGCCATTGATCCGTTCCAGTTCAGATGGGGTGATATCCATATCAAGAATGGTTTTCGTCCCAGCTGCCTTGGCAATTTTCATTGCTTCGATTACCGGAGGAAGGGGAAGTACACTCGCCTCTGCCATAAGAATTTCCGCATCTTCAATCAAAGACCGATGTTTCGTCTGGACTTCCTGCGGAGTAAGTTCAACCAATACATTAGGAAACATAATAATGGTTCTATTGGCATGATCATCACACGTTATCCAGGTGAACATGGAATGTTTTCCCTTCACCACCTCGACGTTTGCTAAAGAAGCTCCTCGCTGGGTAAAATCCTCCACAAGAATTTTTCCCGCTTCATCATCGCCGATTTTACCGAACCAACCAGCATAAATTCCTAAAGCAGCTAATTGAGAAATCACATTCCCTGCAACTCCTCCAGGGAGAAGTTCGTATCTTTTTGCCATGGTTTTCCCATCTTCAATCAACAGACTGGGAATGAAACAGAAGTGATCAGCTGCAAGCGTTCCTATCGAAGCTACACGGGGTTTTTTCATATTATGCATCCTTTTTCGTACTGCCGGAAATTATGGCAATCATGATGATCAAACCAATGAACAATTGCTGGTAATTTGCATCTACCCCTAAGAGGTTTAACCCATTACGGACAATACCTAAGAGCAATGCTCCAAAGATGGTTCCAAGGATATTCCCCTTCCCACCTTCCATGCTCGTTCCTCCCATAACGACAACAGCAATGGCATCCATCTCGTAATTTATTCCCGCAATGGGTTCTGCAGCGGCAATCATTGAGGTAAGAACCATGCCGCCGATCGCAGCTAAGAGACCGCTCATTCCATAGAAGAGAAGCTTGAAGGTCTTCACACTGATTCCCGATATCATGACACATCGTTCATTGCCGCCCAACGCGAAAGCCACCCTTCCTATACGAGTTCTTTCGAGCAGAAAGTAGAGGAACAGGGAAATAATGATTGCCAGAACGAATTGTTTAGGAATTGGTCCAATAAATCCGGTAAACAGATTGATGTACCGCTCATTGAGATCCATCAACGGTCTTCCACCGGAAAAAACCAGCGCCATACCGCGAAAGATACTCATGGTTCCTAACGTGGCAATAAAAGGGGGAATGTGTAAATACGCTATTATGAGACCATTGAATAATCCACACCCCAGCCCTACGACAACACCAATAAGAATTCCGATCAGAACTGATCCGCCCCCGGGGGCACTTCTAAAGTAGTTCGCGGTGAAAATGCCGCATAGAGCCAGGATTGATCCAACCGAAAGATCTATCCCCCCGCTGATAATCAGCAAGGTGATACCGGCAGCAATAATGACGTTAACCGTTATTTGATTGAATATGTTGATGAAATTATTCATACTCAGAAACACTGGTGAAAATATGCTCAGTGCGATAAAAAATACAACAATACCAATCAAAGATCCCCTGTAGGAACACTGTTTAAACCAACTATTCATGGTGCTCTCCAAACTGAATTCCCATTAGGGATTGGTAATCGAGTTCGCCTCGTCGGTATGGACCTTGCAGTCCCTCGAGGTTCAACACATACACGGTGTCACACAATCCCAACACCTCCCGCGGCTCTGATGAGAAGATAAGAATCCCTTTATTCTGTTTGCTCAAGGAGTTAATAATTTTGGCAACCTCGGATTTTGCCAAAACATCAATACCTTTTGTCGGTTCATCAAAGATGATAATCTCCGCGTCACTGGCCAGCTGTCGGGCAATGACCACTTTCTGTTGATTCCCGCCACTGAGATTGTTTGCGGGAAGCGAGAGATACTCACGTTTCATATTCATTGGGGTGACATACTTCATGCCCACCGCCAGTTCCTTCTTTCGGTCGATTACCGTTCCAATTGAAAGCTTTCTCAAACAGGTAAGTGTCATGTTATAAAGACATTTGAGACCTAATATAAGGCCCTCACTTCTTCGATCTTCTGAAACAAACCCCATACCACGTTTGGAAGATTCAATAACATCGTGACCTTTCAGTTTTTCTCCATGGACCTTGATTGCACCGTTAAGCATGGGACGAAGCCCGTAGATTGTTTGAGCTAATTCACTTTTGCCCATCCCTACAAGTCCAGAAAACCCCACCACCTCACCGGCTTGTAAACTGAAGGTAATATCGTCAACGATCTCTTCGTTATCCTTTTTATAGGAAAGTCCTTCGCAGGAAAGAATTACTTCACCCAGATCGGCTTGTTCGTGAGGATACTCTTCGTCAAGTACAGAACCGATCATCGGTTTAATTAAATCCTGTTTGGAAATTCCATCACCATTATCAAAAACATCCACCAAAACTCCATCGCGAAGGATAGCGAAGTAATCGCACAGCTCAAGGACTTCTTCGAGACGATGGGATATAAAGACTACAGATTGCCCTTTATTGCACAGACTCCTGATAACACCAAAAAGCTTTTCTGTTTCATGTACGGTGAGTGCGGAGGTCGGTTCATCCATGATAAAGAGCTTTCCACCCTGAATAATTCTCCGACCGATCGCAACCATCTGTTGGTTAGCTTTGGAAATGGTCCCAAGACAATCCGAGGGGGCTATTCCCTCACACCCCAGTTCAGCAAGGACCTCTTGAGTACGTAGATCCATAGCCTTCGCATCCACAGCACCGAATCGATCGAGGATTTCATATCCTAAGAACATATTCTCTGCAACACTCATACAATTGACCAGTAGCAGTTCCTGGGGAATCATCCCGATACCAAGATCTTGGGCATCTTCAGGACAATTAATGTCAGCTCGCTTGTCCTCAACGATGATCTCACCCTGTGAACAGGTCTGAATCCCACAAAGAATTCTCATGAGTGTTGATTTACCGGCTCCATTCTCTCCCATCAAACCGAGAACTTTTCCTTTTCTGATGGTAAGTGATACATGATCGAGCGCCTGTATCCCACCAAAACGTTTAGATAGATTGTTGATTTGAATAAATGCATCACTCATCGGCTACTCCTCACAGAATCAACTATGACTGCGGCAATCGTCAGACCGCCAATGAATATCTGTTGAAAATGCTGGTTGATTCCCACCATATTCAAACCGCTTTTAATACAGGAAAAGATCAGCACACCGATGATCGTCCCGATAATGAAGCATTTGCCACCTTTCATCGAGTTCCCCCCGATTATAGGGGCGGCAATAGCTTCCATCCACTCGGTAGTAAGACCTGCGAGCGGCTCAGCTGAATCCATCTTTGCCATATAGATAAAAGAAGCAAAAACCGCAGTTGCTCCCGAAATTGCATACACACTTATTTTTATTTTTCGGATATTTATGCCACAAACAAAAGCTGCTTCTTCACATCCTCCTACCGCACGAACTGCACGGCTGTATTGAGTCTTCCAAAGAATAATCAGACAGATGAAAGCTATCGCGAGACTGGTATAGATACTGGTACTCACCAATGATTTCCCATAAATGAGGGTAAGGAAGCCCTCTGGTAATCCGATTACCGGATGTCCTCCAGAAAGCACCAACGTAAGCCCTCTGATTATATTCAGCATAGCCAATGTCACGATGAAGGGCTGGAGATGAAACTGCGTAATAATAAAACCGTTCAGCAGTCCGACTCCAATACCGAATGCCAATGCAATCAGCATGGCTAGCGGCCAAGGCATTACCTTGAAAAGCTGTGCAGCGATAATCCCTGAGCATGCTAGCGTTGATCCAATGGATAGATCGATTCCTCCGGTACCCAACACAAATACCATACCGACTGCCATCACCAGAGAGATGGCCGAGTGATCAAAAATATTCAAGAAGTTGTAGGTAGTAAGATAGTAGGGAGATAACAGGGAAAATAGTACGTTGATCACCATGAGTGCAAGCAGAACTCCCCAGTATCGTTTCCATGCCTGAAGTAGAAATTTTTTCATGTATCTGTCCTCATATATTGGGCTTGGAAAATTCCAAGCCCAATCTTCTCTCTTACAAGTCCTTCAGACCTACATACATTTCCTTATACTGAGAAACTTTACTTGTTACGTTATCGGCATCCCAAATTTCCTGGGGACCATAGACCACAGTTGGTTTTCCCGCAAATTGATCCTCTAACAACAGAATTGCTGCTTCAATGGAGGAATAGGCAAGCCCATACTGAAAGAATGCAGTCGTAGCACTGAGTTCACCACGCATGATCGATTTGATTCCATCAGGAGTAGCATCAACACCAGTTATAAATACTTTACCTGCAAGACCGGCGTTCTTCACTGCCTGATATGCTCCAAGGGCACAATCATCATTACAGGCTACGATACCTTTCAAATCTGGATGAGATTGCAGCACGTCAGCAGTGATATCCATTGCCTTTTTCCGATCCCACTCAGTGTTGTAAATTCCCACGTTTGTCATATTGGGATACAGAGCCAGCTCTTCTTCGTATCCCATTTTTCTCTCTTCAGCACAACGGCCGCCGGGAAGTCCCATGAGATGAATCATCTTTCCTTCAGCACCATTCAGCTTTTCTGCAATAAACCGAACCGACATTCTCGTATTCTCTTTGAAGTCAACAGTGATAAATGCAGAGATATCGATATCATGTTTCTCCTGATTTTCCTCGTCGATATGGGCATCAATCGAATTGATGATCGGAATACCCATCTGTGTTGCCTTTGCAAGTGGTTTGAGCAAGTTGGTGTCGGTAATGGGTGAAACACAAAGCATGTCAAACTGTTTAGCCAACATGTCGCTCATGGTGTTTGCTTGAGCCTGCAGATCACTCTCGGTAGGAGCAGCAAATACTTCCACTTCGACCCCATAATCACGGGCTGCATCTTCAAAGCCGTTCTTTGCATCGAGCCAGAAATCATTAATGAGAGTTTTTTCCATGACTCCGATTCGATACACTTTACTCGGGGCAGGTATAGTTCCAAAAGCTGGAATAAACTTACTCTGCTCTCCTCCGCGGGCAGATTCCACCTTGCTCCCTGCTTGCTCTGCCGTCCCTGCTGCAAAAAGCGTAGCCGCTGCAACAAGAGCAATCAATACTACGAACATGACTCTTTTCATTTGAACCTCCGTTTGTTACCGTTAACTGTTACCGTTAACTTTTACTGTTACCGGTAACATATCATGACAAAAGTACCCTGTCAACAAAAATTTTTTACAGATGTTCAAAATAGACTACATGCAGAGTTTATCGGTTTTTTCCTAAAAGGCCACACCACACTCAATAAGGATATTGGTATACTTAACAAATTCTCCCGTACGGACACACCCGATAATGCGGCTGTGTTTCAGCAATTGGTTCTGCAACCGCGAGTCATCCTTAGAAAGATGATCGGTTCGCTTGTGGTAGCTCTCCGGGTTCAACAACGCCTCTTTCATATCTTCATGCTCCATAAAAGAAGTTCCGGCATTGTGTGTAAGCAGGTTTTTGACAAACGAGATCATTTCAGGATTGGTTTTTTTGGTCTCCCGGGTAAAATATAGCCAATCAACTGCGACTTCGGAAAGAATCGCTTTAACTACAGTATTAAAGTCAGGGAACCCGGGAATGAGTCCTAAATCAATAATATGCGTGTATGATGTATCGGGAAGAGGAAATCCCCGATCAGTGATCATGATATAATCACCATGCCCAACGGTACTGACCAATTCCAGCAACTCTTTATGCAATAGACCTTCTTTTTTCAAAGAACGACCCCCCTTTTTCACCAAGTGTAGCCTAGCTGTTTTCTCTTCGCAAGCATAGATTGAAAGAAGTGCAGTCAGGCAAGAAGGGGTATGTATTTCTCTTTGTTTTTGCAGCCTATTGTATAGTCTCTTTCTGACAACGGGGTGGTGCCCCATAAACAAGAGGCTGTTGCTCAAGTCTTTTCACTTGCACAACAGCCTCTAAAGCATCATCCCTTAATCAAGTACGAGAGACGGGGCACTGTACGATCGTTCCAGCAGGGAGCGATCAAGCATGAACAGACCTTTCCCTTCTCCGGCAAGTTCGTACTTTCGGATATTATCCTCAGCGTTCTTCTCTTCCTCACCCTGTTCCATGACAAACCAGTCAAGGAACTGCTGGGTCCTATAATCCTTCGCCGATACTGCTGCATCGTAGATTGCATTAATGGATGCAGTAACATATCGCTCATGTTCAAGAGCAGCCTCTAACGGCTCTTTGTAATTCTTATATTCGCGTGTCGGATCTTCGATGGCTGAGAACGATACCGCGTGCCCATTATTGAGCAGATACTGGCGGAACAGCATCGCATGATCTCGCTCCTCCTGAGCCTGGATAATAAACCAGTTTTCAAATCCATCAAGTCCTTCATTCGCATAGTGATTTGCGATATCAAGGTACAGATACGCAGAAAAGAACTCTTTGTTTACTTGATCATTCAGCAACTGTGCAACTTTTTCATTCAACATACTCATATTCTCCCATGTTTTGTATTTAGTCCAAATATACTGTGAATACGGTAAAACGGCAAAGCAAATCTTTATCGAGAAAAATTGATCGATATATTGACCAAGTGAAGGGACTTCTCTATCATTGCTATTAGCAAATATTGCTATACGCAAATTAATATCAGGGAGGTATCTATGTACGATCTGTGTGACATTCGCCAGATTATTGTGGATCTGAAGAAGTTCGAAGAGCAGTTGAAGCAGAAAACCAACGTATCGCTGAATGAAGCACTCTGTTTATGTCAGACGGAACGTGGAACCACAGAGCCGGGCGCACTTGCCCGAATCCTCGATATCTCGCCATCACGTCTCAGCAGAATTCTCGACTCACTTGAACAGCGAAATCTCATTAGACGAAGCATTTCCCAGACAGATAAACGGGTGTTCACCATCACCCTTACCGATGACGGCTCTGCGTTACTTGCGAAGTTACACTGCACCAGTATCGCGATGCCGCACCATATTGAACAGGCAATAGAAACATTACATGAAACTATGCAGACAGGAGACGCATTATGAAAACATACGTAATAGTAGGTGGGGTCGCCGGTGGAGCTGGAACCGCCGCACGGCTGCGCAGACTCGATGAAGAGGCCCAGATTGTCCTATTCGAACGAGGAGAACATATCAGTTATGCCAACTGTGGGCTCCCCTATTATGCCGGGGGCACCATCACCGAACGTTCACGATTATTCGTGGTGACAGCACAGCGCTTCAACGAAGTATTTAACGTCACAGTCAAAACCCGCCATGAAGTCCTCTCAATCAATCGGGAGGAAAAAAGTATTCATGTCAAAGATCTGCAGAGCGGCAATGAGTTTGACCAATACTACGACACGTTAGTACTGAGTCCCGGGGCAGCTCCTCTCAGACCGAGAATACCTGGGATTGAAGACCCCGCTATATTTTCTCTGCGATCAGTAAGTGATATCGATGCAATTGTCCAGAAGATTGAAGATCCTCAGACGACCCGGGCCGTTGTTGTAGGGGGTGGGTTCATTGGCCTTGAGATGGCAGAAAATTTAAAAGAACGGCAAATGAACGTCACCCTGGTGGAAGCACTTGATCAGGTGATGAATGTCATCGACTACGACATGGCGGCAATTGTCCAACAACATATGCGGGATAAAGGGATTCACCTCTATCTCAAAGATGGGGTGAAAAGTTTTTCCCGTGAGAAAGGAGCAATACAGGTCACCCTGAACTCCGAAACGGTGATCGAGTGCGATATCGTGATTCTGTCCATTGGGGTGAGGCCCGATACGCATCTTGCCCATGATGCCAAACTGGCTCTGGGAAAAAATGGGGCTATTACCGTAGATGAACAATTCACTACCAGTGATCCCCATATCAAAGCTCTGGGCGATGCTATTGAATATCCAAGTCCATTCACAAAACAGCCCGTAACGGTTCCCCTTGCCGGACCGGCAAATAAGCAGGCGCGGCTGGTTGCCGACGCTATTGTTACCGGGCATTGTCGTCCCTATAGCGGAACAATCGCTACCAGTATTGCCAAGGTGTTCGATCTTGCGGCAGGTTCAACGGGCATGACCGGCAAGCAGCTTACGCTTGCAGAAATTCCCTATGCTGAAGTGATCACCCATGCAGGAAGCCATGCAGGATACTACCCGAACTCACTGCAGATGGCAGTGAAAATTCTCTATGATCCACAAACCGGCACATTATATGGTGGACAGGCGGTTGGCTATGATGGAGTCGACAAACGTATCGATGTACTTGCTTCTTATATCAAAATGGGAGGAACCATACAGGATCTTGCCGATTTCGAACAGGCGTACGCACCCCCCTATTCAAGCGCAAAAGATCCGCTGAACATGGTCGGATTCATTGCACAGAATATTTCCGATGGGTACAGCTCGGTGATCACGTGGAGAGATCTACCTGATATGGAAGCAAAACAGGCAGTTATGCTTGATGTGCGTACTCCTGAAGAATTTGATCTGGGCTCCATCGATGGCGCAATAAATATCCCCCACACTGAGATCCGAACCAGGTATGCTGAAATCCCATCCGGAAGACCGGTGGTTGTTTTCTGTGCCATGGGTGTTCGTGGATATCTGGCTGAACGTATGCTGCGACAGCATGGTTTTTCAGAAGTCTACAACCTCACTGGGGGATATAAGACATGGCATGCTGTTGCAAACGAATTGGACGCTCTCGAGCATCCTCAGGATGCCCATATCGCACTGTTTGCCCCGAATCCCGGCGAAGAAGACGGAAGTCCACGGGCACCGCAAAGTGATGCTATCACCTTAGTCGATGCCTGCGGCCTGCAGTGCCCCGGCCCGATTCTCACCATGAAGAAGACGATGGATGCCCTGAGCCCGGGGGACTTCCTCCGGGTACTGGCTACTGATCCAGGATTCAACCGGGATGTACAGTCCTGGAGTAAACTGACCGGTAATAGACTGGTATCGCTTGATTCACGAGATGGAAAAATCGAGGCAGTCATCGAAAAAGGCCCTGGCAAAACCGCAAGTTCGACTGCGACTCAGCTATCGACACCTTCAGATGGCGCTTCTCTCATCGTCTTCTCCAATGACATGGATCGTGTGCTTGCGGCATTTGTACTGGCAAATGGAGCCGCAGCAACAGGACGAAAAGTAACCATGTTCTTCACTTTCTGGGGCTTAACCGTTCTGAGAAAAAAGAAACCGGGGAAAGTGAAAAAGGATTTCATGGGAACGATGTTCTCCGGTATGCTTCCCAAGGGTATGGATGATTTATCTCTTTCACAGATCAACTTTGCCGGCATGGGTCCAAAACTCATGAAAAAGCGGATGAAACAGAAGCAGGTGGATCAGTTGCGCTCCATGTATACGCAGGCTCGAATGGCTGGGGTACACATGGTCGCATGCCAGATGTCAATGGACATTATGGGAATTCATGCTTCTGAATTGCTCGACGGCATAGAGATCGGTGGTGTTGCCACCTATATGGAGGCTGCATCAGAAAGCGGGGTGAACCTGTTCATTTGATAATACCTATGGTATGGTAAAGAAGATTTCCAAGAGGCTCCTGTCGGGGCCTCTTGATGATAGTACAGGAGTTGATCGTGCTGTATAGAACATTTGGGAAAACGGGCAAACAAGTGTCTATTATTGGAATGGGTGGTATGCGGTTTCGTGAGCAGGACTATGCTCACGGTGATTATACCGACGCTGTTGCCGTGGTGAAGGCAGCGCACAACCTCGGCGTAAACTATTTCGATACGGCACCCGATTACTGTAATCAGCACAGTGAAAGTATTTTTGGCCAAGCGTTTCGTGACATGGAGCGATCATCATTCTTTGTTTCAACTAAATGTGGACTCTGGAATGCTTCCACAGCTGATGAAGCACAGAAGATGATCGAACAATCCCTTAATCGCCTGGGAGTTGAAACCATCGATTTCTATAATCTATGGTCAATTAAGACACTTGATGAATATCGCGAGTTCATGAAAAAAGGCGGAGTGTATGAAGGCGTGCTGAAAGCAAAAGACGAGGGCCTGATCAGCCATATCGGGTTCACTACTCATCTCAATGGTGAAGAAATTGCTTCAATCGCCTATGATGGTGTATTTGAGATGGTTACTCTTGGATACAATGCAGTCAATTTTGCCTATCGACAGAAAGGAATCGAAGCATGTCATAAAGCCGGACTGGGTATTGCAACGATGAATCCTCTCGGTGGGGGCATTATACCGGCTCACCCTGATTATTTTTCATTTTTGAAAAAAGAAGATCGTTCCCTTGCAGTTTCAGCTTTACAGTTCATACTCTCCCAGAATATTGCCACACTCGCACTTGTGGGATTCAGCAGCATTGAAGAGGTGCAGGAGAATATGCAGGCAGCAGAACTTCTGGAGGAAACCTCTCCTGATTATCTGGAACAGATGGCGGGCTATCTGAGTACTGAACTGAACACCTTATGTACCACCTGTGGATACTGTGATTCCTGTCCCGTGGAGATTCCCATTCCAAAACTGCTTGATTCCTACAACATGTACCTGCTGAGTAACGGTGATACAGCAAAAGTATTGAACCGGATGGAGGATCATTGGGGAGTCAGTACCGAACAGGCAGCATCGTGTATCGCCTGTGGACAGTGTGAGGCTCTCTGTACCCAGAAACTGCCCATCATCGATCGATTGGCACACATAGCCCAGATGTAATTAAAGGGACGCTCATCACGTCCCTTTATGCCAGCAATCCCCAAATTAATAATTTCGGGCAGCAATTTCGAAGTGTGACTGAGGATGTGCACAGATCGGACATACGGCAGGAGCTTTCTTGCCGATATGGATATGACCACACACACCGCACTTCCAGATCTGCTCTTCGCTTCGTGAGAAAACCACTTCCTCTTCCACATTCTTCAGCAGTGCGAGATAACGGGCTTCATGCTCTTTCTCAATCTTTGCTACTCCCTCAAACAGCGCAGCAATTTTAGTGAATCCCTCTTCCCGGGCTTCGATGGCGAAGTTCTTGTACATATCGGTCCACTCATAGTGTTCCCCTTCAGCCGCCATCTTCAGGTTTGTTGCCGTATCTGCAATATCACCACCCTCTTGCAGGGCTTTAAACCAGAGCTTTGCATGCATTCTCTCGTTATCGGCAGTCTCTTCAAATAGATCAGCAATCTGCTGGTAGCCATCTTTTCTTGCCTTGCTTGCCCAGTAACTGTACTTGTTACGAGCCATTGATTCACCCGCAAATGCTTCATGCAGATTTTTTTCGGTCTTTGAGCCTTTCAGGTCCATGTAATCCTCCCAAGGTATTTCTCATTCAAATGAATTGATTTCAAATTATCTTAGCATCGGATCATCGTAACTGCAAGCAGGAAAGCATCAGTAAATCGATTCAATGTGATAGACTTCGATGTATTGATTGGCTATTTATGTTCCCGATATACTATATGCTGATCGCAGATAGGGGGAACCACTCGTGAAGTTCACCAATAGCACAGATGAAGATGGTTCAGCAATCTTCATTGATAGTCAATTACTTGCACAAGAACTCGAAATAACGCAGCGTAGGGGTGAAGCATCGGTATCGGTTGAACACCTCCGATCCTATATGCAAAAATTACAGCAGCAGCATAACCTTCTTTTTGTAGGAGAAAAACAGCAGGATATCGAAACTGTGCTGGGTATATCCGGCCCGACTGTCGGGAAATCCACAGACACTCCATCAGCAATTGCCATGGTGCGGACATATCTTGAAGAGCATGACATACCGTGTGAACGATGTGCTTATATGACATCCGATTATACAGTTTCGGTTTTTCATGCATCTGATGAACGCAATGCATTCGTGTATCTTCCTGAAACCATCACACTCAACTTTCACCATATTGCCGACATGGTGAATTGGATACTTGAACACCCACAACCGTACCGGTATCTGGAAAAAGCCCTCATTGAAGGAGCACAGATGATCAGAGAGGGAAAGTTGGTGGCATTCCCAACTGAAACGGTATACGGATTGGGTGCAGATGCCACAAATGCAGAAGCAGTGGACCACATTTTCACCGCTAAGAAGCGCCCCCTCTATGATCCGTTGATTGTACATGTGGCAAGCAGGGAGCAGATGATGCCGTTAATCACTGAACTGCCGGATAAAGCCGAACAATTGATCAATCGTTTCTGGCCGGGACCCCTGACCATTGTACTCCCGCGATCCCCACTCATTCCTCCTCTAGTGACTGCAGGGACCGATACGGTGGCTATTCGTATGCCAGAACATGTATTAGCAAGAGAACTAATCCGTCTTTCGGGAAAACCGGTTGCCGCTCCAAGTGCAAATCTATTTGGGTGCACCAGTCCTACAACCGCTCGACATGTCCATGAACAGTTAGCAGATTCCTGCAACATGATCATTGACGGTGGGGCCTGCGTAGTCGGTATTGAATCTACAGTAATCTCATTTATTGAAGAAACACCGAGAATTCTGAGACCAGGAGGAATACACCAGGAGGAAATAGAGGATTGTATCGGTCCAATATTTTCAGATAAGCACGATGAGGATGTCGATACATCGTCAAGCCCCGGTCTTCTTGCCAGTCATTATGCCACCACTACCCCGCTCCGAATCGTCGAGGATCTCAGTGAATACCAATCGCGAAGCGATGTCGGCATCCTCTTATTCGGTTCACATGATAGAGACTTTCTTGGTCCGGTGGAGTACTTGAGTCCTTCGAAAAATCCTGCTGAGGCGGCAAAGCGTCTTTATCAGGCGATGAGAAGACTCGACAAGTTATCACTGTCGCTACTGGTAGTCAAACTGCTCCCCGAACACGGTATCGGCATTGCGGTTAACAACCGCCTCAGAAAGGCAGCTTATAAAGCCCCTGAATAATAGCATACCTGAGCCGATCAGGCTCAGGTATCACAGTCATACAATCAGATCAGATTTTCATAGGAATCAATTGCAGATAATCTTGCAGTTCACCATCACGCATGCATGTCTCGATAATGCTTCGTCCTAATGGATCCAAATCCGGGACTAAAAACTTCTTCAGTTCCTTCTTGAAAAAATCAGAAAGGATGAGCGAACCGGCATCATATCCCTCATCCCCTACCTCAACCTGCCGGTGTACCTCTAACAACTCTTTGGGAATATAGGCACCATCCACTTTCACACTGCGCAGAGCGTATCCCAGCAATGGATTCCGGGCATGTTCAATCTGGTGTGACTGGAAACGGGCGCTTCCCCGTCGTGCAAGATATTCCCGAGCAATCCACTGGGGCATAAATCCAACCTGATACACACCAATATGCTGATTTGGAACAAGAATATAACGGGTATTCGGGTGAGCAGTTATCTGTCTCAGCAGTAAATTCGCCTGATCAACCATTTTCCCGGTTGCAAACGGCCAATACGAACCAACCCCTTCGCTACTCATGCCTTCTGAGTCATTTATGCTGGGATTATCATGTCCTCTCGGGGCAACCAGGCGCCACAACCAGGCAAGTGCCGGAGGGAGAATATGAAACAGTCCGATGATACCGTAGGTGGGATGTTCTTTGGAACACGGAGGGGTTCGAACCCCAAAACTCCTGATATCCACCTCTACAGGCGTATCGACAATATGGGGAACTAATCTTCTCGGCATAATGACCCGTGGGTTGGGACAGGGTTTCCCTGGAGCATCCATGATATGCTCCCAGATCAGACACGTTGAACCGGGAACGGTCTCATAATTAAGAAAGATGAGCGGTTCTGAAGGATGCACACACAGCTCTTCCAGATACGGATCGGTACCATATCGGGTGATGTGGTTTGTTCTGAGAAACCATCCATCTTCTGCATCACGAACAACCAGCTTTCCACTCTCGTTCTGCAATGAAGGATGGCACAGTGCCATATCATCAGTTACCGGCTTAAGTTCACAGGGTTCGATCAGATCCAGATACATCTTTTCATCTGTCAGCGAATTCACGCTGAGGAGAATGCGACCGTCAAGGTCCCGATGAATCCCCTCAACCATTTCACTTTTTCCGCCTCCGCTCGCTCCTTCATGCATGATGGTAATAACATTGTCATAAGGAGTGATCACCAACACGGTTGATCCATGGACGGTAACCCAGCCCTCTTTTTCTCCCCGATTCAGCAATACTCCATAAACACCCTTCTTGGCACTCGGACCAGGATACAGATTATAGGCAAACATCTCGTATACGGAATCCAACCGATTATGTATAACCATCTGTTTCCCATCAAAGTGGGTATGTCGGAATGTAGGAGCTAGATAGATAATAGCTTCAGGGGTGAAGTCCTCAGGAATATCATCAGACGGAATAAATCCTTGCAGATCTGCAAGTCCACCAGCGAAGAAGCCTGCGTTATCCGGAGCAACCAGCAGGCTGGGAGTTCCCATTTCAGAACTTCCCGAATAAAACGGCATCAAAATCAAATCAGTCTTTGCCAGCCAGGAAAAGGTTTCATCTCGCAAGGAGGAAAAATCAGACCCATACACCGTTTCATACCGGGTCTTGTCGGTAATACCTGAATCGGCAATCAACATGCATTCAGGGTCGCGACGTCGCATATAGACATCATCGTAGTTTACCACTGCTCCATTTTTACATCTGGCTACGGTCGCCTCAACTACACGTCCTTTGCCGGGAACGTCATAAGATACTTCAAAGAAATTGCACCCTGTTCCTCCCATGGCCATTTCCAGCAATTCACCTCGTGATTTGGGGATGGTTACCCGCCTTCCGGCTTGCAGCACAGCACGCAATTCTTGGGGTAATTTCATTTTTTCCATCACATTGTTCATTCGTTTTTCCTCTCAGCAATCGGGTATCGGTTATCTATTCCGGGTATCAGATCCCGGAAAAACATAAAAAAATCCAGCACATCTCGGCAAATACCGAAACATACTGGATTACTTCGTGACTGGTTTTTCAACCGTTCTCGTTGTCTTCCTCTATACTTTCACATGTGCAATACACCATCAGCGGGCAAAGGTATTCTCCAGATTTTCCGCCAAAGTGACCACTATGATCTTTTCTCCTGTACGGGTGCTGACATCAGAATGCAAGCTCACTACCGTGACATCAACCACCTCTTTTATTTTCGATTCAAAAAACTCACCAGCGCAGGCAAACAGATTAGTCCGAAATCGTTTTAATAACTCAACTCCTTGGCTACTCTCTGCCAGCTTCTTTTCCACCTGACTTAGAAAACCCTTGAGCCGTATAATAATTAAATCCTGACAAATAATTGTCTTGATCTGCGTAGGACCACGCCCCATATAGTTCAGTTCAAAGGCACTGACTGCTTCGCTTATCTTTGCTTCCGCCTGACCCTTTGTCATTACCTTATCCCCACTTAGTTCACGCACGATACCGACATTCTACCGTTTTGTCAATATTCGCCAATATGGCCGCGCCGAGTTACAGCAGGAGATCACCCTGGGTCTCAGGAACCTCTATCGGGGCATATCCTCCAGTCAATCGTTGAAAACGAATCCCCCGATCAAGGAAAAACTGCACCGTTTCATGTTCAGATTTACACGGACATGCAGCATGAAACAACCGAGCACAGTTTACGGCATCATCAAGGGCATAATGCGCCCGATAATCAAAGCCGAACCGCCGAGAAAGGTCGGTAAGCTTATGGTTGGGAAATTGCGGCCAGATGGAACGGGAGATTTTCACCGTACAGGTGTATCGCAACGGCGGTATCGGGAGTTCATAATGAGTGAGCATCGCGCGAAGGATGCCCATGTCAAATGGAGCATTGTGTGCAATGAGCAGACTGTCGCCAATAAACAACAGTATCTCAGGCCAGATGAGATCGAACTCGGGGGCTTCTGCGACATCTTCAGGATAAATGCCGTGGATAGAAATATTCATCGGAGAAAAATAGCGTGAGGGGGGAAGAATGAGTGAGTAAAAAGAATCGATCAACTCCCCATCTTCCATTTTCGCTAAACCTACTGAGCAAGCGCTCGTCGGATCGTTATTTGCCGTTTCAAAATCTATTGCTACATATTTCATACATCCTATAATTCCTATTTATTCTTCATGTCGTCAAGGAGTATACAATTGATCCGGATACGATACGAAACTTCTGCAGCACCACTTACTTACGCAGCGCTATCATGAATTCAACAGGGAATCGAGGCACTAAAGAGTCTCCCGGTGACGGTAATTTGATACGGTGGTGCAGCAGCGGCCACAGCAAGGCATGCTCCCTGTGGTATCGTTGCTTTACCACCCTCATACTCAACCACCGCCTCCCCTTCAGTACATAAGAACAAGGTGATTGATGCCTCAGCCGATACCGAATAGGTTCCGCTCTGATACACCCGAAGAAGAAAATCATCGGACGGTGCCAATACCGTGGTTCGGCCATCTGCAGGTTGCATCTGTGGACAAACCGAAATTTCCTGAGGTTTGAAAGAGAGCGTCTTAAACACTTCATGAATTTGTATGTTTTTTACAGTCAATCCGGCACGAAGTACATTATCGCTGTTGCTCATGAGCTCAACACCGTGTCCATGAATGTATGCATGAAGTGTTCGTGGCTCAAGGTAGAGTGCTTCTCCCGGTGCGAGATGGACCACATTTAGAAAGAAGGGGGCCAGTACGCTGGGATCCTCTGGATATTTGTCTAAACAGAGCTGTGCTACCCCGGCTGCGCTGAGATACTTTCCATCCGGAGTCTCGGAGGGAAGATGCAAAGCTGCGAGATTGTGAGAAAATTCTTCAATAAGCAGATGCATATCAGTCGGCTCAAGGGTATACAAGGTAGTGAAGAACTGTTCGATCACTTCACTGGCATCGTGCGATTTTCCTAACAGAAACGGAAACACCTTTTCAACGTGCTGTGGTATAAGTACCTGCATCTGCTCAGATAATCGATCAACTGAAATAAACCCGCACAATGCAGTTACGGGTGTAAGCGCATACAGTACTTCAGATTTCTGGCGATCATCCTGGTAATTCCATAATTCTGCCGGAGTATCGACATGGGAGACCACCTCGGCAGAAAAGCCGCTTTGAGCCTGCTCCGCACTTGGATGTACCTGAAGAGATAACGGCTGGGCGATTGCAAGTATTTTCAACAGGAATGGGAGATCATTTCCGTATCGTTCTATCTGTTCTTTTCCGAGAAACACCTGAGCGTGATCACACAGATAATCTCCAAATGGAACTCCATCGGTGAGCGTAGACTCTCCCCGGGGATGCGTACCAAACCACAGTTCGGCATTCGGCTTTCCATCAGGTTCCCTGCACAAAAGAGTGGGGATGAAATAGGTATCTCCCCATGCATAATGCTGAATTTTAGGGAGAATGGGCACAAACAAATCGGAAACGTTCAGATCATTCATGTGCCCATTCTATCATGCTCTTACGCCTTACGATAGATACGCGGAAGGAACACAATTCCCAACACGAATAGGATCAAAGCGCCGAGCCAGGCAAGAGACGCCTGGAGGAACAGTCCTCCGAAGAGGAATCCAACCATCGAACAGACGGCAATGAAAAGTGCATACGGCATCTGTGTTCCGACATGCTCAAGATGCGGGCAACTGGCGCCGGTGGAAGAGAGAATCGTCGTATCGGAGATCGGAGATGAGTGATCGCCAAATACCGAGCCTCCAAGAACCGCACTGACACCAAGGAACATCGCATTTGCCATACCTGTAAGATCAAGTCCGCGGGCACTGGAGAGTCCTGCTATGATCGGCATGGTGATAGGTATCATGATAGCAAAGGTGCCCCAGGAAGTACCTGTTGAGAATGCTATGAGTGCCGAAAGAGCAAAAACGATCACGGGAACGAGGGCAAGCGGGAAGCCTCCTGCCACCACAGCCTCAGAGAGGAATGCAGCAAGACCAAGACCACCGTCCTCTGGTGCACTCTTGATGATAGTTCCGATACTCCATGCCATGGTGAGAATCAACAGAGCAGGGACCATGGATCCGATACCTTCCTTCAATGCCTCAGAAGCCTCTTTGATGGTGAACAGTCGCCGGACAAAATAGTAAATGAAGGTAATCGTGAGGGTAAAAATCACCGAGTAGAACAGGGCATACGATGCATCAGTATCACTGAAAGCCTGCCCGAGCGTCATACTGCTCATCGCCTGTCCCATGCTGGTAATCTGCTGACCGTCAATAGATCCCATCCAGGTGGTTACCGGGAAGAAGATAACTGCCGAGGCAATCAGTACCACAATAGGAAGAATCATATCTAAAGCGATTGCACGATCCTTTCCTCCGATCTCGGCAACTTCACCGGGAGCATCTCCGTATGCCTGATTATACAGACTGCCCGTGGTTTCATGGTACCGGTTTGAGGCAGCCATAGGGCCGAAATCTCTGCTGGTGAGTATGATGGTAAGCACCATGATAATAGTCAGCAGCGCATACAAGTTATAGGGGATAGATCGAATGAAGAATTCAAACTCAGTCATTCCCAGCTGACTGAATCCTTCAGATCCTTTCACAATGGACATAACCGTGATCACCCAACTGGAAACCGGTGCGATAATGCAGACGGGTGCAGCGGTTGAATCAAGAATGTAGGCCAACTTGGCACGAGGAACGCCATTCTTATCACTGATAGGACGCATCACCGTTCCGACGGCAAGACTGTTGAAATAATCGTCAATAAAAATCAACAGACCGAAAAACCAAGTCATGAGCATGCTTGCTTTTTTCGTCCGGACATGCAACGCTGCCCAACGACCAAAGGCTTTCGTAGCTCCAGTTTTGGATAACAGTCCTACCAAGCCGCCCAAAAGCGCACAGAAGAGGAATATTCTAATATTCCAACCATCGTTAAGGGATCCAGCTACCACATCGGAAAGGTTTACCAACGCAGCGAACGGATTACCGCCTGCAACAATCAGCGTACCGGAAAGAATACCGAGAAAGAGCGAGATGATCACATCCTTGGTAATAAAAGCCAGTGCAATCGTAAGAATCGGGGGAATCAGACCCCATAATCCAAAATCTGTCATGAACAACACTCCCTAAATTCAGCCACAGGGCATGAGATTAATTTTCTAACCGGAGCATATCATACCTCTTGCTACTCGTACAGAAGAATTTGTACATTTTGTTCTATTTAGACACCTAACCGTTATTATGATAACAGATTTATTTCTCAATTCTGTTACTTCTTTTTCATGTCCTCTACCAATTCGTTGCAAATGTCACAGATCTATTGACAGCAGTACTTTGACATGGTATGCAGAACGCATCACAAGTTTGGAAGAGGTTCATGGACAAAAAGAATAAACCGAATAGGTTGAAATATATTGCTCTCGTATTAATCGGAAGTCTCAGTGTTGCTCTTGGAGCTGTGGGGATCATCATGCCAGTGCTCCCCACTACTCCATTTGTACTCCTTGCAGCTGCTTGTTTTTCGCTTTCAAACGAGAAACTTGCCCGAAAGCTTGAAGAAAGTAAACTATTTGGAAGCTATCTCAGACATTGGAGGACCCATGAAGGAATTCCCATGCAGACAAAAATCCGTGCAATAATCTGGTTATGGTTGGGGCTTGGCATTTCTGCAGTGATTGTAAAAACTCCAGTAGTGATCATACTGCTAGGAGTTATTGGGACTATTGTCACGACACACCTGCTTCTCATCCGAACACGGAAGGAGGACTCCATTGAAGTACTCACGTCAACGGGAACTGATACTTGAAACACTCCGTAAAGCAGAAAATCATCCTACCGCCGAAGAGATTCATGCATTGGTGAAAGAACAGATGCACCATGTCAGTCTTGGTACGGTCTATCGTAATCTTAATCAGCTAACAGAAATGGGCATGGTGAGAAAACTAGAAACAGCGGGATCTACCAGTATCCGTTACGATGGACGTAACGATGAACATTGTCATCTCATCTGCACCTCGTGCGGATCAATCAGTGACGTTGATATTGATTCTCTCGAAACATTGGATTCTGCAATGAAACATCATGCAGGGTTTGTTGTTCATCAGCATGAGATTGTACTGAAAGGTCTCTGTTCCCGGTGTGCGCAATCACGAAAAGAATAACCGCTGGATTACGGCAAGATTTTCAGCCTCGTGTGCCATTTCATCATCATACATCTGATTAATCCGATTTTGATACCGTTCAATCACCTTGTAACGTACCAGCTTCATGGTAGAGTTTACTAAGCCATCCGCTTCACTGAAAGGCTCTTCAATCACCATAAAACGGCTGGGAATCCATTGAGATGGAATACTCTTGATGGCTACTGGTTCATAGGTTTTCAGGGTTTCATATATTCGTTTCAGGACTGCTTCGGGAGTACTGAGGTGTTCATCACTGATCATCCGCTTCACCAAATCCTCCTGCAGAGTGACTAACGCAGTGGTGGTTGCCCGGTGATCATTGTAGACTACCAGTTGATTAATAATTTCAGTGTGGTTTAGCATCACCTCTTCCACCTCTTCCGGTGAGTATTTCTCCCCATCTTTGGCAATCAGCAGCGCCTTTGCCCGTCCGGTAACCACCAAAAAACCATCTTCGTCCATGTAGCCAAGATCACCGGTCCACAACCAGGTTACCCCATGCTCTTCTCTGAGCACCTCTGCCGTCGCTTCAGGATTCTTGAAATATCCTTTCATGACATTCTCACCGGCAATAACAATTTCTCCTCGTTCACCTACAGCAGCTTCCTCGGTATCACTTTTCATAATCCGACACGTTACCGTAGGAGCAACCATGCCCGAAGTCCCGAATTTATAACGCTTTGGTGAATTACTGCTGATGATCGGAGCCGCTTCGGTTAACCCATAACCTTGGTATACCGGTACTCCGATTGCAGCGAAAAAATGCTGCTGCCGTGCTTCAAGAAGTGCTCCTCCTCCGACACAATATTGTATGCGATTACCGAATACCGATCGCAACTTAGGGAAGACGAGGAGAGACGCAAGTGTATAGGGAACCCAGGTGGCTATCTGCACACCGAGGGATCCTTTATGAAATCCATCCCCGTTACGTTTTATTCCTGCCTGTAATCCACGCTGAAAAATACCGTTTACAAACGGTCCTTTTTCGGCAATCGCCTTTGTCATTTTTTTCATGAAGTTTCCACTGATGGAAGGGACGGTGAGTAAAAATGTGGGATTTACTTCAACAAGGTTCTTAGGGAAATTACGTACTATAGCGGCATTACTTCCCCGGGCATCAACAAAATGGAGTGTAATCCCTTTCAGGATTGCCGTATACATACCTACGGTATGAGCAAATGAATGGTCCAGGGGAAGTACCACAAGCGTTTCAAATTCTGCATCAGGGAGAGAGAACAATTCAATGGCATCATGACTATTGGCCCAGTAATTCAAGTGTGTCAGCATAATACCCTTAGGATTGCCGGTGGTCCCTGATGTATAACAGATATTCACCGTATCATGCTCATCTATCGTATCAACTGAAAGATCTACGATATCGGGAAGACGGGAAAGTATCTCAGTCCCCTGTGCAATCAGAGTCTCCCATGTGATAAATTGCTCGCCCTCTTTCCATGACCGCTCAGTAGCCTGCCGCTCCAGACGATCATCAAAATTGTCGAGATAGAGGAGAATCGGTTTTTCTTCCATCAGATCGAGTGCCTGACAGACCTTATCGAGCGTATTGGATGAGACGATCACCCCACGAGATTCACTATGGGTCAACCGAAACGCAATTTCTTCGGGAGTAAGCTTGATAGAAAGAGGTACTGATACGCAACGGGATTTGATGACTCCCAATTCCGCAATGATCCATTCCGGTCTGCCTTCAGCTAATACCCCATAGGTAGTACCAGAGGGGATTTTCCGGGCAAGAAGATTCGCTGCCACGGCATCTGAAAGGTTATCCACCTCGCAGTAACCAAATGAAACCCATCCCGTATCTTCTTTTTTAGTAACATAGGCTCGGTTGGGAAATCGTTCTGCCGCATCCCGCAGCATTTGGGTAATAGTCCTCATTATGAATCTCCTCTAGTGCCTGTATGACAATTATAATAACATTGCACTTATAGTAACACAAATAAGGGTATTGTCAAAAATAATAGTGAGATAATTACTCCAAATCGTTATTCAGAGAGCCGCTTTCGGTGGATTATTTAAATCAATACTCACCGCAAAATCGAACAGATTCCCATTATATAACGCATAGTTGAGTGCTACAGGAGTCTCATCAGCAAGACAGGCTGTTCCCTTCATCCACAGATGTGCAGTTCCCGGCCGTGCGCCAAGAAGCAGACATTGTTCATCATCCGGAATCACTGCCGACACTGAACGATGCAGCGTTACAATTTGATTTCCTGTGGTCAATTCGTAGACATCAAGAAAAGAACGACGAACCAACAGATCTCGATCGATAGCCTGTGATATCTGTTCAGGCATAAAAATACTCATTAATGCGTAGGGATGATCATCAACTAGTCGGAGGAATCTGATTCTTACCACCCCACCGGCGCTTTCCGGACTTAACTTAAATGAGGACATCATATTCTTTGCCAGTTCTGTGTTCGGGCCATAATATGCATCTTCAATGATACGGTTGAAGATCTTTGTATCAGAACCGACTCCATCCTGACTGACTGTACCATTGCGATACTCATAATGCTGCTTTGTCTTACAAACAAATGACCCCTTTCCCCGTGCTCGTCGAATCAGCCCCATTTGTACCAAATCATCAAGTGCACGCCGGACCGTAATACGACTCACTTTATGCTTGCTACAGAGTTCCAGTTCTGTGGGAATCATGGCATTCTCAGGCCAATAACCAGAGAGAATTTTGTTCTGAATGTCCATAAACACTGCTTGATACTTCAGCTGCATACTATACCCCATTAAAAATTGAATGAATTACAATAGTACTGCTGCTACCTTTTATTATCAAGCAAAACCACGTACATACATCTTACATTTTAGTAATCGAAGTTATTTTCGAGAAAAATATGGGATGTTGCTAGTAATTCATCAATATCCTGTCGAAGTTTTTTCATTTCATCCGTAATGCCCGTTGCGCGTTGCGAACCAAGAATCTGTATCTGTTTTGCCCGTTTCGTTACCCGCTCAGCACCGATAGAGGCTGCTCCTCCCTTGATTTTATGAGCAATATTACCAATTTCCTCCCATTGGTTCTGCTCAATCGCTTTCTCGAGATCTTCCATGCTTTCGATAATCTCCTGAAGAAATAATCGTACCATCTTTCGATAGAGATCAGAATTATCACCTACCATACGAGTTCCCCGAACCGTATCGAGCACCGGTAGAGAGGGCTCAGAATCAAACGGTAACGTCGCACGAATCAGATCAATTAATTCTTTTGGCTGGTACGGTTTGCTGACGATACGGGTAAAACCGGCATCTCTGCAGCGCTGGCGGGTATCACCGATCACATCGGCTGTAAGTGCAAATACCGGTATTTCTGTATCTATCTCCCGTATTTTTTCCATTGCTGCAAATCCATCCATCACATCCATGTGCAAATCCATCAGAATGAGGTGAATACGCTCTCGCTGTGCAACAAACTGGTCAACACCGACTTTCCCATTTTCAGCGATTATCACCTCATAACCGGACTGCTTTAGGATCTCTTTTGCAATAGTCTGATTTACCCGGTTATCCTCAACCACCAGAATAGTCTGCTCGGTCTGCGGAACAGTGACTGAGGATGCAATTTCACTTGTTTGTCTTTCAGGATTATGGTTACTGAATAACTCAATGAGACTGTCGAAGACCAGCGAAGGAAGTACCGGTTTGGGGAGTACAATATCTGCTCCAGAGGCTCTTATTTCTTCGGCATGCAGGGCATCTTCGCCTTCGACAAAGACAAGAACCTTTGCATCAAGCTGCTGCAGTAAGGGAATCGTCGATGGCATATCGTTATCTATCGCGTAATCAGCGATGATCAGACGGTAGCGATTTGGTACATCAGCATTGCTCATCAACTGCATAATCATCGCAGATGATCCAATATAATCACCAGATGACCCTATGCGCCGTAATACAATTTCGATTGCCTTGCGTATCGTCTCATCCTTTGCACAAATAAGAATCGGCAAATCAGATATCCCTGAAGCCTGTAGCTTGAGATTGTCCTCATTGGCTCCTGACTGGTCACGATCAAAGGGTAATTCCAAGGTAAATGTGGAGCCCATACCCCATTCGCTAAACACCTCGAGAGAACCCTGCCTCAATTCAACTAAACTTTTCACGATCGAAAGACCGAGACCGAAACCTCCATATCTGCGGGCAATGCTTGCATCTGCCTGGCCAAATGGTTTGAATAATTTTTCCTGTTCCTGCGCAGTCATTCCGATACCGGTATCACTGACTTCACACACAATTCGACAGGAAGATTCCTGTAGGTCGGCACAGCTGACACGGATCCCAATAGTCCCCTTTTCGGTAAATTTAATCGCATTATGGATGAGATTGGTTAATATCTGTCCAACCCGATTACTGTCTCCTATTACGTGCACCGGAACATCGCTTTCCCATTCAAGCTGGAGGTGAAGATCTTTCTCCTGCATGCTGTGCATTTCCAACGAAATGATATGTTGAATAACTTCGTCAAGTTTAAATGGTATGCGTTCAAGACTGATTCTCCGTTCCTCAATACGCGAATAGTCGATTATATCGTTGATGATCGAGAGCATACTCTGCGAGGCTCGTGAAATGGTAGCAAGGTGACGCTTCTGTACCGCATCCAGTTTCGTCCCTTCAAGGAGAAAGGTCATACCGTTAATACCATTCAATGGTGTTCGTATCTCATGGGACATACGAGCCATAAAACGACTTTTTTCACGATCTGCAGCCTCAGCGCGCATCGTTGCTTCTTTCATCTCCTGCTGTGCCTGTTCCTTTTGCGCAATCTCTCGTTTTAATCGGATGATCCAGTAGGCAGATACTCCTCCCATGATGAAGAAAATTCCAAGAATCACACCAAAAGCAAGAATAAACGGCGTATAATCGATGCGTCGATCATGGGTAATCCATCGGTCATAAATCTCTGCCAGATGCGCCTCATCAAGGGTTGCTAAGGCTTTATCGAGAATGGAGACGAGCTGTGGCCAGTCATTTCGTACCGCCATATGCAGCTGCTGAACACCTTGGGAAGGCAAGGTGATAAAACGTAATCCTGTCATCCCTTGAGCGCTTGCAAGATAGCTGGTAGTAGCTTCATTGCCCACAAAGACTACTTCATCGCCCCGATACACAGCATCGAGAGCCTCTTCGACGGTATCATAGGTTCTCAAAATGATTTCAGGGTATGTGACAAGAAACCCATAGTGTGAACTGTTCGCCTGAACCGCTACCTGACGGCCAAAAAGATCATCAAAAGAATTGATACTTTCATTGGTATCTTTTACCACTGCCGCACGCTGGAAGGTAATATAAGAACGGGTGAACAGCAAGTAGGAGTTTCGCTCCTCTGTTTGTGCCGCAGCAGGTAAGACATCGATATGTTTAGCTTGAACAGCTGCCGTTACTTCCTGCCAGGAAAGATCCTGTTGAAGAGCAAATTCAAGACCGGTCTGTTCTGCAACATACTGAATAATATCGGAAGATACCCCCTGATATTTGCCTTCATCATCAATAAATTCAAAGGGGATGAACGCAGGATCAACTCCGATACGAATCACCGGATGCGCGTTGATAAAATCCTGCTCGGCAGTGGTCAACACCAATGGCTCGGCCGAGATCACCACTGTACAGATGAGCAATGCGACTACGGTAAAAACTTTCCGCATGTAATTCCCTGTTGCGTTTCCTAGCGCCATTGACGACTGACTTTTTGTATTTCTTCTTCCACTGAGAGAACTACGTCAACAATCACCGGATCAAAATGCTTTTCCCGATCCTCTCGGATAATCTGCAATGCCGCTTCATGAGAAATAGCCCTTTTATAAACACGGTCACTGGTTAATGCATCATATACATCTAAGATCGCCATGAGACGACCGGGAAGAGGGATATCGGTACCCGATAGGCCATGGGGATATCCACTTCCATCAAATCGTTCATGATGATAAGCCACAATTGATTTTGCCATCGTAATGAACCCAAGTGCACGGGCAGATTCAGATCCCTGATGCTGCAGGGCTTGAACACCGTAATCAACATGCCGTTTCATTATGGAAAATTCCTCATCGGTCAATTTCCCCGGTTTCAGCAGAATACTGTCAGGAATACCAACCTTTCCGATGTCGTGTAACGGTGCAGTCCGTACCAATTCGCGAATATCCTCTTCACTCAGCAGGTATCCGATGAGCTTTTGATCTTTCAGAGCTCTACAGAGTATTCCCATCATATTACTGGTCCGCTTCGCATGGTTGCTTGTTTCAATATTGCGCACCTCCAACAGTTGAATCAGTGAATGTATGGTGATTTCACTCGCTCTCAGAGCTTCCCAGGTCCTTTCGTCAACCTGTTGCTGCAGATGTTCATTCTGCTCCCGGATGGTTTGTGCCGATTGACGCAACGAAAGCTGAATCTCAATACGTTTGTGCAGACTTTTACGGTTTACCGGTTTTCGAATGTAATCGACAGCTCCCATATCGAGACCGCGCACTACAAAATCAACTTCATCAGCATTCGTCAGGATGATTACCGGCGTCTCCATCTGCAGGTCTTTCAGACGCTCAAGCACCCCAAACCCATCAAGATTCGGCATATAAAGATCAAGAAGAATGACATCGTAACTATTACCTGCTTCCAGCTTTTCCAAAGCTTCCACACCATCACAAGCACTTTCCACCTGCATATCGGACAATAATTCTGTTAATAGCATAACTTCTGCAGCAGAATCATCAACCACAAGTACTGAAGCTAAGGACATACATTCCTTCCTCATCTGAAGTATCAGGTGAAAACAGTATAGAATTGTGGTTAGTGAAAGTAAACAAAAATACATAATTACCAAAATCTGAGAGAAAGGGGTTGGCAAATAAAGAAAAACCCACTATGTTAGTGAACGTTAACTTATAGAGGAGATAATATGCTTACTGGACGACAACAAGAAATCATTAACGCTGCAATGACCATCATAGTCGAACAAGGCACTCATAAACTTACTATCCGCAATGTTGCTACATCTATCGGGGTCACAGAACCGGCAGTGTATCGTCATTTTTCCAGTAAACATGCACTACTCGTTGCACTATTGGAGAATTTGCAGCTCTCGATTCTTTCAGTGTTTACTCAAATTCCATCAGAACAGCAATCTCTGATTGAATCTATTGAATCACTTCTCTTTGCATTGTTTCACCGTATCGAAGCAAATCCAGCGTTCGCTCTATTCGTATTCACCGAAGAAGCCTTCCATGCCGACGAACAGCTACGCCCAATTTTATCTTCCATGCTCGAGGACATGGTACAAAGACTTTCCCATCTTATAGAACAATCTCAAAAACAAGGTAATTGTCGAGATGATATCTCTGCGAAGGAAATTGCTCATCTCTTTCTCGGCATCATTCGACTACGTATCACACAGTGGCATCTTCGGCCACAAGATCCACTGCCAAATCAGGCTCCTGCTCTCGCAGAAGTGCTCAGTCGCCTTCTATCACCCTAACTTTCCAAATCATCAATAAAAGAAAGTATGCATAAGTAATAAGTTAGTTAACGATAACTACATAAAGGAGATATACATGCCGATTATTCGCCGTATTGCGGAAAAACCTGCTCTCATCATCATCACTACCATAGTAATCACTGCAATATTCATCGCAGCTATTACATCACAGGCAACCTTAGAGACAGACCTTGATGCCTATATGCCATCAACTCATCCTGCATTTGCATTTAGTGATGAGGCAGAAGAATTATTTGGTATTCAAGACTCTATTTTGATAGCCATCGAACATCCGGAAAGTATATTCAATGCAGAGACCTTACAAAAAATTGCTGATATCAGCGAAGGACTTCCTCAGGAGTTTCCCGAAATAGCTGAAGGTTCGGTTACTTCACTGTACACTGCTGATAATATCACCGGAAGTGATTGGGGCCTTGAAGTTTCCTCTTTTTTTGCCGACGGAATTCCCTCCGATGAAGCAGCACTACAGGATCTGCACGATCAGGTAGTATCAAACGAGATGATTTATGGTCGTAATGTGAGTAAAGATACCACCTCTGCGCTGATCATCGCCGAAATTACCGAAGAAGCTGATGCTCAAGACCTCCAAAAGCGCCTAAACAGCTACGTCCAGCAGTGGGAAGGGCCCGAGCGATTGTATGTAGCAGGACGACCAATCGTGGAAGGAGCGCTTGCAGAATTAGGTCCTGCTGATATGGCACGGATGTTTCCCATTGTAGTGGTGGTCATGATCGTGGTACTGCTCCTTCTACTCAGGAGTATACGCGATACGATTCTGAATATGATCATCGTTCTGCTAGGAACGGTAGCTGCATTTGGCACTATGTCATTGCTTTCCATCCCGGTATATGCAGTAGATACCATGATTCCGGTTATGCTCATCGCTATAGGGGTCGCATATGGAATTCATATGCATAATGCCATTCATCACACTATACGAAATCAACCTACGATCGGAAAACGAGAAATGATTGATCAGGTGCTCCAGGCAATGGTGAGACCGGTGTTTATGGCCGCACTAACTACCGCCATCGGGTTTTCCGCTCTGATGAGTAGTAAGGTGTTACCAGTGCGTTATTTTGGGCTATTCTCATCCATCGGGGTAATGACTGAAATGGCCTTAGCCCTAATCCTTTTCCCACTCAGCATTCACCTACTGGGTATCCCAAAGAAGGGAAAGGAAACTGCAGACGAGATCGTTGATGAAGAAATAGAGAAACCCGATTTAGATAAACATCAGTGGGGACGTTTTATCATGAAACATCCATCACTGATAGTGACCATTTCAGTCTTAGTGGCAGTCTTTGGTATTTTTGGTACCCAACGCGTCTGGATAGATACGAGTTTCTTGGCAAATTTTGAAGAAGACAGCGCCATTGTGGAAACAGATACCTTTGTGAATTCCACTTTTGGCGGTACTTCCTCACTGAATATCATTCTCAGTGCAGAGGAAAACGAACGGTTCAAAGATCCAGAAGTTCTTCACGTTATGGATGAAATGCAAACTGCACTCCTTGAGCATGACATGGTCGGCGCGGGATTTTCCCTTACCGACTTTATCAAGCGCATGCATAAGGTCATGCATGCTGATGACGAAGCTTTCTCGGTAGTTCCTGATGATCGTGAACTTATCGCTCAATACTTACTGCTCTATGAATTCTCGGGAGATCCTGAAACCCTTGAGCGGGTTATCGACTATGATTATCGGCAGGCAAACAGCACCTTTCAGCTACGTAGCGACAGCTCAGCAGTGATGAGTGAAGTCATAGCTATTGCTGACCAGTTCGCTCCTGCTTTCTCCTCTCTCGGTATTTCTTTGCAATATGCCGGGAGCGGATATAAGGCATATGTCTTTTCTGAATTACTTCTTGAGGGACAGATCATAAGTCTCGTGCTCTCCTTTGGAATCGTAGCCTTGCTGCTCACATTATTATTTAAAAATATCCTTACCGGTATAGCGGGAACGGTCCCCATAGCTATTACGGCAGTGGTTAATTTCGGGGTTATGGGGATGTTTGGTATCCCTCTGAGTTCTGCAACTGCCTTGATAAGTAGTATTGCTATTGGTATTGGGGTCGATTACGCCATACATCTGATTGAACACTATCGTAATCGCCGTATTGAGGGATTCACCATACAACAGGCAGCATTTACCACTATCGGGCATACAGGACGGGCAATTATCTACAACGCACTCGCAGTGATGGGAGGTTTTGCTGTTTTGATTTTCAGCGTATTCCCTCCCAATCGCCAGGTGGGTACGCTAATCGTTCTCAACATGGCAACGAGTGCCATCGGAACACTGAGCATATTATTGGTGATTATCACCACTCTCGATAAACACGGACTATTTCTGCGAAATATTCGCCAAGAAAAAATCTCACAAAACAAGGAGTCAAACGTATGAAGACCCGTTATGTACGTACGATAACCGCTGCGGCAGTTATCATTATCACATCACTGATACCGCTTTCTGCGAGTATCACTGCTCAGCAGGTCATGCGAGAAGTATATGAACGTCCCAATGGGGATAATATGCAGGCAACGCTCAACATGACCATCACCAATTCCCGTGGTTCAGTAAGAGAACGAAGTATCGTTCAATTTCGCACCGACGATGGAACAACCGAGAAGAAGATCATGTTCTTCACTGCTCCTGCCGATGTCCGTAATACGAGCTTCTTAAGCTATAGCTATTCAGATGGTAGCGCTGATGATCAATGGATTTATCTTCCAGCACTCTCTCGGGTACGCCGTATCGCATCAGATAAGAGCAACGAATCATTCATGGGAAGTGATTTCACCTACGAAGATATGGGAGCAAGGCATCCTGCAGAAGATCAGCACACCCTACTTCGTGAAGAAACCATGGATGGGTGGGATGTATATGTGATCAAAAGCGTTCCCGTCTCGCCAAATGATGAGTATGCCGCCACGATAAATTGGGTAATCAAAGATGAGTGGATCGGCTTGAAAAAAGAATTTCTCGATACACAGGGGTCGGTAATTCGTCGATTGACTATTGATGACTATGAAAAGATCGACTCTGTTTGGGTCATCACCGATATGACCATGCGCAATCTGGAGAAAGAAACGGAAACTCGCATTACGATGCAAGATGTTTCATTTAATAACAATCTTCGTGATGCATTTTTTAGTGAACGACAAATGCGTATAGGACCAAGAATATAACAGGAGAACACATATGAGGAAAAAACCATACACCATATTTATCATCATAATACTGCTGACAAGCACACTAGTAAGTGTATCCGCAAAAGATGTTGCCCTCCGTGGAATGTTACGCAGTTACACCGGAATTACATTATCTGAGGCAGACTTAGCGACTAATGAACAAACGCTGGATCTTACCTTGGAGGGTTGGGGAGATATGACTCGTCTTGTGGTAAATCCCTATGCCTATATTGGCGTCGATCGAGAACCAGAGATCGGATTGAGAGAGGCGTATGTTGATGTATTTCTCGATCAGATGGATATTCGAGTGGGTAAGCAAGCTGTGATGTGGGGTCAGGCAGAAGGAGCATTCATCACCGATATTGTAAGTCCTCGTGATATGCGCTCATTTATTCTCGCTGACTTCAGAGAAATTCGTAAGGGGATTCCTGCAGTGAAAGCAGATTATTACCTCGGATCCTACACCTTTGAAGGTATCTGGATTCCACAGTTTGTACCGGCTTCTTTGCCTGAAACCGACTCGATTTGGCAACGGGATGTACCTTTCCCTTCAACAGCTACCATTCATCCACCTGAAATACCTGAGGTAAATTTGGAAAACACTGAAATCTTTGCCAAGATCAGCTACTTTGGCCCCAAGATTAGCTGGGAACTCATGGGAGGATATACGTGGACAGATGAACCATACGTTAGTTCGATGACAGGAGGGCCTCCACCAACAGATATTTACCAAGAGTATGGCAGATATGCTGTGGCTGGAGGGAGTTTCAGTACGGCCATTCAGTCGGTAGTAATTCGCGGTGAAACTGCAGCAGCTATCAACAAACCATTTACCGTGATGGGAACAGCTGTGACGGTAGAAAAGCATCATCAGATACAAACGCTCATCGGTTTAGATTGGAGTTTATTGGGAATGGAAATGTCTGCTCAGTACCTGCTATCGTACGTACCCGATCATACTGAAGGGATGATGGAACAAGGCTATGAAGTCGCTCCAGTTGATCATACGGTTACCTTCAGAGTGCAAAATACGTTTTTTGCTGATCGTCTCACAGCAAAACTTTTCATCTATGGAGAGTTAGATCCGCTGAATGCGTTGATCAGACCATCATTGTCATGGGCTGTTGAGGATGGTGTACTCTTTGAGACAGGAGTTGAGCTGTTCGTTGGAGATGCAGAAGGTACCTTCGGAGCTTACTCCGATAACTCACTTGCATATGTTTCTCTTCGTTGGTACTTCTAATAGTTCGATTGCCGAGCCTCGTAGCAGATGCTGCGAGGCTCACTTATGTATAGTTCAAGCCTTTTTATACAGGTATTCGCAAATTCTCAATCTTTCAGTATAGTACATCCATGAATATCCGACAGTTCAACCGAATCGTGGAAATCCGCACGAAAATTATCAGCATGGGAACATTCCTCTGTGGGAGTCTCTATGCTATGGCAGCAACCGGATCGTGGGCCTGGACGCGCTTTTTCCTCATGGCAGTTGCAGTGCTTGCCGTCGATATGGGAACTACCGGATTTAACAGCTACTTTGATTATACAAGTGGTACCGATCGCGCTGAGCTGAATTTCGAACGGGATAAAGTCCTCGTACATGAGGGGGTATCACCTCACATTGCATTAGCAATATCACTGACTCTATTCGGTATTGCCGCTATACTCGGTCTTATCTTGGCATCTCTTACAAGCTGGTATCTCATCCCTGCCGGGGCTGTCTGCATGGCAGTCGGATTTTTCTATACGGGAGGACCGATGCCCATTTCACGAACCCCTTTCGGAGAGCTCTTTGCCGGGGGATTTCTGGGTACGATACTTTTTATGCTCAGTTATTATGTGCAAACGCTATCTGTTAGCTTTCCTTCTTTTATCGTATCACTGCCACTTCTATTGCTGATTGGACTCATTCTCACCGTGAACAATACCTGTGACCGTGTTGCCGATAAAGCTGCAGGCCGGAAAACGCTCTCGATACTGCTCAGTGAACGATCAGTACGGGTACTGATGCATGGTACTTTGTTTATTTCCTATCTCCTTCCCATTATATTTGCACTGACACAACTAGTCCCGCTTGCTGTGGTCCCGTTCATGATCATCGCATATATTCCTGCAATTAATAGTATGCGGCACATGCAGAAACAAGGATTTTCCCTGCATACTAAGGGAGCCTCAATGAATCGGATTTCCCAGCTCTTTCTCCTCTATTGTGTTGCCTTCATCTTCGGTCTCCTGGGCGTTTTCGTGTCTTAGATTGCAGTGGCAAAGATACCAGCAAGCCTGTCTCCCAACGGGAATGATTTTCACTGAAGGAAATATCTGAAGCATTTCCTGTTCACGTTTTTTAATAAATCCAAAATAATCTCCCCGCTCAAGGAACTCAATAATCGTGGTCAGTATTGCTCGTTTTTCATTATAGTCATGGACAATAACTGCTTGAGCGGCAATACGCATCAGCTCTTGATACAATTGCATCCTCTGGTGCTGCGGCATACCATGTGCCACATAGCTGGTGAATACTAAATCAAAACTGTTATCGTCAAAAGGAAGCCCTGTGACGGCATCCCCCATAATGAACGATACATCCGGTACTTTTTCCCGTGCTACGTCCAACATCCTGTGAGCAGGATCAACTCCAGTCACCTGAAGCCCTCGCAGGTGTAAGACCGCACATAAAGCTCCCGTACCACACCCCACATCACACACGGTACGCATAGGTGATAGCGGAACCTCATGACCATGCCTTTCAAGTATCGCTGAAAACCGCCTCATCTGATACCGATGAAACCAACCATATACCCCAGCAATAGTATTAAACAGATCTCCAGCCATAGGACCTCCCGGGTCATCGTATCATATCAGCGTAAGATCTCGTGCTTTTTTCTCAATTGCACATCTCACCGCCTCCGGGCCATGAGGACTCATACTGCGAATAATATCGACAAAAACAGAGCCTGCAACTACTGCATGCACATGCGGGGAGAGAAGCGAAACCTGTGAGGCATTACGGATACCACCGCTCCAGGCAGACCACATAGGAATTGAGATGGCACCTTCGATGAGTAGATCTTTGGCTAATTCGGTCCCGGATTCTCCTGTCTATACCCGTACACTCGCATCGCAAAGCATCCAAGGTTCGTTAAGAGAAAGCAAGAACTGTTCTTTCATCAGGTCTGCAGAAACTTCTAGGGACAAAGCTCCATAACAGCCGATTTCTCCCGAGAGACTTCTGACTATCATATTGGCTCTTTTTACTAACATGCTGCCACCCGTTTCTGTCAATAGAATCATCATAGGGAATTGACGACTCTTTTTCAGTTTCCTATGATGTTTCTGGCGATGGGGTTCGCCTTCACCCATCTATTGGGGACAACCGTGGAACCTTTCCACTAATAACTCCTGTATGCCTTGTCTAAAACTGCGCTTATACACATACGTGTGGGAAGGAGTTGTTGTGGCCATCAATCTTGCTGAAATTATGGTGCTCTGTCTTATAGCTGACTGGCTATTTAGGAAAATTGGCATGCCCGGTCTCATTGGTATGCTGGCAATAGGTATGTTACTTGGTCCTTCAGTGTTGGACGTAATGCATCCAGAGACGTTACAGGTTGCATCAGATTTACGGATGATCGCACTGATTGTAATTCTCTTGCGAGCAGGGTTTGAATTATCAAAAGAGAGTCTGCATAAAGTAGGGATACAGGCTCTCCTGCTTGCCTTTATTCCTGCATTGTTTGAAGCTCTAGCAATTACGCTATTAGGCCCGGTGCTACTCGATCTTTCTCGAATGGAATCAGCGATCCTCGGATGCATCCTCGGTGCGGTTTCTCCGGCTGTAGTAGTTCCCATGATGGTCAAGTTTATGCATGAGAAGCGGGGAACGGGAAAAGGGATTCCTACCCTGATTCTAGCCGCAGCAAGCATCGATGATGTGGTGGTAATCGTAGCGTACAGTACCCTGATCGGCTTATACACGGGAACCGGAGTCCATATCGGATGGCAAGCTGCAGGAATTCCGATTGCTGTGTTAAGCGGCATCATTGTCGGTCTTATTACCGGAATAATTCTGTATCGTTTGTTTGAGCGATTCAACCCACGGGCCACCAAACGGGCGCTCACGATTATCGGTGTTTCCATTGTGCTCGTGCATATGGGAGATATGCTTGAAACCATAGGATTCCCGTTCGCGTCTTTGCTTGCCGTCATGGCAATCGGCTTTATCATCCTTGAGAAGCGTGAAAGTATGGCGCATGAAATATCACTCAAGCTCGGAAAAATCTGGGTTTTTGCCGAAATCATGCTCTTTTCGCTTGTAGGAGCGGAAGTGAATCTTGAAGCAGCAGTGCAATCAGGAATTTCCGGTATCATACTCATCCTCATCGGACTCATATTTCGCTCCATCGGCTCTTATATGTGCACGTTAGGGTCCCCTTTCACCTACAAGGAACGATTATTCATCGTCATATCGTATCTTCCCAAGGCAACCGTTCAAGCAGCAATCGGATCGGCTCCACTTGTGATCATGAGCAGCCGCGGGATGTCCACCGCTCCTGGTGAAATCATTCTTGCTGTGGCTGTCATGAGCATTGTGCTGACGGCCCCTACCGGTGCTTGGGCGATTGCATGGGCAGGGAAACACCTGCTCACCCAGGAACCTGAACATAGATCTCATTGATCAGCCGAAGGTAACTACAAAGCTAAACAAGACAGGCTAATTATTGGGAATTCAGGTAAGTAACCACCTGACAATCGTTTTGATCAATGTTGAAGGAGAATAATCTTCCATCACACCTGATGATCGAATCCTTCTTATTGAAACTCATGTTGTCAAACATATGCAACTTGTCACCGCTGATGGATATATTTTGCGTGAGATCCTACTGCACAAAACGTCTTATGGTTACTAAAGTATTTTTTAAAAGACTTATTAGTATTATTTTAATATTTTGACTTGTATAAAAGACTTTGTGAGTTTATAGTAAAAACAAGAGGTGCTCATGTACATTCAACGCGATAGTTATCTTGAGCTGATTCACTCGGTTATCGGAAAAGATGTCATTAAGGTTCTGACAGGAATGCGCCGTGTTGGAAAATCCACCATCCTCAAACAAATCCAAGAGCAGCTGCTATCTGACGGTGTACCACAAGAACAAATAATCAGTATCAATTTCGAATTAATGGAGTATGAATCGATTCGAGACTATCGGGTGCTCAATGATTACGTCAGTAAACGTATGATACATGGGAGCAAGTATTTTGTATTTCTTGATGAAGTACAGGAGGTCCAGGGATTCGAGAGAGTGGTGAACTCTTTGCATGCCAAGGGGAATGCGGAGCTCTTCATCACTGGATCCAATTCCACTCTTCTATCGGGAGAATTGGCGACCTATCTTACGGGGCGGTTCTTCTCAATAGAAATTCTTCCACTTTCCTTCAAGGAGATATATCCTCATATACCCGCTGATACGCAAGAGGAAAAATTCCTGACATTCATCCAAAGTGGAGGAATGCCCGGTATCCTGCAGTTCGATGAAAGTTTGACAGCTAAGAACTATTTGCTGGATATGTACCAATCAATCCTGTTGCGTGATATTGTCCAGAGACACTCAATCCGAAACGTTGATCTGTTGAAACGATTCATGCAATACCTTTTCTCAAACTGTAGTCAACTGTTTTCTGCAGCAGCCATCACGAGATATTTGAAAAACGAAGGAAGACGTCTATCAAAAGAGACCATTTATCAATACCTTGATGCAGCGAAGGATGCTTTCTTGATTCATGGAGTTTCCAGATTTGACATCAGGGGAAAGACGGTATTAAAAACAAACGAGAAATTTTTCGTCAACGATCTCGGATTCAGGGATCTGTTTTTTAACAATGAACTTGACATTGGCCAAGCTCTTGAAAATATTGTCTATCTGCACCTGCGAAAACAAGGTTATGAAATATTCGTTGGGAAACTTGAAGACAGGGAAATCGACTTCATAGCTATGCGAAAAAGAGAAAAGCTCTATATCCAGGTAGCCTATCTTTTGGCAGAACCTGCCACGATTGAAAGAGAGTTCTCCCCACTGGAAACGATCGATGACAACTATCCCAAAATGGTTCTATCGATGGATGTGGTCAATCGTTCACGCAATGGGATAATTCACATGAATATCATAGATTATCTGCTCGCTGAATCACCGGTCAATCGTTAGGAACATTGTAAGTGATCATGAGCAGCCGCGGGATGCCCACCGCACCGTGGCTGTGGCTGTCATGAGTATTGTGCTAACGGCGCTTGGGCTATTGGGCAGAGAAATACCTGCTTACGCAGGAACCTGATCAGGTATCGTTCTGAACAACCCAGCAGGCAGCAGAGTGTCCTGGGGTGATCTCTTTCAGAGGCGGATACTGCTGTCGACACTTTTCTACTGCATACGGACACCGGGGATGAAAATGACACCCGGAAGGAGGACTGATAGGTGAAGGGACATCTCCCATCACAATACGCTTTTTCGTCTCCCGGGCTCGAGGATCCGTTGCCGGAAAGGCTTCGAATAGTGCCTGCGTATAGGGATGCACGTGATTTTTCACCAGTTCTGTTTTATCGGCAATTTCAACAATACGTCCCAGATACATCACCAGAATCCGACTGGCGATAAATTCTACCACGGCAAGGTCGTGAGCAATAAAGAGATACGTAAATCCGTATTTAACTTGGAGATCAAGCAGCAGGTTAATGATCTGTGCCTGTACAGAAACATCCAAAGCCGAGACTGCTTCATCACAGACAATAAATTCCGGATTAAGAGCCAGTGCCCGTGCAATCCCGATTCGTTGCCGCTGTCCACCGGAAAACTGGTGGGGGTACCGGGATCGGAAACGGGGATTCAGCCCAACTTCATCCATCAACTGAGCTACACGATCGAGACGTTCTTCAGGAGTTCCGATGCGGTGAATATCAAGCGGTTGCCCGATAATCTTTGAAACCTTCTTCCGCGGATTCAATGATGAATAGGGATCTTGAAAGATCATCTGCATATTCAAGGTCATCTCTTTCATCGCAGCTGGATCCTTCGCAAAAAGATCTTTCCCCCGGTACAGCACTTCTCCATCTGTTTTATCATGCAATCGCATGATCGTCTTACCCAAGGTGGATTTACCGCACCCTGACTCTCCTACAACACCGAGAATTTCTCCTTCAAATACATCTAGAGAAACTCCATCAACAGCTTTGAGTGTTGCCTTGGACTCAGTCGCTCCTTCACTTTTAATGGTGAAATATTTTTTCAGGTCTTTTACTTCAATTATTTTGGAAGCACTCATTGCCACTAATCCTCCTGTACTTTCTGCCAGTTGTGGCACCATACCGAATGAGATTCGTTCAAAGCTGTCTCTTTAGGAAACTCCTTGCCACAGATTTCACTGGCATACGCACAGCGATTCTCAAATGGGCATCCAGAACCTATCGTCCTCATATCAGGTACGGTTCCCGTGATTGCTTCAAGTCGACTTGCCCCCTGATACTTACTGTTGGACGGAAGTGAATTGAGTAATCCCAGCGTGTATGGATGTCGCGGCTCCTCGAAAATATCATAGACTTGAGCCTCTTCAACCTTTCTTCCTGCATACATCACCACTACCCGGTCTGCCATTTCTGCAACTACTCCCATATCATGGGTAATGAGCAGAATTGACATACCGACTTTTTCTTTCAGGTCATTGAGCAGATCCAGTATTTGTGCCTGGATCGTGACATCCAGAGCAGTAGTCGGTTCATCTGCGATCATGAGTCCTGGTTCAGGGGAAGCAAGAGCCATGGCAATCATGGCACGTTGACGCATCCCGCCTGAAAGCTGGTGCGGGTAGGCATGAATCCTTCGTTCAGGTGCAGGAATCTTTACTAATCGAAACAGTTCTACAGCTTTTTCCATAGCTTCGGATTTCGAGATATGCTGATGTGTCATAAAGACGTCAGCAATCTGAGAACCGACAGTAAACACCGGATTGAGTGCAGTCATGGGCTCCTGAAATATCATGGAAATCTGCGTGCCCCGCAACTTCTCGATTTCTCCCTTTTTCAATTTAAGCAGGTCATTCCCTCGAAATATAATAGAACCGCTATCTACCCGTCCGGGAGGCATGGGATTAAGTTGGTTGATCGCATGAGCGGTCACCGATTTGCCACATCCGGACTCTCCCACTAAGGTGAGCGTCTCTCCCTTACGTATCGAAATGGATAAATCCCGTACCGCATTAACAACACCTCGCTGGGTATCGAACGAAAAGTTGAGATTATTAATAGACAGCAATAGGTCTTTCGTATCTTCCATGGTGTGTCGTTCCTTCTAATTTCTCATCTTAGGATCAAGGATATCACGTAATCCGTCTCCAAAGAGGTTGAACCCCAATACTGCAAGCAGTATAGCAATACCCGGCAGCGTAACGATCCACCATGCATTGGTGATAAACTGCTTGGAACTGGCAATCATAAGGCCCCATTCCGGTGTAGGCGGCTGCGCTCCCAGTCCTAAGAATGAGAGTCCGGCAGAATTGAGAATAGCCTCTCCAATACCCAATGTTGCCTGCACAATCGTAGGCGAAAGACAGTTGGGAAGAATGGTGAGAAACATCAGCTCAAAATTACTGGCACCGAGGGCCTTTTCGGCCAATACATAATCATTTTCTTTCTCCGCAAGCACCGAAGCACGCACAACACGTGCATATCGCGGCACCTGCGATATACCGATGGCGACCATCGCATTAGTTAACGAGGGGCCTAAAATCGAGACAATGACGATGGTAAGCAGGATATAGGGAAATGCGAGCATAATATCGATAAGTCTCATGACAATTTTGTCAAATACGCCACCGTAAAAGGCTGAGGTCACCCCGATAATAATTCCGAAAAAGAGGGAAATACCAACCGAAACAACACCGATGGTCATGGAGATTCTTGCTCCGTAAATCAATCGGGACAACATATCACGCCCAAGGTCATCACTGCCAAGAATATATCCGTTCGTCATCAGTGGAGTCATACGCTCTGAGACTTCCTGTGCCAAGGGATCCCTTGGGGATATCAGCGGGGCAAAGATCGCCATAAGAATAAAGATGGAGATGATACCAAGACCTATCATCGCTCCGGTATTTTTTTTCAGATGGTACCAGGTCTCCTGAAGCGGCGTCGGCTCCTTGATTCTTGGTACTTCCAATACTTCTGTAGTTTTCATAGTGTTCCCTCGTCGATTACTGTAGGCGGATTTTTGGATTCACCACTGAATACAGAATATCCACGGCAAGATTGATAAGTACAAAGAAAGCAGAAACAAAGATAATGCCTCCCTGCACTGCAGGATAATCTCGAGCTCCAATGGCTATATACAACCACCGCCCGATACCCGGCCAGGAGAAGACTGTCTCAGTCAGGATTGCTCCTGAAAGTAAAAGTCCGAATTGCAGCCCGATAACGGTAATAACCGGTAGCAAGGCGTTACGCAATGCATATCGATAGATAACCCGTCGTTCCTTGATGCCAGCCGAGCGGGCAGTTTTAATATAATCCTGCTGCATGACTTCCAGCATGCTGCTACGGGTGGTCCGTGCGATAATCGCCAACGGAATAGTTCCCAGTGCGATGGTGGGAAGAATCAGATGTTGAATTGCTGAGACGAGATACTTTGCTGTTCCTTCTTTAATCCACAGAATGATGCCATCTATCACATAAAAATTGGTAATAGGGGTGAAATAGAATCGGATATTCATCCGCCCCCCGGTGGGAAGCAGATTCAGCCACACAGAGAATATCATGATCAGGACGAGACCTAACCAGAAAACCGGCATAGAGACCCCGACCAGAGCACCTCCCATAGTGGTGTAATCGACCCAGGTATTACGCCGGATAGCCGACGTCACCCCCAATAATATTCCGAATACGGTAGCAAATATCATAGCATACCATGCCAACTCAATGGTTGCTGGAAATCGTTCAGCGATTTCACTGGCCACCTGCTGCCCCGAGGCAATAGATTTACCTAAATCAAATCGTACCACACGTGACAGATATAATCCGTATTGCTGAATCAGCGGTTTATCCAATCCGAGTTCAACACGCAGCTGTGCTACCTGTTCAGCGTTCGCCCGCTCACCCAACATGATCCGTGCAGGATCACCAGGAGCGAGAGCAATCATGAAAAAAACGAGGGTAATGACACCAAACAAGGTTGGAATCAACAGTGCCAATCGCTTAAGAATATGTTTGATCATATAATCCTCGAATAATACACAAAATCAGACAATCACCCCCACATCGGGGGGTGATTGAACAGTCAGAAAAATGGGGATATTCCCTATTTCTCAATCCAGACATGCTTAAATACACGTTTTCCAGTAGGATACAGTACAAAATCCTGTACATAATCCTGAGCAGGAACCGTTACAACAGAGTGAGCGATCGGGACCCAAGGAGCTTCTTCATGGAAGACTACCTGTGCTTCTCGGTAGAGACGATCACGTTCTGCCTGATCGACAGTGACTTTTGCCTGAGCGCAAAGCTCAGTAAATTCTGCATTCTTCCACAGTGCGATATTTCCAGCAGGAAGCTCGGCAGCAGGAGCAGAGAGCAGTACCCAAAGGAAGTTATCAGGATCACCATTATCTCCAGTCCAACCAAGCATTGCAGCCTGATGTTCGCCCATGTCGGTCTTATCAAGATAAGTACCCCACTCATACGAAATGATTTCAGCATCAATGCCGACTTCAGCTAGCTGAGCCTGCATGATTTCTGCAACCTTTCGAGCATCGGGATTGTACGGACGTGCAACGGGCATTGCCCAGAGTTCCATCGAAAATCCGTTAGCATAACCAGCTTCAGCAAGGAGAGCCTTTGCCTTGGCAGGATCATGGCCATAATCTTCAATATCGTCATTGTAAGACCACATATCAGGAGGAAGCGGATTCTTTGCAACCTGTCCAGCTTCACCATATACACCAGCTACGATCTCTTCCTGATCAATAGCATAGTTCATAGCCTGACGAACCAGTTTGTTGTCAAATGGCTTCTTTTCTGTATTCAGAGCAAGGTAACCAACATTCAATCCGGCCTGCTGAATCAACTGGATACCATCAGTTGCCCTCATGGCAGGAATATCATCGTTGGAGGGGAAGTCAATCAGATCTACTTCACCCTTCTGCAAGGCGAGCCAACGAGAAGTAGCATCAGGAATGACCTTCAGGATCAGACGATCAAGATAAACCGGCCCACCCCAATAGTCTGCATTTCTTTCAAATACGATGTCAGAGTCTTTTGTCCATGAGATAAACTTGAAAGCACCAGTTCCTACTGGATTATTCTTGAATTCCTCACCGAGTTTCTCAACAGCAGTGGGAGAAACAATCGAAGCAAAATCCATGGCTAAGTTAGCAATGAACGGAGCTTCAACCTTCTTCAGGTGGAACTTGACCGTATATTCATCGACAGCGACAACGTCTTTCACGATATTGTCCATATCCATGTATCCCCAATACTTCCACGGTCCCAGATCATAGTAGGGATGATCTTCCTGGAACTGTCGTTCAAATGAAAATACTACGGCTTCAGCATTGAATGGAGTGCCATCATGGAACTTCACGCCTTCTCTCAAGTGGAAAGTATATTCCAGACCATCGTCTGAGATATCCCAGCTCGTAGCCAATGCCGGCTGTACAGCAGTTTCTCCCGGTACAAATTCGACCAAGGTGTCAAATACTGCAGTACTCGCATAGAAAGATTCTCCATCGGTTTCACGACCGGGATCCAGACTTACTGAATCGCCTGAACGTCCAAATACGAGAACTCCTCCCATTTTTGAATCTTCAGCACTAGCTGGTGCAGCTGCTTCCTGAGCTCCTCCTGCAAACATGGCAGCGGGAACAAGGAGCATCAATGCACAGAGCATCACAATAGTTTTCTTCATAGCAACCCCCTAAAAAGTTTATTTTTGTATTATGAAATATACTGGATAATTATACAATCTCTATTCGAAAATTGAAAGAATAAAAGTAATCCATGAATAAAATATATATTTACACTCCTAAAATTGAGAAAAAAGTTAAATTTTCCCCGCCGAAAAGCGTAAAACTTATGTATTTAATAATAAAATTGAATTATGTAGGAGATACTCGCATCATAAAAAAAGCTCGACGGAAGATAATTTCTGTCAAGCATTTCCTGGAAAAGGACTTGCAAATAAGCGACTGAGGGGAGTCGAACCCCCGTCACGAGCTTGGGAAAATTGTTTGGACTAACGCCTAGTGTCTCTCACATCCCTATGATACAACAGAATCCATATAATGACACTATAAATCGTCCAAAGCGTCTAGCTCGTCTGTAAAGTGGGACTAAAAGTGGGTCCAGGGTGGACCCACTTTTAGTATGACTGTAGAACAGTACTTTGATGCATCGACAATACTTATTTGATGTTAGATTTCTATTCCTATTCTATTTTTTACAAATAGTTATCCATTGCTTACTTAAAGCAATTAGTGCGTTAGTTTGCAACTAATATCAAATTACTAACCCTAAAAATTGAATGAACCTATTGATTTGAACTGAAAATCTTCTCTATCTTCAATGTCTTGTCACCAAGAAAGATAGAGATGTAATGGTTGTATAACCTTTTATTAATATTTGAATGTTCTTGACATAACGGTTATACCAATCTATATAATCAATATGGAGTTGGTACTGTGGCAATATCTTCAAATAAAATGCGAACAAATATTATAATTTCTAAATCGTTGAAAGCTTTTCTGCAGGTCGAAGCTGAAAAACAGAACCGATCATTTAACAATTTGGTAATCACATTGCTTAAAGAATTCTCCAAGGAAAAAGGCTGGAAAGAACCACCAAATAAAAAAATCTTGTTAGATAGAGGTGAAAATAATGGCTAATGAAAGGTTGACAGAGGAAATAGTTCGCAATCATTTTAGGTATGATCCATTATTTTCATCAATTAGATTTGAAGAACAAAAATCAACAAATCTTAGAATAGCAGAATGCTTATCCTCTGCTTCGAAAAGTGGAAAAAACTCCCCAGGAAGACCTGAATTTATCATAACCTTCCCAACACAGAACATGGATTATCTAATAGTCGTTGAATGTAAAGCGGATAATGATAAACATGAAAGTAAAACACAAGACAAGCCAAAAGATTTTGCAGTTGATGGAGCTCTTCATTATGCTAAATTCCTTGCAAAAGAATTTAACGTAATAGCCATCGCAGCATCGGGCGAGTCAAATACAAATCTCATCGTTAGTAATTTCTTACATCTGAAAAATGAAGAAGCTCCAACTAAATTACCGGATACAAAATTATTAAGTGTATATGGCTATGTGTCAAAGTTTCGGAATGAACAGTTCAACTACAATTTGAAGGATATAAATATAATTGATAAAGCCGTCAAATTGAATGAAGATTTTCATAGTTGCTCGATTTCTGAGAGCATGCGAAATACACTAGTAAGTTCAATACTTCTAGCTTTGCAGGATGAAATTTTTTGCGCTTCCTACCCAGTCTCAACATCGTCGGTTGATCTAAGTAAAGTGCTAATTGAGGCAGTTCGAAGAGTCTTAGTTAAAGCAAGAGTAAGAAAAATTGATGATATGATGGGGGTGTATAATAAAATATTAGATGAACCACTAGCGAAAGATAGATATATAAAGAAGAAAAAATTACAGGTTCTTTCAATCGAATTTTTTAAAGACACCATAAGATATATTGAACAACAAGTGTTTCCTCTTACTAAGCTTGAAGAAAGCGGATATGACGTTTTAGGAAGATTTTATACTGAATTTGTCAGGTATGCTGCAAGTAAGCAAAAGCAAGGACTTGTCCTTACCCCTTCGCATGTTACTGAGTTGTTCTGTGATCTAGTAGACCTGCGAGTTGACGATATCGTTTATGACCCCTGTTGTGGAACCGGTGGATTTTTAATCGCAGGGATGAAAAGAATGCTTCATCTTGCCGGAAATGATGAAAAAAGGAAGAAACTCATAAAAGAAAATCAATTACTGGGAGTAGAAGTACGACCAGAAATGTTTACTTTTGCATGTTCGAATATGATGTTACGTGGAGACGGTAAATCGAATATTGATCGTGGTGATTGTTTCGATGCTAACACAACAGCTAGAATTGTTGCTCAAAGACCTTCTGTTTCCTTTTTAAATCCTCCCTATGATCAAGGAACTGATGTCCAACTAGAATTTGTGGAGAAAGCACTTGAAGCAGTGGCTCCTCAGAATGGTAGGGTGGCAGCTATCGTGCAAATGAGTTGTGGTTTAAAAACTGATAACTCAACCACCGCAGTAAGAAGAAGGTTGTTAGAGAAGCATTCTCTTAAAGCAGTCATTTCAATGCCAGATGATTTGTTCTACCCCGTAGGTGTTGTCACATGCATCATGGTTTTTCAATCTAATACGCCAAATCTCGGGAAAAAGACTTGGTTCGGATATCTTAAAGATGATGGCTTTGTTAAAAGGAAAAACAAGGGGAGAATTGATTCAAAAGATCGCTGGAAAATTATTAGGAAACAGTTCTTGAATGCTTACATCAATCATGAAGAAATTCCAGGTATATCAGTAAAAAAAGAAGTAAAACATAATGAAGAGTGGTGTGCAGAAGCATACATGGAAACAGATTACTCAACTTTATCAAAGGTTGATTTTCAAAAGACCATAAATAATTATTTGGCATATTTAGTAACAAGTGGAGCGCCATATGCGGATAGATGAGTTGTTTTCTGTGAAGTATGGCATCAATATGGAATTAAATAGTTGTGAAATCACTGATGCTGATGATCCCGATGGAATTAATTTTGTTGCTCGAACTGAGTCGAATAATGGCGTTGTCGCTCGTGTAAAACCGGTTCGCGGGAAAAAACCACAAGAAGCTGGCTTAATTACCTGTGCTGCAGGGGGAAGTGTTCTATCAACTTTTCTTCAAAAAGAGCCATTTTACAGTGGAAGAGATTTGTTCGTTTTGAAACCATTACGTTCTATGTCGATGAATGAAAAACTCTTTTACTGCATGTGTATTACAAAAAACGCATACAAGTATAGTTATGGACGTCAAGCAAATAAAACTTTACCCAGTATAAATCTTCCAAACATCATTCCTGAATGGGTATATGATTTTTCAGTACAACCAATTTCGACAGCAATTGGGCTAGATAATAAAATCCCTAATCTTAATATGATAGGATGGAAAGTTTTTCCCTTAAGTAAATTATTCCACATCTCCACATCACAAGATTTAAGTTTACAAGACCAAGAGCCCGGGCAAGTCCCTTATATCACTTCAACTGCAGAAAATAATGGTGTAGCAGCATATGTGAAAGCTAAACCTTCCCAACAAAGCAATACACTGACTGTTGCACGTAATGGTTCTGTTGGATCAACTTTTTATCAGGAAGTTCCTTATTGTGCATCACCAGATGATATCAGAATATTAACACCAAAATTTAAAATGAATAAGTTCTCAGCTCTTTTTATAAAGACAATCATCGAGAGAGAAAAATTTCGTTTCGCTTATGGTCGTAAAATGGGGACCAGCCGCCTGCGTTCACTTGAAATAAAATTACCGGTAGCAGATAGTGGAGATCCAGACACTCTGTATATGGAAAACTATATTAAAGCTCTTCCTTATAGTGATAGAATCTAGGAAAATTATCGGCTAAAATTCTTGAACTAATTTACGATAATAGGTTTCTTTTAGGTTGTCATACAGTTCCCATTTTTCAGTATGTTTAACCAGCAGTTCCATATTTTCCGTCAGGATCCTTATAGCATTCGAAAAGTCTGAAGGAATTGGCTTTAGTTTTGGTCGAGAAGGAGCTGCAACAGAAAAAGGAGGTATCTCTAAAGGCTCACTCGGAGGAACGGTCTGACACCCGGTTAAAATCAGCAACAATACTATTAGCAATATTGATAATTTCTTCATCGGTCCCAGCCTCCTTGATCTCTTGTTCAATCTTTCCCTGGGCTTCTTCAATCTTTCCCATAGCTTCAGAAGCTTCTGCTGCAAGGTCCTGATTGATCTTGTAGACCTCGGTCTGTTTTTTCTGTTGAACAATTTCTTGCTCTTGCTTCAGGATCTTCTCATCCTTTTTCTTGTTCTTCCGCTTCTCGATTCCAAGTAAGGCTAAGAGAAAAGCGAATATGGCTCCAACTACTCCGATGACTATTTCCATGACTTTCTCCTGTTTGAGTACTTATTGAGTACTGTTGAGTTTCTTCACTTTCTCGATAGCCGAATTCGTTCCGATCGAAGCAATCAACCCGAGATAAAACGGACTGAAGTGAATCAGGAACTTGGTGAATGCATCCATATTGAAAACTTCGAACCAAGATCCAATACACCCGATCGTAAATGATATGATCAGGATCGCCAACGTTATCTTCTTCGCCATATTACTCATCCCTCCCACTCTTGAATCCCTCAACCGTGCATTCGGTGAAATAGTCATCCATGACCTTGTCCTGGATCTCTGAATCCCCATTTATCGAATTCTTCCGGAAAGCTTCGAATATTACCTTGTCGTTCTTCAGCCCGATAGTAAGACCTGCAGCAATCCGATCCACCAGCTTGAACAACTTTCCGACATCCTCTCTCAACTCTTTGATCTCATTATTCTTCTTTGAGTTCTTGGATATGAGAGTTATTACCAATGGACCATTCACCAAAGTAATGACTCCGGTGATAATTGCTACTTGCACCACATCGCTCATATCACTCTCCTATTACCCCAATCTCCACCATAAAGGCTTTTAACTCTTCAACTGTCTTTCCTTCACACAGTTGAGGAAGGTCCCTCAGATAATTACGTCTCTCAACGAACTGCGTGGTGTCTGTGCCGTCAACTAGTGCGTTCTGTAGGTTTATATCATTCTTCTTAAATTCTTCCTCTCGCCAGCCTCTGATTCGTTTCTGAGTAATGGCAAGAGCTTTATCTGGATTGATTTTTAGCATCTTCAATCTCCTTAAATGAGTTATAGATAGAGCCGTAACCGTCAGGTTCTCGGTAGTTCTCGGGTAACTCCCATGCGTAACGAAAAGTCCTGTCAGTTGGGATTTCTGCATCTTCCACAATCCAGAAAGGAACACCTTCAGGTACGTCCTTAAAAGCTATTTCTTCGATAGCATGTGTGCGAAGGCAATCCGGTGCCGGGGTGAGTATTGATATACTACTATCTTCATTTTCATAAATAATTCTCATAATATTCCTCATCTAAAGAACGCAAGCATTACAGCTTCTGCGTCTATTGTTGTTCTGGCGTTTACACTATATACTCTGAATTTACAAGAAGTAGTGGTCATTGCGCTGCTTATTGGAGTAGCATAACCAGAAACAACTGGTGCATGAGCGGTCGTTGAGTCAATCGCCATAGCAGTGACACCATAAGTATTGTCCAGCATAGTGAAAGAAAAATTTACGGTATATTGACCAGAGCTTCCATTATCTGCAACACTTGATATTCCTTGGCTTCCATTTATTGTACAATTTCCACTTACATTAGTTTTGCCATTGAAATTTACCCACGCTCGACACGCATAAGCTTCCTCCCCATCTTGTACAAGAGATGTAGTATTTACTTCATTGAAATTCCCTATGTTGAAATTACCTATGTTGAAATTACCCATGTTGAATGGTAAAGTTGGCGTCCCAACAGAAAGACTAGACTTTGCCGGAATGATATTGTCAGTTAATAACCCTCGTTCTTCTGATAAGAAATACAAAGTTCCAGCAATTGGATACCAGCCTTTTGTAGCAAGATTAGTAGTCTCCACTGTTCTACTCATGGTAAAAGTTGGCCCTTCCATGGTGCTAAGCGCCAATGATGTAGAAGTTTTTAGTAAACTATAAGGGCTATAGGTATTGCCGTCATAAGTGATTTTATGTGCAGGGTCACAAGGCATAGCTATATTTAATTGTAATAAGGCACTGTCCCATCCTGTAACTGGCGCCATGCTCAAATGGTCGTTAGAATCCCATGTGTCAACAATAAATCTCTTTGAAATGGCTAATAACTGGTCAGCATAAATTACTTCTATTATTGTAGGCCCATAGCTTAAAGTTCCTGTATATATAACAATCCCAGGATTGTCATTTGACCCTACACCTACAAAAGCACAGGAAGCCCAACTATATTCTTGATGATCATGTCCAATCTCTACAATATCACCAACTAACAACTCATGAGTTACATCATAGGTTGAGCCTCCCCATGCATAAGAATATATTTCAACACCACCCCTTGTAACTGAATACCAACCATAATAACCCTTTCCTCCACCGAGAGTGAATTTATAACGTCCCGTATAAGTGCATGTCCATGTTTGTGCGTATACATAGCTAAGTCCTAATATTGAAAGGAGAAGTGAATTAAGCCATCTGGCATTACATGATGCACCGTCATAAGTAACTGTTTTTGTAGTCGCGTGGGCTTCTAGTGCATAAGCATCGCTCCCCATCCATCTACTGGGGGATGAAGCTTGAGCTGTTCCACCATCTGCTCCATATTGCGTTTTTAACAGCGTGCCAGAATTATCGCTTGCATCTATTGTTGCTTGCGTCAGCTCAGCTGAAACTGCTTTTAGATTTCCATTACTGTCTAATTTGAAACCATTACGATTACCAGCTTCCCAAGAAAACGCATCACTTTGGATATATCCATTGTCTTTTAATACAAGTTCTTTAGTACCTAATTTATCAATGAATCCGGTGTTAGCTATCAATTCATCAGTAAATATCTGCCATGCAGCAATACTTCTAAATACTTGTTGAATTCCAAGAGCATCAGCCCACGCTTCTAATTCAGTCCAATCATGCTCAGAGAGTATTTCCATGAAGTGTGATTTGTTGTACTGATCAACAGAAAGAGGTTCAAAGATTATTTCACTGAATATGTCAGAACCGACCTTTTCAAATTTACCAATAATTATACTAGGATAAATCTCTGTACTTCCATTATACAAAAGCCATTTTATGGAGCTTGATTGAAGTTGCATCTTTGCAAACTGAACACTTGTACCATCCCACACCACATACCCCTGCCCCTCTCCGGTAAGTTGTTGCGAATATGCAGGCACAGTAATTCTAGAATCCCCAACATAGATATACCCCTGACTTGCAGTGAGTGTTCCATCTTCTGCAAATCCTTTTACAATGAGTGTGCTGCCTTCGGCATAGATACCGAGTTGCCCGGGGTTTCCATTTACTCCTGGAGGACCCGTCACACAAACCGGATCCGTTGTTGCTGAGGTCGAATCAGAGAAGTCTGTTCTAGTTCTTGTCCAGGTATACTTCCCATTACTCCAGGCTGGAACAGATTCCCCCCAAGATCCACCTTCCAACACAAGCATTGAATCAGACTGGTAATATTCTTGAGTAATTGAAACAATTCCCTTTCCTGTTGCTCCAGGATCTCCGGTGGCCCCGGTCAGGCATATAACCCCGCCCCAGTCACCAGATCCGATCAGCCCCAGGGAGAGAGCCCTTGCTTCACGCCTCCAGATGAACTTCCCGGCCTCACTTGAGGGAACCAGATCAGACCATCCCGTGGTTGGGGGAGTCGTGTTGCTGGTGTGCTTTGCATACTGATAGAATGTCGTCAGCCCGTCATTGAGTTTCGTAATTGCATAGGAAGCGGAAGCAAGTGGCATCGTCAGATCTCCTCAGCTAATTTCACAGAAGAAGGTCCCTTTGACATTGATCATGTCGTGGGTCACTGTGAGGGTCTTCCCAGTCTTCGGGAATGTGATCGCTCCGGCTGAGGCCACATTCACCCCATCCTGGTCGGCCATGGTCCAGGTATAGGTCAACTCGGTTCCCCCAGTATCGATTTCCACTCCGTCACGATAGACTCTCGCTGTAAGGGTGGAGGTTCCCGTGTCATTCTTGAAGAAGTTCCCTCCTGTAGATCTGATATCGATCTGGTATGGATCAGTTATGTCTAAGATTGTCACGCCTTCGGTCACGAAGACATCCTGGTACGTTTCAGAGGCCGGATCGTTATCGGTGATCTTACAGCGGAACATGGCAAAAGAAGATACCATTGCCGGAGTCACCGACAGGTTAGCTGTGGATCCGGTCACAGCGGTCCAGGTAGAGCCGTTGGTACTCTTCTCCCAGGCATATCCCACAAGAGTCGAATCCTTAGCGGTTCCCCGGATCAACTCGGCTGTAATCGTCAGGGATGCGGGCTGTTCATTCTTGAACTGATTCCCTCCTGGAGCAAAAGCCCTGGCCACCACGAAGCTGGTCCCGTTGGCCACCTTGGAGAAAGAGATCACCATCTCATAGTCCAGATCCAGATTGAGGACAGGATCGTGGTATATGCAGGTAAACTTGTATTCGATTTGCCAGATATCCCCGACCATCTTGTCCTGGTTCACCGTAAGGATTTTAGTCGAAGATGCGATCGTCTCCCCATTGGATCCACTGGTCACCTGGACCCAGGATCCACCTGAGATCTTGCGAAACCATTTCGGAGATATTACCACACCGATCAGATCCGTCCCGCTTCCCGCCTTGTGGAGGGTGGGAGTCAATGTCAGGGCAGTCGAGGCCCAGGATGGACTATAGGTCTGTGTGGTCGTGTCGTACAGGACCGTCTTGACCAGGTTGGAGTCGATTGATCCCAACAGGGTCACTCCATCCGTGTAATCCATGATCGTAAAACTTGCTGATGCTTTAGCCATTTCTTTTGATCCTCCTTATAGATCTACATGACAAGTGAAAACTGTCCGGCCAGAGACATCATCAGGAGTCAAGTTCACGCTCTTGTGTCCGATGGCCTTGCTTGACGTATTCCATGATATATCCCCAGCAGGGTTGTCGCTGGTTCTCTCCCAACTGAAGGCTGTCTCCGGCAGAGTGTCCGTTATATCCTGATCCCCTCTGAGGACCTGGGCCACCAGGGTCGTGCTGATCGTTCCTGGTCGGAACTTGTCTCCGTTCAGAGAATCCACCAGGATCGAGATCGCCCCGCTCTGGATCGAGACCACGCACTCGGCCTCTAGGGGTTTGTCCCCGAAGTCGATCCCAGGGACGATCGCCTCGACCCTGATCACGTTGTCACCGATGATCATGGCCTGGTGGCTGATCACGATCGTCTCCTCGGTCCAGGGGATCTGAATCCCGTTAACATACCAGGAGAGAGTGGCTCCCAACTTAGTGATTACATCCCCGCTGGCCGTGATTTCCACGAAGGCTTCTTCGTCATGCGTCATGGTTGTGGTTGAGGGATCTAGTTGCAGCATGTTTGATCCCAGGCTGGCCAGGTAGGACACCACTTGCTCATCCGTGGAGATCTGAAGATCTGCCAGGGCTGTCACACTCTCGGCCTCCACCTCACACAGCCCGGTGGCCTTGCTGTCACCGTGATCGATCACACTCCGGATCCTGACATAATCCAGGACCCCGTAGGCTGATGAGTTGATCAGTCGGATCTCTCCGGGAATTAGACCCAGCGAAGGAATAGCCTGAAAGGAATAGGTTGTATTGCCAGTTAGATTTCTCAGAGCAATCGCCTTCAGCAGGGCATTGGCCGCAACTCCGGTGTGGATGTACTTGGCCTCATATTTCTCCGGATCCTTCCCCTGGTAAACCTGGGTGGTCCTTTCATCATCCTTATCGATGTACCAACATTGGCACATCAGGTACAGCTCCTGAACTAGAGTCTTCCTCTTGGCTACATCGATCCAGAGCCGATAGGTTCCGTCTCCGTTATCGGCCATGCGGCCTCTACTCTGCCGGGAATCTTTCGTATCTTCATGGTAGGTTATCCTGGGGATGAGGGTAGTCAGATCATACCTGAGAATCTCCCGCTTGGGATTGTCGAGATCATACCCGGACAGCTTCACATCCTGGTAGGCCAGCGGAGGATAAACTTGCTCATCAGGATTCAGCCATTCATAGCCCCGCCCAAAAGTCTTATCGTCTGCAAACCTAGTATCCATGATGTTATGTCTGGCAACTTTGCAGGGTCCCTTGATCACCGGATAGTAGGTTACCACCACGCCCTGGCTGGAGTCATCGCTCCGTCTGACCGTCAGGGTATTCTTGATGTCGGTATCCAGAATCGCAACGGCCCCAGTGGTATCCATAGGGATCGATCGCTCGATCAGGATCTTCCCCTCTTCAGTGAAGCGATATTGAAGATTGTATTCGTAGCAGACAGCTTCTAGGATTTCGTCAATGTAGTCCCCCACATTCAGGATCAATCCATCGGCATCGATCGTCTGATCCACACCAGATCCGATCAGTATGTCGTAGCTGGCAAACGGACAGATGTATTGACCATCCTCAGCCTTGAGGCGGCTGTTGAGTACCAGCCAGTGGATCAGGGAGTCAGCAGGAATGCTGTTGATCACCTTCAGGTTGGACGACAGAGTGGAAGCTTCATGGAAAACGTAAGACTCTAAGAAATAAGAATCATCGAGGATTTCCACTGTGAAGGGTTTAGCTCGATCTTTCACCGTAGCGGAGAGCAACGGCCTGATTGTCCCGATAAAGTAAGGGCTCCCATCATCCCTGGTCAGCTTTGCCCGGATGTCATTGGTGGAGACCAGAACTCTCACCAGCAACGATTGCAGATTTGCCACAGGCTTCAGGGTCATGGAGACCGTCTGGATCTCTGCCTTTCCCCTGGATCCATAACACGATTTCCTGGAGAATCCAGTATCCATCAAGGCTTCGGAAAAGTCCTCCCAGATCCCCGATCCCACCTTCGCAAACGGGGAAAAATTCAGGTACAGCTTCATGCAGTCATTCTCCATTTTGGCAGAGATCCGGTCCTCTGTGCTTTTTCAATCGCCTCAAAGATCGATCGGACCAACTCCTCCCTGGTGAGATCGGATCCAGCTCCAATATTGAAAGTAAAGTTGATCACTCCCTCCCCACCGAAGCCCATATCTTGAGCTTTTGACAGTGGGAGGACCATCTCAGGTTCCCCACCTTCACCGATCAGAGCATGGGTGGGGCCTGTGGTCACTCCACCTGTAGCCAGCGGAGTATATTTCTGGCTGGCGATCGTTGCGACCTGTGCTGCAATCGAAGCCGTGGTCAGGCCAGTAAGAATCCCCGCCATGATCGGATTGCCTGCCCAGTCCTTCCAGATGTTGGCAATTCCCACAGCCCCGGCCATGATCGCCTGAGTGATCGAGTTCGCCTTCTCATTTTCAAACTGCTTTTCCTTCAGATCATCGATCTTCTTCTGGAGTTCCTCTTCCTTGTCGGCAGCCTCTTCCTCTGCCTGGACCTTCTTGTCCTGGAGATCCTCGAGGGATGCGAAGTAATCCTCGGCAGAGATCAGGCCCCAGTGATACTGGGCATCGAGGGAATCCCTTTCCCTCTGGTGTTTGTCCTTCAGGTCCCCGTAGTAGTTGCTCCAGGCTTCTTTCTGGGCATCCAGGGTCCTCTGGAGAGCATCGATCTGGTTCTGATAGATCTGTGACTGTAGTGCTGTGATCGAGTCGGAGAGGTCCAGGTATCCATCCAAGATACTGGAGAAAACCTTATACACCGCATCAAAGGCCGACATGGTTTCGGTCTCGACCTCCTGGATAACTTTCTTCTGTTTAAGTAGGGAGGATATGATCTCATCGAGTTGTTTCTCCTGTTCTGATCCGGCATCCACAGATTCCTTGAAGGATTCGGCCAGCTTCAGATTGTTATCGATCGCTTCTACCTGGGCTGACAGAGACAGGCCTCGGTTACTTTCGATAAAGTCGCCAGAGGTCTGCTTGGGAGTCTCCGGAGTCTTTCCTAGATTTCCCAGGGCAGTTCGATCGAGATCAAGTTGTTGTTTCAGCATCTGCTCGGCCAGAGCCTGTTCCTCTTCGGTCATCTTTCCAGCAGAGACCTGGAGATCTAGGTGATCAAGAAGAGCCTGATTGTCCTGGATCCTGAGTTCCAGGATCCGTCTCTGGGTAGCCTCGGTGGCCGTGGTGGCCTGGAAGATCTTCTCGTACAGAGTCAAGGCGTTCTCAACCTGAGAGGACCCGGAATCAGATACTTCCCCACCTGCTGCCATTGGCTCCAACGTAGGGATCGGTGTCTTTGGCTTATTGCTGGCTACGATCACAGCCTGGCCTAGCCTTCGGATCTCCTCCTGAGTTTTTTGGTAATCGTTGTATACTCCCTGGATCACAGGATCAAAATCCCAGTAACTGTCTGGCTGCTGAATAAACAATCCCGAGTCATCCATCGTCAGCCTGTCCCTACTCCAGGCTCCCGTTTTTGCATTTTCCTGGCTGACAAAAGCTTCCCTGAGTTTCTCCTCATTGTATTGATTTGCCTCGACCAGTTTTGTCAGTTGACTCTGAATCGCTTCTGGACTGTATTTCTCCCCCACATTAACCCCACCACGGAGATCTTTCATCATCTCCCTTGAGGCATTCATGTCATTGATCTTGGTCTGGATATCCCCCAGACGATCAATCAGCCACTGGAATGTTGGACCCAGGGAAGACACGATCGCTTCTCCCAGACCTTCCTTAATGTCTCCGATCAGGTTCTTGATCTGCTGGATCTTTCCCGTATCGGTCGAAGCCACCTCCCTGGCTATTCCACCATAGGTCTGGGCCACCTTGTCCAAGATGATCGCCTGAGCATCCATCAGGCGATTGGAGGCTGTGAGTTCCTTGATCTTTTCAGCTTCGGATTGCGTAAAGAAGATATTTTTATCTCGGAGAAGCTCGATCCCCTTGGCCGGTTCTGCCAGGGCTTTATTGAGAGCCTTTGCAGACTCGGTTGCATTGCCCCCCATCGCCGTGGCCATATCCAGGGAGAGTTCAATCACCTTCGGCAGTTGTTCTTTGGTCAGCTTCCCGGAGGCAATGAAGATCTGCTGGAGAGACAGAATCATCTCATCCCCGAAGGTGGTCACGTTTTGGAGGCTGGATGCCATGGAGAACATCTCTGCTGCAGTCAGACCCAACTGGTTTCCGGTAGCCTTCAGGGTGGCGATCAGCTTGGTCTCGGCTTGTTCCTGGACAGCGTAGAGATCAACCAGTTCCTTCCCGGCCCCATAGAGTTTTTTGGCCATCCCGAATGCTTTTTCGGCCACACTGGTCCATACCAAGAGGGATGTTGCCATCCCGGTCCCCTTGATCTTGGAAAACCCTTCCATCTCTCTGGAGAGGTTCGACATGGTTTCGGTTGCCTGCTTTGCATCGGCTGTTACGTTTACTTTGAGATTGGCACTCTTACCCATTAGATCACACTCCTCGGATGGTAGATCTTATCCAGGGGATCCAGGAGATCCACGACCTCCACCAGACGGTTGGGGTTGTTGCCCCAGTGCCCATGAGGGAATCCCATGATCTTCCATTTGTTAAAAAACAGGATTGCACTGATGGCATCCTGGTCCTTAAATAGGCCCGGTATGTCGTCCAGCTTCACTACATCCCCACTTTTGAGAACCGTGGTACGATCGGCTGATCCAAATCGTCTCCGGTACTCCGGGGTGTAACCTTCACACCAGACGGCATAAAGGGCCTTTATTCGTTTTTTTCGTCTGTCCCCAACATCCCTGACATGAGGATCTCTCTGGCCACTTCAGCCACCAAAGGATAAACCCCAGGCATCGAGGGGATCGTGGCGGGCTGGATCGATGCTCCCTGATCATCGGTGAACGTCATCTGAATCACGAACTCGGAGAAGACCTCGCTATCCTTTGGCTTTTCAGTTAACAGTCTTTCCATATCAGTAGAGGTCGGGACCTTGAAGGTCACCGTGGAGGGATCCTTCGCCTTCTTATTCCCTAGGGCTTCCGGGGTAATCGTTTTTTCTTTTGCTATCGATAGGATCATTAGGATCTCCTTATAGAGTAACGCCAGGCCCAATTCCGAGCCTGGCCGCTTTCTTGCTATCAGGCACCAGCCACAGGCAAGGTCGGAGTCAATGCTCCGGTTCCCTGGAAGTTGAAGCTGAACGTCACTTTCCCCGCATGGGTTCCGCCTAGGGCAAGGCTGGTCACATTGCAATCTCCAGCGAAGGATGTCTCCGCATTAAGGGCCAGTTCGATCGCCATTGATCCCATAGAACCTCCTGCCCCGACCATATCCATCATGGCCTTCTGGGCAGGGTCCGAAGGATCAAACGATCCGGATCCCGATCCCGACCAATCCCTGACCGTAGGAAGGAACTCCTTCCAGTCAGATCCAATTCCTGAGACCTCTTCCGATCCGATATTGATCGTTAGATTCCAGGTGTCGATGTAGGCCATCGCATTAGCCCCGACCGACAAGGTTCCATCTTTTCCCGCTATAGGCATTACCGTCCTCCTTCCTCAATCTTTTTGAGGGTTCTCTCTACTTGCTTTCCGTCCTCGGTGGCAGTTACCACCGGGACCATCTCTTCCTTACATATCGGACAGATTCGGCGGGTCCTGACAGGACCGTCCTCGTACCGTCCACACCTCACACACTTGAATCTCATATAAAACCCCCTCGATCCACTTCCAGGTCGATCAGGCATGACACTAGGAAGATCCCTCCGGCCAGGTCCGTCTCGATCAGCAGATTGCTACTATCCTGACAGGTCTCCCCCAGGTGGTGATCCTGGGTCAGCGCATCCTCCCAGATGTCCTTCCATGCATTTCCCTGGGATTCAATCAGCCGGGGATCGGAACCCTTGAAGGCAAACCCGATCGCCAGGCTGTACTGGGTGGTATAGGAATCGGACTGTTCTCTCGATCGCTCGATGAAGAGGACCGCCGGAAAGGATCTGCTCCCCGCCAGGATGTCCCGGTAGCCTCGATCCCATTCCCTGGGGATCTCTAGATATAATCCAGGATCTTCCAGGTTCCACTGTTCCACCAGGTTGGCGATCGTAGGCTCCAGGTAGTCTTGGAGTCGATCGAACACCTGATCGGTTTTACTTTTCATAGTTGTTTCTCCAATCTCTTGATCATGCCCAGTTCCACATCCTTAGTTGCCAGGAACCGATCGAAACCGGGTTGCATAAACTCCCGATCCGTACCGATCCACCTGGCTAGATAGTTGAGGCTCCCCCGTACACCGACACCGGGTCGGATGTACCAGGTCCTCGTCTTCTTTACATAGAATTGCTTCACAGATCCGAACGTCTCACCAGTTAACCTTCGTAACGCCTGACCCCGAAGATAGCGATCCTTGATAAAGGCCGATCCTTCCTGGGCAATATCACCCGTGAAGGTCGTGATCCATCCCTGGATGTGGTCCCTTGCTCGTTCGATCCTCTCTTGAGCATCCCCTGATATCTCCACCTTCAGCATTACTTCACCTTTACTCGTTGATAGATGGCGAGGTGGTTCTTTACTGCCAGTGGAGGAATACTCTGCTCGATCGCCTGGGTCCCCCCATCAGTCGTCCTGCTGGATACTCCGGCCAGATCGGCCTGGAGGACCATCCTCATGTACTGCACCGTCATGGCAATACAATAGAGAATGTCAGCAGGGACCTCCGAGTACCCGGCTGTGTAGCTGATCTTCACCGCATCCTCTCCCTGAGGGATTGGATCATAGATTCTCAGCACACCACTGGCCGGGTCCAGGCGATAGCTGGATTCCAGCAGCTTTGTCGCGTAGGTCCTTCCCGGATCCAGAGACACTCCGGTGATCGAAACCACCGGAGAATTATCCAGAACGATCACCTGGGAGTTGCCATCGGCATATTGATCGAACGATTCCACACTGAGATCCCTTCCGATATACCGGAAACAGGCTTCCGTGGCAGTCTTGATCAGGGACTCGTATTGAGTCTCCTGGGTGGGATTGATCGAGAAACCATACTCGGTCCTCAGATCTTCAGGGGTCAACAGTGGAGTCGTCATCCATTAATCTCCTCAGGCAGCAGCCATCTTCAGGACCTTGAAGGCATCGGCCACCAGTACCTTGCCATCAACTCTCTCGATCCCAATCACGCCCTTCTGGTCGTTCACGGCAAAGAGTTCGTTGAGCACCTTGATGTCCATCTGTTCACGATCCACCAGCATGTAGTAATCGATGTTACAAGCGATGATCGCCCTTGCATCGGCAGCCATAACCGGCATGTACTGGCTGGTTATGATCTTATGACCCTGAATCTCTTTGAGATCGCTCTGGATCGGGAAGTAATACTGGCCCTGGAGATCCTTCAGGAGGCTCAGTTTGGTTCTGGTCGCCTCGTTCATGATCAGCACCGATCCCTCAGCGTAATCGCCCAGAGATCCGATCAGAGTCTTCACCTCATCGAGGGTCACCGCATCCACAGCCTCAGCAGTCACCGCATCGGTATCTACTGTGGTAAGGATTCCCGTAATATGGGAATTGGTGGATCCGGTTCCATTGAGGATCTCGTTGTCTTCCTTCTTCGCAAAGGCTCTGGCAATGTTGTCGGTCAGCCAGGTCATGGCATCGATGGCCAGATCAGTGAGGAACTCATGAGAGACTTTGACCAACGCTCCCAGCTTGTAAGCGGAGATGCTGACAGTCCCGACAGATGCATTTTTCTCAGGGATTGCACCGGCCTCGGCCACATACTCGACAGTGACCTGATCGCCATCGATCGCCACCGTGTAGTCACCTTTGAGAGTCATCTTCCGAGCAAGCGGTCGGAGTTTACCGTACTGCTCACGCTTCTTGATGATCTCGCTGGAAATTGTAGTGGGAATCAGGCCAGTATAGCTGGATCCGACAGCCACCGCTTCCTGGATCTTCCTGATGAAGGTCTTGGCATCCTCGGTCAAGGCCGATCCCTCCTGGATTCCAGCGGGGACTCCCTCCTCATCGAGGGCATCCTTCTCCATTGCAGAGATCTGATCCTCGATCACTTTACAGACCTTGATAGATTCCTCATAGGCCTTGATATTATCATCAGTGGCACTCTCCACCATAGTGTTGAAGGCCTCCACCTGCTTAGTCTGGAGTGCGGTCAACTTTTCTTTGAGTTGTTTAAGAGTCATTTGTGTCTCCTTCCCAGGATATAGGCCTGGACCTTTTTATATCGTTCAACCTTCGCCAGGTTATCAGGGGACGGCTCCCCAGTTTCAGATGAAGGCACTCCCTCATCATCCTTGGCCGGCTCAGAGTCGGCAGATTCTTTTTTCACAGCATAGACCTGACCCGAAGGGGTGGTTACAAAATCAAGGTAGCGCACCAGTTCATAGGTGTGGGCATTGACCAGACCGTTAGCATCAGTCTCCCCATATCCCACCGAAGAGACTCCGATCTGGACTCCCAGATCAGCGATCGCCTTCAGTTTCTCCTGGTATTCAGGATCCACCACGAAGATTTCCACATACATCAGACCATCCTGGATGCGGGGATTTTTGACCACAGCCTTCACCGGTTCATAATCTCCGAAGCGATCCCCGTCATGACCGTCATAGGCGACCGTCACCTTATTCTCAGCCACGATCCTTTTGGCAAGATCCTCCGGGTAGATTCTCCCGTTGAGATTCAGGACTCCCAGTCGCCAGACCGGAGCCTCCCATGCTCCCACACTCCCCGCCTCTTCAGTCAGCCTGGACTCCGGAAGACTCCGAAGGGTCACTATCTCGACATCTTCCCGCAACAGTTGTCTGTTCATCTTGCTCTCCTTTATTTACCTGGAGCGATCCCACATTCACAATGAGTGTGAAATGGAGGATGCTTCATCGTTTTGTTGATGATCCGGACATTTCCAGCTCCATCATCCACAGCAGTCCCCTTGTCCAGGACCGCTCCATTGACCTCCACCACCTTTCCGTCAAGTTTCTGACAGAACTCACAGGCATCAGCTGAGGCCACCACATGCATATAGGAAACGCCCAGCATTCCAAAAGTGAAGAGATTGAAGGCATTTCCAGCCCGGTTGGTTTCGTCAAAGGACTCGGTCTTCGGGACCGTCTCCAACCACGCTGAGGACATTTCATCGGCCAGGGTGGACAGTTCATCCTCCTGGTGTCCAGCGAAGATTCGGGAGGCCTCTGATGCTCTTGCATTGCCATGTCTCCCGGACATGCTCACCGCATACTTGCTTGCATAGTTGTCCAAGCTCTCCTGAGAGATCTCAGTTCCGGTGGCCACTTTCTTCTGTACGATCGGAAACAGACGATTGATGATCCCCTGGTAGATCGGAACATACAGCTGGCCATATTCGCCGGCTGTCTTCTCACAAAAAGCCTTGAAGTCGTCTAATATCCTCTGAACTCCCTGGCCCTGATTCGTGGCGATCAGTCGCTTGATCTCATCAATCTCGGCTTTCAGCTGCTTCCTGATCACCGTCTCGATCTGAGATCTGGAGGATCTTGTGACATCCTGGGCCTCAGACAGGAACGACAGATCATCCTTGCGCTTCTCTGTAAGCGACCCAGGCTGGGATTGTTTGATCTTCTTTGCTTCCCCGTAGGAAGGGACCCCTGTGAGCCCTGGAGCCCCTGCTCCGTTCACTACATCGGCCAGTGACATGTAATTCAGCGGGAACATGAGATGATCCCCTTCAGGGACCGGGTTGAGATCCTCATATGCTCTGGCCTCATTGGGAGTCAGCCAGCCATCCAGGATCCCCGCATGATAAAAGGCCGACCTGGTGGAATGATCGCCCCGCATGAGACCAGCCAGGGAGAACTTGATGTATTGACCATCCTTACAGATCGCCTTGTCCATGGCATCTTCCCAACTCTTGGCCCTGGGTTGGATCGAATAGGTCACCAGTTCGATCGCCTGTTGTTCCTGGTTGGCATAGGTGGATTTCGTCAGATCCCCAGCGAAGGCTGGAGGGACCCCAAAACGCCGGCACACTTCCAGGAGAGTCCAGGACTGAGCATCGCTCATCTTCTTGGAATCGTCCTCGGTCAGCCGGATCGGCTCGTATTTCACTATATCTTCCAGAACAGCGACCCGATACGCTCCGGACATCCCGGAGAACTCTCCGGCAAACATCGCCTTGATGGCATCCTTCACATCCTTGGGGGTTCCCCTGGGGACTGTTACCGTTCCACCGATTGTGGTCCCCCGCTTATAGTAGGCATCTTGGAGGGTCTTGGCATTGCTGGCAACACTCAGGTCCTTGCTGGCATATTCTACCGGAGAGAGAACACTGGCATACCCTGTCGGGGTGTTGTAGATCACCAGGACATCGGATGCCTGGAGGAGTTCACCGGCGGCGGGAAGCGAGTAGAATAGCTTGCCATCCTTCCACAGCGGGTGAATCACATTGGGACTGATCGGGTAGGCTTCGATCGGATCTCCGATTGAGGATCTCTTTAGCACCGCATAGGCCACGCCATAGAGTTCGTAGTTGAAGGCCATGATGAATCGCCACTGGTATGGGGTCATATAGGGACAGGGGTCACGTAAAAGTCTTGCGGCTGCTCCGGATCTCAGGATCTCCCTACGATTTCCTTTAGTCTCGTAGATGTGTAGTGGGAGGGACCCAAAGGTCCGGCACAGCTTGGTCACACAGGCCCAAAAGGCCGAATTTTCCAGTGCTGTCTCTCCTCCTCCAAAAGTCGGACCGGCATATCCGCTCTTCCACATACTGACAGGGATGTCCACCACTTCTTCGGCCACTTTCCTGATTCTTGAAAAAATTCCCATCGACATCCTCCGTTAAAAAAAGCTGATCATATTCGTCAGTTCATCCATCGATATTCCCTCAGGTTCCTGGGTAATCGCCGTATCCAGAGCCATGATCGAAGCGATCACTCCATCGATCCTGGAGGCACTCCGATCGTGCTGGGGCTTGATCAGCTTCACATTGGCGTTGGAATCCGTATGAGCATCAACACAACTCATCATCCATGTCATCACAGGATTGGCTCCTGATCGGATCTTGCCCAACAGATAGAACCGTTCGAACTGCTGTGTTGAAGGACTCATCGTCATCTTTCCCTGAGAAAACTCGAAGGTGATCTCTTCAAACCAGGGAGGACAGTAGCGGGCCAGGTCGATCAGCCGGAATCGGTCACCAGCGATCAGTTGCAACTCATACTGTGATCGGATTCTCTCCAGGTACTCGGCTATATAGCTGTAATCAATCACCGGTCCAGGAGTGGCAATCACCTGTCCATCAGCAATCCATTGTTCCAGAGGGATCGAGCATTGCCGCTGGATCCTGGCTACATTCTCAGCCGGAACAAAGAACATATACTGCTGCTTATGTATTCCTTCCTTCTCAGCCGGAGGGAAATCCAGAGAGATCGCCGTGAAGTCACTGGTCGAGGACAGGTCGATCCCCGCATAGCACCGGGCCCCAGGCTCCACATCAGCGGGGCCAGAGCATCCCTGGATCCACTTCTCCATATTGGCCCACTTGGTTGTACTATGGACCCACATGTTGAGATTCTTGGTCTTGAAGACCGTCAGATCTGATGCGGAGTGTTGGCTCTTTTCATAGCGGTCTCTGAGCATCTCCAGATCAACAGATCCCTTCACTCCCAAGTTGGGGTTGGCCTTCTCCCAGGTCACCGGATTCCCAGGCTGATCACCCGGATCCGGTTCGTAGATAGCGACCCAGTATCGATCGGTCTTGATCGCCTGGTGGACAATCTTGATACACTTCTCATATTCCTGATGACAGGGTCCCTGAAGATAAGTCCCAGCCGTGGTAATGATCATCACCAGGGATTCCGGATCGGCAATGTTACCGGTCAGGAAAGAGTTGAGCATTCCCGGATCTTTGGACTCATGGAACTCATCCAGAATCGCTCCGTGGAGCAGCTTTCCATCCCTGGGGACTCCAGTCAAAGCATCAACCCGGCAGCCTCCCCACTTGATGGTTTTGTAGGTCCGGCTGTTGTAGGCTTCAAGCCCTGAAAGATTACCCAGAGTCAGCCCCTGTTCGGCTCTAGTGAAGGTCTCTCCGGCCTGTTCCAGACTGTTGGATGCGACCGCACAGATCGCTCCAGGATAGTCATCCCCGAACGCCAGGTAATCGATGATTGCTCCGGCAATGGTACTCTTCCCATTCTTGCGGGGGATCTGCCAGTAGGCCTGATTGAATCGCCTCACACCGGTGTTCCGATCCTCCCATCCAAACAGATCCATAATGTCCCAGGTTTCCCAGGGCTCAGGCCGGAAGGCTTTCCCTTTCATGATCCCCAGAGCATGCTTGAAGTTTGCGGAGATCCAGATCAGAGGTTTCACCGCCCGCTCCTGATTGAAGTTCCATCGGGAAGCCGGATCGTTGAGGGTGTCCAAGTGTCTCTGGATCTTGGCCTTTTCAGCCCTTGAAGCAACCCGGATACCCTTAGTCACGCTGTCCGTATAGGCATGGTACTGCTCCAGGAAGAGAGCCCTGAGTTTATCCTGAGTTGCCCTGGTAATACGCCGTCCCAGCTTGGCTCTCGTCTCGTTCATAGGCCCAGATCCTTCTCTAGGTCCCGGTCAACATTCCTTGCTGTGGAGTTTTTGGGGCTGGCCAGCTTCATGATCTTACGATCCTTCGGGGTGGCTCCGTACTTGGCCATGATACGAAGATAGGATGCAATCGAGGACTGTCGATCCTTGTCGCTCTCGGCATTTCTGAATTGTTCATACATAGCACAGGCCATTTCGATTACCGGTTTGTCCAACTCGGTCGCCAGCTTCATCTGAACTAAAGAAGAGAAGAGAGCGGTCCAGTGGTCACGACCGATTGGACCCAGATGATCCGGGGCTGGAGGGACCTTGTTCAATGACTGATCTTTTTTTCTAGCCACGATCCACCTCTGAAAATTTTTCTTCTATATCGCGAAGCCCTGACCGCGCTGGGGTTATGAGTTGGGTAAAAGTTTCAAGAGGGGGCATAGGGGCCCCACTCGAAGCCAGCTTGGCCTTGTCTCTGAAGTATTGATCGATCTGCTCACGATCCTGGACAGCCTTCCTCCGGTTACAGGAGAAGCAAAGGGCCTGGTACAGATTCGGATCCAGATCGAACTTCCCAAACATGTCGATCATGATCTCGGCAGGGATCTCCTTGTGGTCCACACACTGGGACCTCTTGCCACAGATCGCACAGGTCGGATGATGATCCAGGAAGTCCCTAGCGAACTTGTGCCAGCTATGGTCATATCCCCGCTTCACCGCTGAGGGACGATCCGGTTGCTTCAGGATCGGCGGAGCTCCCTGAGGATCTTTGACTGGTTTATGCATGAAGGAAGCGGATCGTTTCGCCTGACAGGCATCACAGAATCCGCTGACGTTTGTGTGGAGGTTCGGGCATAGATAGGTTTTGCACTTCTTACGGAATAGTCCCATGGGGATAAGATCACATGGATCATAAAACTAAGTGGAACTTCTCCAACCGATGGAAACGTGATTGCATCCATGCGTCAAGCTACATTCATTTGTTCCCTTCAACTATCTTATACGCATCCACGTTTACCTCACTATCCATCGGCAGATCAAAAGTAGTAATCCCATCGGTATGGGATGCTCCAGTCACGATCAATTCAACGATCCTCGATCTCGCCACTCCATAAGCTCTAGCACATGCGGATAGCGAGGGATATGAGAAGCACGTGGTCGAAGTATATACGAGAACCTTACATCCCTTCCGAGAGGCTCGTTTTGTTTTGCAGCTAGGTTTTTCCATCAATATGCCTTCCCATGCAACCGAGGTCGCTTCTTGTTGTACTTCATCTTGGCCTTTACATGAGCCTCTAGATCGATCCCCAGATACCCCGCTAGATCCGCGATCCGGATCATCGCATCGGCCAGTTCATCCTCGACCGTATCCTTCACAAGCGACTCGAAAGCAGCTTGTTGTTTCTTGGGAGAATGTGGTGATTTCTCAAGAATCTGTTGATAGCGTTTAAGGTCAGCTCTTCTCCCATTCCGATCTGCCTCTAGAGCTTCACTGAGCTCACTGTGTATCAGACAGAGCAATTCTCCCAGACTCTGTTCCTTGTGATGAAATCCATGCTGCAGCGCATTCCCAAATGCCTTGTTCTGTAATTCCCTGATTGTCACTTCAACCTCTCTTTTTACGATAATCATCCCCGGTGAACTCGATGATCTTTCCTTCCCCAGCCACCCGGCTGAAAGCGGAAATCCCGATGACCGTCTCCAGATCCTTTCGATTGGAGTTCGAGATGAGTACAGTCGGTTTCATCTCGTTGTATCGGTCGTTGATGAGCCTATACAGATACACAAACTCGGTCTGGGTCCCATGCTTTTTGTCGATCTCGTCTACCACCAGATAGTCGTACTCAGTGAAGTCCCTGAGGACCTTCAACGGGTCACCACCGTTGAATGAAGCTCGGATAAGATCGAAGTAATCGGCAGCGAGAATGTACTGAGCATATCGACCGACTTCCCACTGTTTCCGAATCGCGCAAAATGCCAGCATCGTCTTGCCAGTCCCATTGGTGCCGTGAAGGATCCCGGATCTCCCTGAAGCCATATGCTTCACAATCTCCCGGTCTCGGTCGGTCTGGCACACATAGTCGCTGAAGGTGTAGTTTCGATATCGCAGCGGGATGGTCTCGAGTCTAGAAGCAAACAGCTCACGATCGTAGGCTTCTCGCTGGGATCTCACCATCTCCTCAATCAGTGCATCCCGATCATCTGATGTGGTAGGTTTCCCGGTGATCTGCTCCCGCTCAACGAGCATGTTATACACTCGATTCGATGCTTCAATCTCAATGCTCTGCCGATCAAATAGTTTCCCTTTCGGACATGGTTCAAAGCTCATCGTACCCCCCTGAATCGAAATCATAGCCTTCTGGTCTCCAGGTCTTGCCAGGGCTCGCCCGGCCTCGAGGAAGCTCACTCTTCTCCCAGGTACGGACACTTGCCTTCCAGTCCTTCATCGGATTCTTGCCGACCTTCCAACCCTTCGACTCGTAGAAATCCCAGAACTTCTGCGGATCCACCTCGTTCTTGCGTTCTTGACAGTAGGCAGAGATCTCATCCACAGTCGGCTTGAGGAATTTGGTGTGTTTCTTCCCCTTGGGGGGGATAGATACTTTAGTATCTAGGGGGGGATATATATTCTCTTCTATTCTCTTCTCTTCTGGTACCGACAATCCCTGACTGTCTTGGTTCGTCTGGGTTTGTCCCGGACAGTCTCTGACAGATGCAGACAAAGCTTGTTTGTCGGGAACAACTTGAGACATTTTTCCGTAGTTGTCGATCATATTCTTCAGCTCGACATTCCGGGTGGTACTCTTATCCAAGTATTTATAGATCTTGTTGCATTCGATCTTCTCGGTGGATTCGTTGAGCTCGAACAACCCCTGTTCGAGACAAAAAGAGAGAATCTCTTGAACTGCTTCTACATCCATCCTCAAAGAATCAGCGAGATCTTGAGCGTTATCTTCCATCTCTGGAATAGGACTGTCAGTCTCAAGATTCATAGTAATGGTCTCGAGGATATAGCAGTATAAGCCATACCCGGCAACACCATGACGGTTAATCAATATCCGGATACGTGTGTCGTAGCGTAGATCAGCTACGTGCTTAAACCATTTCATGACTCAGCCTCCAAAGGTTTCGAGGATATCTCACTCCCCACCTTGCGATATCTACTGACTCCCTTGATAGAAACAATCCCAAAAAGAACCTTGCGCTCCCTCACCCGAGCACTCACAACTGAATCCAGTGCATCATCGGCAATCCCATGCTTTCTGAGGTTACGTTCCGTTAACCTGCTCATCTGCTTTAGACTTCGAGTTTCACCTTCCGGCCAGTCCTTGAGCATGTCGATCACGGCTTGTGTCAATGAATAGCTCACAGTCCCTTCTCCTTTCTGATACTCCTGATCTCCGATTGATAACCTCGATACAGAGATTCGTAGTCTTTGCGTTCATATAGATCTCGCTTGTCCATCAGGCTCCCTATACGATCCCATCCAATCTTTTGAGCAAGCGCACTCGCATACTCCATCTCTGAAATGTTTCCAAATCGATTGCATGCGATACATTGAGGCCATACATTATCCGGTTCCACCTCGGTTCCCCGGATCGCACGATGGATTAGATGGCCACCGTCACATTCGTTCCACTTCACCAACTTCCCACAGGTGATACACCGCACATATCCGGCTCCATTAGCCTCCTGCAAGCGGCGAAGCTTGCAGAAAGCTGTTAATGCTTTACTTCGATAGTTCATCAGTCACCTCAGAATGGAATGTCATCATCGAATTGCTCAGGACCAGGGAATCCTTGAGGTCCGACTGGGGGATCGAAACCAGGAGGTTGACTGAATCCATTGAAGTTCTGTTGTTGTGGAGTCTGCCGAGGTGGGTTTTGTGTATACCCTTGTGAATACGCCTGCTGCGGAGCCTGATTTTGATACCCGTTATATCCCTGATTGGCTCCCTGCTGATTCGATGGTGCTGCAAGGAGCTCAAGACTCTGTGCATTAATAACCACTTTGCTTCGATTCTGCCCGGTCTGTTGATCGGTCCAAGACTGTTGCTTCAGCCTTCCTTGGATTGCAACCTGTCTACCTTTGGTGAGATACTGCTGCAAACCCTCTGCCTGTTTGCCCCATAAGGTGATATCAAAGAAATGACCTTTATCACTCCACGATCCATCCTGCTGCTTCATCGATTCATTGCATGCAATCGATATGTTCGACACAGGTGTTCCACTGTTTGTGTATTTCAATTCTGCATCCCTGGTGAGTCTTCCCACTAAGATTACTTGGTTAATATCAGTGCTCATACCGCTTTGCTCCTTTTCATATCGATGTAGGTAATTCCCAGTGCATAGGCTTGCCATGCATCCGCAGAGAACCCGTAGAAGAATCCAGGATCGCCCTTGGTCCCTTTCCCGTAGTTACGTGTCCCCGGAGAGAAACGATCAACTAAAGCCTGTCGGATATTGCTGTCCTTAGCCCGTACAGAATTACAGAGATTCATCTTTACGGTCTTTCTCGGCATCGTTTCGACTGTCAGACCTTCCTGGAGAAACATCTCGATGTACCGTCCGATCCAGATGCAAGTCTCGAAAACATCCTTACCGGCTGGCATCCCAGTCCCATAGTGGGCTACCATCTCGATCACTACACGACTCTCCAGCATGTGATCCGCCAAAATATCCATGATCGATTCGTTCTCAAACTTCCCCACCAAAATCGGTCGGTATGTCTCAGCTTCGATGATGCATACCCCGCTCTTCACCGGACCGGGATCTATCGCAATTAACCTCTTCATGCATCCTCCCCAAAGAGATTCTCCTGTCCCTCTTCCAGAGGTAATTGTGCCCGCTTGCCTCTCACGAACTCTTCGGCTTCTTGAACTGCTACCAGCATGAGTTCAGTTTCCTCAGCATTCAGAAATCCCGGCCATTCTTCAGGTTCTTTTCCCTCCCAAAACTCAGGATCATTGGATTCGCGGATTTTGGGAGTGGTGATCTTGTGCCCGACCAGATTGGCTGTATAGATCCCGGTGATCCGATACCACTGCCCGGTGTCATCCTTTCCGGATTCAAATCCGGTTACCATCGTCCTTTCCTTAACAGATTCAAACTGCATTCTCCTGACGAAGGTTTCTTTGAGCTTCGCCAGTGCCTTGAGCAGATCCTGTGAGGGATCCTCTTCGGTCTTGATGCGGAAGTCTCCAGCCTCAGTCGAGTAATCGACAAGAACCATCTTGGTATCGATCTTCAGTTTTGTTATTTCCATGATTATTCCTCTTGTAATTCAAAGCCCACTTCCGAAGCCAACATATGCGTGGTCTCAATAAGGATCGCGCACTCTTTCGTTGAAGAATCGGCTTCGGAGATTCCCATGACACGACCGTAGATATCCATCTGTACCGTGCCATCCGGTTTAACCAACATCGGGTATCCCATCCCGACCGCCCGGCATTTTACTTCCAGCTTGATCAGTTCGAACGGCATTCCCGTGAACTCCGCAATCTGCTGGATGTGTCCGTTCAGGTGGTGGGATTGTGAACGATCTCCAGTAGTCCGAGGCTTCCTCGGAGTTTCGATCGTCACGGTCACATACCCGTTGTGTTTGGCTTCGGATAAGCTCAGGATCTCCCTGAGCCTATCCTTCATATTCCTGGGAGCCACCAGACCGATGCTGTCCTGATGGCATGTCCACGAAAGCTTCAAAACGGCATCTTCTCCTTCAAGGTCTTTCCTTTGGCTATTGCGACCATAGGATTGTTTTTCAGTCTTCGGTTGGCCATGAAGTAGTAGACCAGCACCAGATAGTTGAATAGTTGAGTATATCGCTCGATATCCTTCTCAATTGGTACGAACCTCGGTTCTCCAGTCTCTTTGTTCAGGTGGAGAATTGCCAAATTCTCGATAGGTTCCTGGCCTTCTTCCAGCATCTCGTTATATGCTTGGCGATATGCACAGACTTGATATTTCTGCTCATCCCATACCCCTTTGGAGGTCTTGAAATCGATGAGATAAAGGTGACCATTGACCCGAGCAATCGCATCAAACCGTCCTGCATAACCGCGTAGAATCGAAAAAACCTCCACCTCGGACTGGATCCATTCAACATGATTCTTTGATTCCCATGAAAGGAAAGCTTCAAATCCATTCTTTGCAGCTTCACTGGTCAAGGAAGGATACGGATCCTGACCAGCGATATACATCTGGATCGCGTGGTGACATTGTGTTCCGGCATCGGCAGCAGTATCGCGTTTGATGGTGAAGGCTTTCCTGGCTTGTTCAAGAACATCCTCACCCCTATGCACATCGATCGGATCCTTCAGTGCCTCAAGATTCTCCTTGATAAAATCGACTGCACAGTTGGAAGCCCATTGGAGCAATGCGGGTTTGTCCAAAATCCCGGTGATGGTGGTAACCGATGGATACTGAATCCCGTTCAACTCGTATGCCATCACTTGCCCCCTATAAATGCTTTTGCTCGTTCAATGACTTCCTGAGCAACCGAGTAGGTTGCAGGAGATGCAGACATCAGTCTGAGATAATCAGCTCCGGGTCCGTCCATCTTTTCGGCAAGGACCAGCATCTCTTTCTTTTGTTCGAGTGTTGCCTCACGATCGGTACCAGCAGGAATTGTTTCGTTTTCAACAGGTTTGGATGGCTCTTCCTGAACGGGATCACTCGACTGAACAGGTGGTTCCTCGTCAGGTAATGGCATCATTGCAGCCATGAGATCTTGCCACCCATTCTTCTCGCTCACATCGACAGTCATGGGAACTCTTCCCGTCCTGTCCTTAGAATCGAAGGATCCCCCCTGAGCTGGGGTATACAGAACTCGTGCAACAGTATCGCCACGTTTCTGGATCCCCATATAGGAAATGACATCAACAATGTTCGGGATCTCATCGGATAGTTTTGTAGCTACCTGGATCCGATGCTCCAGACCGTTATCTGTCGAGATCTCGGTAACGTGGGAAACAATGATGATGTTCTTACCAGTGTCTCTCAGCCATTTGATGAAGTTACGCATCTGCTTCTTCACCTCGCCCCATCCAGCCATAGTGAGTCCACCATCACTGGCACGATATTTGGCTCCCTTGATCTCATCGGATTCCATCAGCTTATCCATCGCTTCACCAAGAGGATCAATGACAACTGTCTCGTATCCTCTGATGATATTCGCCAGATCCTTCTTGTCCTGAGTCGTCAACCACTTCTGAAGCCTGATAACATCAGCAGTAATACCTCGTTCTCCCAGATATTTTGTTCCGTTCTCGAAATCAAGTATCAGTGGCTTGGGAGCGGATGCGGCGAAAGTTGTCTTGCCAACTCCACCCTTCCCGTATACAATCATGACGAGATTGTCCTCGGCTTTGATTGCTTTCGTGTTTTCAATGGTCATACGGCTTTCTCCTTTTGGTCGGGTGTTGCAGCATCCGACTTTTTTATCGATTCGAGATCGATTTCGAGATCAATGATCTTCTTCTTGCTCAGGAGCCAGCATTCCTTAAATTGATCTCGTTCTCTCTCCACCATGTTTAATCGACTCTTAAGGTCGGCTTTCTCATCCTTCTCATTTTCCAACTCAGCATTAAGAGCGAACTTCTCTTCTTCCAGATCCTCGACTCTCATCCGGTGCCAATCCAGATCATCCTGATACTCACAATCCTTTGCACTTAGTTCCTGTCGAGTCTGCAGAATGATCCCCATTGTCTGACTGGCCATCTGTGCCACCCAGCTTTTTGCCATATCGTCACTCTTCATCGTGACCTCCTTGTTATTACTCATCGGCCCTGTCCCTTTGGCCCGAGGCCGATCTTCTCTCTGTTTGTATCCTTCCGCCAGTGGTATACTGGAGTGTCAAATCGCATATCCCGAAAGACAGAAGGAGAAATGTCAATGATTCAGAAAACCCCTCTTAAATGTCCAAACAAGGACTGCAAGTCCCACACTGAGCGAAATGGGCAGCTCTTGCTCGATTGGAAACCGATCGGTGGCCCTGGCAGTATGAACACGTTGTACGTTGTTTGGTACTGCGCTGATTGCAGGACCGCCATATCCATAACAGCAGCGAACCAGAACTAGGACCATTGGTTTCCCTTGGTGAAGAACTTATAGCTCGCGTTGGTAGTACGAGGTTCTGGTAACACCATGCCTTCCTCTTGCCCATCGTCATATAAATAGTCCAAATCGAAGTGAAAGTTTTTCAGTAGGTACCCGCTCTTCATCAGATTCTCGGCGAGACGTTTCACGTAATCTAAGAATTCGGCTGGTGGCACCATATTGATCTCGATGCTCTTTACCGTATCTCCCGCATCTTGGGTAATCTCCATGCATTCCTCCTTTAAAGGTGCCCGTTTCTGTGGGACGCCGGGCCAGCGCTCGTCATTTCGGCCCATGACCAACTGACTCACGTTCTTCATCACTCATCGATCCCACTTTCACGATCATGTACAGGCCGAGAACAATAAGGACCAAAAGCAATCCCAATACGATTTGTAAAAATGTTCCCATAGGACCTCCTGAAAATCTGGCACGTTTTGCGGATCTCCCGGTGTGCCACCCCGGCCAATGAAGGATTGACGCAATCCCCGTCCGACTTTGATGCGTATAACGATGTCCATTTGGAGTACGTCACCCATACGGGCTGACGTTAGGTTCCGGACGACTCTCCGGAAGGAGTTGCAACTACAAGGGAGTGCTGCAAGTTCTTCCTATCTGCCAAAAATCAACGGCGATCTGCCGTGTTGTTCGCATATATGAAGGTCATGTCTTCAACCTTTGATCGGGGAAACCTCCAATCCTTCCCTACCCGCTTCGCATCACATTCTCCAAGCCTCGCCATGCGGGAAAGTTTCTCCTTGGAAATTCCTGTGATCTGTTGGGCTTCAGCTGTAGTGATCCATTCGTCCTTGATGAATGGCTGTTCTATCTGCATTGAGGCTAAGACTTCATTCACCGCATTCTGATAAGCAGCAGAAGCTTGAACCAGCTTCTCAAAAGCAGATTGGTCGATAGTGATTGATTGATTTCTCATCTCGTTACCTCAGTTGGTTTGAAGCTCCAATCGCCTGTGGTATGATTGATTTATCAACATCTATCAGCCACATGGCGAAGGAGCAATAAATGCCTACAAATATGTTCGGACACGTATGCCTTCCTGGCTTAGGCAGCAATGAGGTAGTCTGCTCAAAGTGTGAAAAACATTTACAAGTGATCGTCCTAAAGAATGAAAGCGTTCCTACTGGTACTGGAGCATTTGCCTCAGGAAATATACGTGCAGATGTCATCGTATGCTCCCATTGCGGTGCTGTTGTTTCAGTAATTCCGCATCGGTAAAACGGACATTGATTTGATAAACTTGCGTAGATTGTCCTGTGTATTTTGCTTCACACTCATATGGAGCGAGGCTCAATTCTTCTGCTTTTTCCATTAGCACGGCAATTAGAACAGTAAGTTTTTCATTGAAAGTCATTACTTCTCCTCCAACAAAAAAGAGGCACCACCCACCCGTGATGGTTCACGGACAGACGATGCCTCTTGAGTTTCATTGTTCATTGATGAAAGGACTGACTGGGCTTTCTCGATTATTGCTCGGCGGTAGAATTCGGATTGTCTAAGACCGAGAACTTTCCCAGCTTTACGAGCTTCTTCTTTCTCTTTCTGTGAAAGAAGAGCGACTCTTACCATTTGACTATCTATGCTTTTGCATGTTCGTTTCGTGTTCATGTAGGTAAACTAACATGCTTTTGCATATTTGTCTACAACCTTGTTTACTTTTTCTATGCAAATGCATAAAAATGGTGTAAACTATTACTATGAAAATTGATGCAAGTGCTTTCTGGGAGAGATTTGACTCTCTCATGAAAGAAAAGTTCTCTGACCTTGGTGATTTTTGTGAGGTTGCTGGACTGAACTACAACACCATCATCTCTCAGAGACAACGGAAATCGGTTCCAAAGATTGAACAACTTATAGACATGTCTAAAGCTTTGGAAACAGCACTCGACTACCTCATCTCCGGAAAAGAATCCTCAGATCCCTTAACACTTATCCTCAATAGCAACCCCACCATCAAAAACCTCACCTTCAGACTCACTAGATGCGATACCGAACAACTCCACTGTGTAAACAGCTTGCTTAACACCTGGAGGATTGATCGGATGCCGGGGGAAGGCGTGAGTCAGGGGGCGATTCTTGCGTGATCTACAAGTTTCCGAGTGGAGGGGTTGGGTGAGGAAATTAATTTGAAGGTAGAATCCCGAAAAACCGTTCTACCTTAATTAAGAGGGAACAGATGGATCCTGATACATTAAAAATTATTAAAGCAACTACAAGTTCAGGTGCAAAGGAATTAGTTGCACAAATATTTAATCTCATTCGATCGCCAATAACCCAGAATGCTATAATTAAGCGACAGATATCAAATAGTGAAGCAAACTTAAAGAGAATGGAGATTGATTACGGTCTATCACGAGAACAAGCTCAAGAACTAAACAGAGATATGGTAGTGTGGAGAGAATTAAACTACTTGGATATTGTAAAGAAAGCACTCCCGGAAATTATTGATACCTCTTCTTTAAAAAACGTAAGCAAAGATTGGATAGTATTTCATCACGACAAGGCTTCAATATGTTCAGATGATAATTTGCAAAATATTTGGGCAAAGATATTAGCTGGAGAGATTAATTCTCCAGGAAGATTTTCTAGATATACATTAAATGTTCTCGATCTCATTGAGCCTGAAAATGCAAAGGATTTTTCAATGCTAGGCTCTTTTTGTTTCGATATTGAAGGTGAGAAGGATATTGCCTTTTTTCAGTCAAGTAGAAATTATGATGTCCAAAGCTTGTTACCATATTCAAGACTATTGGATCTAGAATTGTTTGGCTTAATTGAAATTTCGAAAGGATTTAGTGCGGGAAGAATATGTCATTTTAATTCTGAGATTGTGAACATCAACTATTTTGATAAACACTTCCAGATTAGAACAAGAAATGATGAACAAAAACTTGTTGACCTTGGATTGGTCCGTTTAACAAAAGTTGGCAGAGAACTGCTTCCTATCTGTGGGGCAGAACCGAACGAAGATATACTAGAAATGACAATTCAACAGTGGAAAGAACACAATTCACCGATTGTTGAAGACATTAATAAACCCTAAAGTACTTCGACGATAGAACAATACCACCTGACCGGAGCGAACAAGGCCATTGAACAGAAGAGTCCTTGTTACAAAACAGGATATTGCGAACATGTCTGGACACAGGCTTCAAATGGCACATAACAGCAACCGGTATTCAAACTCAGTCAGACGACATTTAGTACACTATTGATAACCTCTAATGATTTTTCTTTCATGAAACTGTTTACCATGATTATAATTAAATGATTTAAATGAAATTATCAAAAATATTTATTGAATCTAGTGGTATGTGAGAGTGAGACTTTTATATTTATTCCACTGGTATCATAGGTTTTCAGTTGCTGCCCTGTATGGGGTTGTGAATTAAAATACTATTGCTGTACTTCTGAGACCTGCATTCAAAAAAGGAATGGGGTATGTCCAAAGAGGGGGAATGGTACGAATGGATATTTCGACAATTGAATTCCGGAAATGTATTTATCATGAGATTCTTCATTTGGAAACTGACAGGGTTGTAAGACCACCCATTTATGAAGAAGAACTACTAGCTCTAGACGGTCAGACAGAACGTCTATTTAGAAAAAGACTTGTCGAAGCCTTAGGAAGGGACTCTCGTTGCATATCGCTAATTGAGGGAAAGGAGTCAATCTTACCTAAAGTACAATTTCTATTGAACTCAACAAAGGATGATCAATTTATTTCCTGTTCGAAAGAAATAGCCGAGCATCTAGCGAAGAACCAAAAGACACGAGTTATCCCAGGAGGCATTCTCTTTGTAGTCTCAGGAGTTGCTGGCATTGATGATAATCCATTCGTCGCAATTATGAAAAGTGAAACTCAGAATGGTTTGGCAAAACAGAAGTTAGAGTCCGGAAAGACCAGCCTTCAATATATAAACGACCTCCTCATGACAAAAGAAAAGAAGCTTTATAAAGTAGGGATGTTTGTGAAGATTGTAGGAGGATATGAAATCCTAGTATATGACGAGTCAATGAATACGAAGGAAACCTTGCAACCCACAACATACTTTTATCGGGACTTTCTAGGATGTGAAGTTGCCCCAACAAATAGCGCTTATACACTTGAATTCTATAAACAGTCGAAGGATCTGATTAGAAAATCAAGTTGGAGTGACAATAGGAAAGTTGAAGTTGCAGACGGTCTTTATTCCTACTTGAAGCTGGATCAGAATCAGACAGCGAGTGTACAAGAGTTTGCAAATAGATACTTAGCAAATGATGATGAAATAGAATACTACACATCAGGATTTAGCGGGTTACCTTGTGCACGCAAAGCGTTCCAGAAAGATTTAACGCACCTTAAAACTAAGTTAAAAAGACGTAATATGGAATTTCAGCATGGAATTAAGATTACTGGAACCCCTGAAAGTCTTCAGGAATTTGTTAATATACAGAAGTCAGAAGCTGACTCAACTTTGGTTGAGATAAAAGGAAGACTGATAAATCAATGAACATGTCATCAAGATCTCAACAAGCAATTCTCGATAGATTCAGTGCTGAAAAACCAATCTATGAGAAATTTGGAGAATTCGTCTTGGAAAAGGTGATAGATGCCATAAGAGAGTTAAAGGAAAACCCTGAACTATTTTTCGAAATCCCTCCCCGATTTAGGGTTAAGGAAGAAGGCGCACTGATCGAAAAGGCTCTATACCGAGAGAAAGGCTATAAAAATCCATATGAAGATATCACAGATAAAGTAGGCGTAAGGTTTGTAGTACTCTTTACAGATCGAATGAAAATAGTCGATGATATCATTGAGAAGATTCCAGGTTTAAAGTGTTCTAAAGATAGAGATTTTCTTAAAGAACAAAAGGAGTCGCCTCTAGTTTTTTCGTATCAATCAGATCATTACGTTGTACATCCGGAAGAGGAGATAGAGTTTAATGGAGTTCATATACCAAAAAATTTTTATTGTGAGATTCAGGTAAGGTCATTGACACAACATGCTTATGCCCAAATAACTCATGATATTTTCTATAAGCCAGCAATTATTAACGATGATCCAGAAATGCGAAGACAAGTGGCAAGGTGCATGGCAATCATGGAGATAACTGATGAAAAATTCAATGAATTCATCAAGTATAATGAAAAAATGGAAGAAGAAATGTCTTCAATGCTAAAATATCTACAAGGTCAATATTCGGCAAAATTAGGGCTACAGGCCAGAGTTGATCTCCGATTTGACAAGACTATGCTCTGGGATTTGGACAAGGATAACAAGATTCCCATAGATTCAATCCATGCTTTCTATAATTCAGTAGAAGGCGAGAAAACAATCAAAATATTGGCTAGTTGCTTGAGAAAGACAGGACTTGAGATATACAAACATGTAAGTGCTTTGTTTGTAGCTTATCTACTAATGAAAGGGCCTAAAGAAAAGAACATTCTTATTAAGAATTGGGGGTTCGATCGACAATTGTTGGAAGACGTGTCTTCGGATTTTGGTGAGTCGATAGATGGTTTTCAGCAATGTTAATATTGTTTAAATATATCAAGATTATATAGATATGCTCGACTCCTCAACGTGTCCTTTCTGTTTCGAACCCTAGGTAGTTGGTCCAGAGTTAAAAAATATTTAAATCTTCCTCATATATGGTTTGGGTTCTATTAATAGCCTTAGCATAAAACACCCCAATGACAGTATTTCCTGGATTGAGTTCGTTCAAGAGTCTTTTTGCACTTTCGAAATGAGCACCAGACGTAATCACATCGTCCACCAAAACAATTGTCCCTGCAGAGTAGGCTAGATCATGATGATCAGGATTGATATAAAAGTTGTTATATAAAAATAAAGGATCTCTACCTCCTCCTTGGTGCGAAGCCTGATGTGAATCTTTTATACAAATTATATCGCTCCTAGTGGGTATTTTTAGTTGCTTAGCTAGCAAATTGCTCAATCTCTCTGACTTATCATTATAATCAGGATTATCAATTTTTTTTGAGGAAGGAAGAACAACCACTAGATCAATATATGGTTCAACATTAGCTCTTTTCAAAAACAAAAGCAGATCCTTCACAATCGCTCGCATCGATTTTTCAAAATAGTATTGGTAATTCCTGTTTTCCGATCTTATTGAAAGAGTCCTCTTAACATTTATAATATGACTATTCACCAGACCGGCAGAATAGCCTTCATTGCAAAAGTATTCTCGAATAGCTATACAGAAGGAATCATCACTGAGGTAACAACAATCATTTGGTGAAAGCCTATGAAATTTGAAATCACCCAAAATTTAGATACTCCTGTTCAGGGCTTGTCTGAGAAGTTGTTGTTCGATTATCAAACTGCTTCGACACAGCAGTCAGTATTTCCTGATAATTATCATCAATCACCTTTGCACCTCTCTCAATTAGCTCTTCAATCCACTTTATATTTGGCCTCACGTTTAGAAGATTTCTATGGATGAAAAGAGGCTTCATATTCTTCAAACATGCTTTTGCTTGGGTTCTTGTACCGCTTGTTTCCCCAACCTCTATCAAAACAGTAGCATCGGATATAGCAGCCATTAGAACATTTCGCTCAAGAAAGTGGTTTCTATGCGCTTGAAAACTCTCAGATTCATATTGAAGAAAAGATACTTGTGAAATCAGCAAGTTATTCTGAGCAATAAAATCCTGTACCATTTGATGTTTTTTGGGGTAGTACTGGTTGATAGGGGTTCCAATAACAGCGATAGTTCTTCCCTTATTTCTTATGGTACTCAACTGTGCAGATATATCTATCCCCTCTGCTAGTCCTGAAACAATCGTAATATCCTCATTCAATAAAAATCTCGACAGATCGGCTGCAATCTGCTTACCCAATTCTGTTGGCTTTCTAGTTCCAACAATAGAAACCGAAGGGGTGGATAATAGGTCAAGATTCCCCTTTGAGTATATTACTTCTGGGTGCTTGCTAAAGCTACGAAGCGATTCTGGATACAGTGTTGAGTCAAAAGGTATCACAGAAACATTATTCTCTTTAACAAAAGCTTTTACTTTTTCGTATATATCTCGTTTTTCCAACTTAATACAACTTTTTTCTTCAATATATCTTATATATTCTAGAATAGTATCTGCCTTAATCTTCTGTAATTCTCTCCATGAAATCCCGGACATATGTTTAATGAGGCAGAAATATTCATACTTCCCGGCTTCTTCAAGCGGATTATATAAAATACTTTTCAATACATTGTATAAATTATTCTTCATAGCTCCTCCTTTAAATATCCTAGCAGAGGTCTAAAACACCAAAATTTTCTTTTCTCGATCAAATAAAAACTCAACTGGTCTTCATCTAGTCTTCTTGCATTTGATGCTACATGAGAGGTACACTTTCGCATCTTCTATATAATTATACGTTCTTTCTTTCAAAAAATACAGAGCCATAATTCCCTCTCCATGTAAGACTATCTAATACAGATGAGTGACTATTTATTGTAATATAAGCAATTAGCTCTTTCTTATACTTTCTTATACTTTGTCATTGCTCTTGGAGTGTTTACTGAATCAAATCACCCAGTGCATCATTTCATACTTTTTGATAAAACTTAAGAACATGTTCCTCTTCCCCATACATAGTATCTATGCAATCAGCCACTGGTCGTAGATTTTCAGCATACACATGAGTATACCCTTCCTGAACTGCATTTCCTCCCTGATGTTCCCAACTCAGATATTCAGCAACCAAGATATCAACCACTCCAGCAAGACGTAGATTGGTGTTCAAGGAGTGCCGAAGCACATGAGGAGTCAGTTCTTTCCACGCTTCAGGTCTTTCAAGATCCAATTGAAGAGCATGAGTTCTTATAGTCTTGAACCATATTGAAAGCATTCGACTACTCACTCTCAAAGGTTCATTGGAATGAGGATTCTCCTCGAAGGCTTCTTTGAGCGCTTTCAGCGCAATATCGCAAAGTGGAATGACCCTCACCTTGTCCCACTTCGGAGATCCGATTACTTTCAAGGAATCATCTTTATATGCCCGATCAACAACGAGTACATCATCCTTGAGCTGGTCTGGATGTAGTGCAAGCAATTCCGATCTCCTTAATCCTGTAGTTGCTAAGATAGTAAATAGTCGTCTGGCCTTCTGGTTTGGGAATACCTGGGGAGAATTCAGAACAAGTTGGATGTCAGAAGCTGGCAAAGATTTTCTTGATGTGGTTTTATACTTAATGTCTGGAAGCCCTTGTGCTGGGCTTACTCCAATAATTCCATCGTCTGCAGCCTGTCCAAAGACGGATTTGAGAAGCTTATACAGCTTTGCACTTTTATTGCATGTACCATGCTCCTTTGCGATAACAATTGCTGCATCCTTCAACTCAATCCGGATCACTTCGCACATCGGCTTCTCCAGAAGAGTTCTCATTCTCTTATCCAATACTTTCTCCAAATTTTTAGCATGTGTGGCTATATGAAGAGCATATCTATCGGAGTAGTTTGTCGTAGTTACTGACGCTTGGTTCCGTTTAGGATTGGTCTCTGGATCCTGATAAAGCTTCAGCATTGTTCTGAGGTTAATATCAGTATCAATTCCGGTTCGCATACGATCGATGAAAGTACGAATAAATCTTTGAGCATCGGCTTTCCGAGTATACCCGGTAGACCTCTTATACCTGATTCCAGTTCGATCAGTGTACTTGAAATAATAGGTTTTTCCGATGCGATAAGGGGTGGGATAATTAGTAGTCATGGACTCCTCCTTGAAAGAAAGTGGGTCCAGTTTGGGTCCAGTCCACCATAGTGGACCCACTTTTGATTCTAGGTCAGTCCTTGCAATTTGTTCCCTTGTAGTTACTTAAATCTCAGCGACTGAGGGGAGTCGAACCCCCGTCACGAGCTTGGGAAGCTCGGGTAATAGCCGTTATACGACAGTCGCAATAACGCATGGAATGATACCCAAAAGAATCCATTCTTGCAAGAGGGAATGATTCTCATCCGAGAAAAGAGGAGTCAGGGACAGTCCTACATCTGAATAACTTCCTATTCCTTCGTCAAATCGTTTCTTATCGAGATCGTGGATACAGCTTGTACGATATGGTAGTTCGGTTTCACCTCCGTATACCACGAGGCATCGCACGAAACCATCACAACCACAATAGGAACTATCAATCCTTCAGTATTTGCGCACAAAGAATGCCGATGCACCATAACACACATCCTTACGAGATGCACACGTACTTCCTAGTTCTTCACCGGTTACACAAGCAAAGGAGATTCAGGTATATCCCATTCGACTGCATGCGATAAAATTTTTTGTTCTTGCATCTGGCTCTCTTTCAAGTGAAAATAAACTAGGTATAAAAATCGTATTTTAGGAGGGTTTTATGAAGAAACTATTGGTCATGCTGTTGCTCGTGGCATGCATTGTCCCCGTAGCATTCGCTCAGGGCGATCAAGAAGCCGCACCGGCAGCCCCTGCTGCACCTGCAGCTCCCGTTGAAGCTGGAAGTGTGAGTGCTTACACCACACTCGAAGAACCGCTTGCCGCAGCCTTGTTCGATCTCTTCGAAAAAGAGACTGGAATCAAGGTTAACTTCGTCCGCTTGTCGGGTGGAGAAGCTGTTGCTCGTCTCGAAGCTGAGTCATCCAATCCCCAGGTCTCTATTTGGGTTGGAGGTGTTGGACTTGATCACATCACGGCAAAGACAAAAGGTCTCACGACACCATATGTGTCCCGTTTTGCCAACAATACCCCTACCCAGTACCGAGACCCTGAAAACTACTGGATCGGGCTCTATGTCGGACCGTTGACCATCGTCACCAATTTGGACAGAGCCGCGGAATTAGGTATCACAGCCCCCACAAGCTGGGCAGACCTCATTAAACCCGAATACAAGGGGCTTGTCAGAATGGCTAATCCCAACTCTTCAGGAACTGCCTACAATGTCCTGACCACCATGCGTTATGTCACGGGTGGTGAAAATCAAATGATAGATTACATGAAGAAGCTCGACAAGAATATCGACCAATACACCAAGAGCGGTTCCGCTCCCGGTAAGAGTGTCGCAATCGGCGAGATCCCTGTAGCTCTCGGGTATGCTCACGATCAGGTCAAACTCAAGGACGCGGGTGCGAACATCAAGATTGCTGCTCCTTCGGAAGGCACAGGATTCGAACTTGCTTCGATGTCTCTGGTAAAAGGTGGAAAGGATGCGGTCAATGCCAAAAAGCTCTATGACTGGATCATATCTTCACCGGTAGCCCAGAAGAAATTCACCGAATGGTATGTGGTTCTCGTGGCAAAAGGCGCTGTCAAGCACCCGGAAGCCCTCTCCATCGATGAGATCAAAACGGTCGACCAGGATTTCGCCTGGGACGGTGATACAGTCAACAAGACTCGTTTGCTTGACAGATGGACCAATGAGATCGGTCAATATCGCTAAACATTCATGACGACAACAGCATCACGCTGTATTGGATAGCAGATGTTTACAAAAAAAAGAATCATTCAATTTTGTCTCGTGGCGGTGGTTTTCATCGCCGCGGACATCTGGATGTACAACACGCTCACCGATTCGTTTGTAACGTATGTTGAAGAACGCAACTACAACGAGGTGGGCTTGTTTGTACAAACCGCCCCTGAAGAAGATGATGATATCCCGATATGGTTGGAGAGTGTCTCTTCCATTATTCCCGATTCTCAGGCCATGTATTTCGCCTATGATGTTGATCGATTTACATTCGTTCCCGCTTCAGAAGGATCGATTGTAGCTGAACAATTATGGAATAGTTATGGACGGACAGCCGAATTCTCCAACGCCTTGGAGAGTGCCTACTACCTCGAGGCGATGCAATTGCCCACCCGATACCCTGCCATCATCAACAATAACCAGACTACCGTTCGTGTCTTCATATCTCCTATTATTGCGGAAAATGGCTATGAGGCGACCGGTGCGGTCATGATCTTGGTCCCTACCAGCGGAGCATCTGAGTATGCAAACTTACTCGCCATCTTCGCGATCGGTGCAGCGGTGGCATTCCTTGCCATTGCCTGGGTGATCATGTTCACCCGTGACCCAGTCACCGGTTTCATGGTCTTGGGACTATTCATCATTGTGGGAGTTTTTATCGCCTTTCCGCTCTTTGAAGCGTTGAGACTCTCGTTCTTCCGAAACAATCAATTCTCCCTAGACCGATGGAAAACTGGACTCTCATCGTCATACATTGTTGCCCTTTGGGGGTCGTTGCGTTTAGGAGTATCCACTGCCACACTATCGACGATCATTGGATTTCTCATCGCATTTCTTGTGGAGAGGACTTCATTCAAGCAAAAAAAGCTCATCTCGACATTGGCTACCATGCCGGTTATCTCTCCACCCTTCTCCCTTTCCCTCTCCATCATCCTGCTGTTCGGAAACAACGGTCTGATCAGTAAACAGTTGTTGAATCTGGGAAATGTCTCCATTTATGGTTTGGGTGGCCTCACGCTCGTGCAGACTATCAGTATGTTCCCCATTGCATTCCTCACCATCAGTGGCGTATTGCGACAAATCGATTCTACGGTGGAAGATGCCTCTCTCGATCTCTCCGCGACCCGTTGGCATACTTTCAAATCGATCACCTTCCCGCTCACCGTTCCCGGTATTTTATCGGCTTGGATGCTGGTGTTCACCAACTCACTTGCCGATTTTGCCAACCCGTTGCTGTTGTCGGGAAACCTTCGGGTCCTCTCGACCGAAGCCTATATGATGGTTACCGGACGTATGAATGACCTCGGTGGAGGAGCTGTGCTCTCTTTTATGTTGCTGTTGCCCACCGTGACGGCGTTCATGGTGCAACGGTTCTGGGTAAGCAGGAAGAGTTTCGTGACCGTAACCGGAAAGCCTTCTACCACACTGACCGAATTGACTACTCCTCAAGTGAGGACAATCCTTTCTGTGGTGGCTTGGGCTGTGCTGGGATTCATCCTGATGCTCTACTTGACCATCGTTGCAGGTTGTTTCGTACGGAACTGGGGAATCGACTATACCTTCACGTTGGAAAACTGGAAGGCAATCCCGGACAGCTGGGATTCGTTGACCTCCACGGTATTGCTCGCTCTCATCTCAGCCCCCCTTGCCGGAATCATTGCCATGGTTGCGGCCATGCTGATTGTTCGGAAGAAATTCCCCGGAAAACGATTGCTTGAAGTGTTGATGATGACACCCTATGCCATTCCAGGAACATTGATCGGTATCGCGTATGTCATTGCCTTCAACAAGCAGCCATTGCTGCTAGTCGGTACCGGAGCGATCATCGTAATCAACTATGTTATCCGGGAACTCCCGGTCGGGTTGGAGAATGGGATCACTGCGTTGCATCAGATCGACCCATCGATCGAGGAAGCTGCACAAGATCTCGGCGCCGATGTTCCCACGGTATTCAAGACAATCGTCCTACCGTTGGTCCGTCCCGCATTCATCTCCAGCATGTCCTACACCTTCGTGCGATCGATGACAGCCGTTAGCGCGATCATCTTCCTCATCTCCGCAAAGTGGTACCACCTGACCATCAAAATCCTCAGCTATTCTGAGAATCTCCGGTTCGGTCTGGCGAGTGTGCTCTGTACTGTGCTCATCATCATCGTGCTTGGAGTATTTGCACTCCTGCAAATGGTGGTTAAGGATGACGAGTTAACCCAAAAGACAATTTCTACGCGATAAAGGGACCGTTATGGAAAAGAAAAGTGTTTCAGTTACATTGAAGAACGTCACCAAGAAATTCAAGGATGTCAAAGGCAAAGCCGATGTCATTGCTGTGAATGGAGCCGAGTTTGTTGTGGAACCAGGTGAACTGGTGACCCTTTTAGGGCCTTCGGGATGTGGAAAGACCACCACTCTGCGTATGGTCGCAGGATTCGAACTCCCGACCGAAGGTAATATCCTCATCGGTGATACTGATGTGACCATGTTGCCACCCAATAAGAGGGATACAGCAACCATGTTCCAGAGTTACGGGTTGTTCCCGCACATGAGCGTCTTTAACAATGTCGCATATGGACTCAAACTGCGCAAAATCTCGACAGATGAGATAAAGAAACGGGTGAACGAGTCGTTAAACCTTGTCGGATTGGCGAACTATGGAGACCGTGCTCCCGGAAAACTATCAGGCGGACAACAACAGCGTGTTGCGCTGGCGCGTTCACTTATTGTCACCCCGTCAGTATTGCTGCTGGACGAACCGTTGTCCAACTTGGATGCTCTGTTGCGTGAACAGATGCGCATCGAAATCAAGCGAATCCAGAAGACATTGGGTATCACCGCCATCTATGTCACCCACGACCGAGTTGAAGCCATGAGCCTTTCCGATCGTGTCATTGTCATGAAAAACGGATTCATCCGACAAATCGGTGCACCCGAACTAATCTATGAACAACCCGATTCCCGATTCGTTGCAGGATTTGTAGGAAAAGCAGCCTTTTTCCCTGTGGAGATCGGTGCAAAAGAGACGGAATATTGGTCCTGCAACATGGGAGGTAAAGAGGTGAAAGTCGCCCAAGCTGCTCCTGGATTGAGTGTTGGCGACAGTGCAGTCCTCATGGCGCGTCCCGAATCGCTTCGTTTGGAGGAGAAAGGGAAAGGTCATTTGGATGGAAAGGTTCGTATGAACGTATACTTGGGAAACAGTCTGGAGTCGTTCGTCTCTACTACATTCGGCGAAGTGTTGGTTCAGATCGACGATCCTCACTCCAAACGGGTATTCAAAGAAGGTGAGGACGTTTCCATCAACTTTAGTCCTGACCGGGTACGGATACTTGCCGAAGACGAGAATTGACCCCCTATAGATAACGAGCACTGTCCCTTTGCCCCCGAGGTCTTTCACTTCGGGGGTTTTTATT
>Ga0334895_1000083_pt1 | contig 155016 bp, 137 predicted proteins | sample GraSluR3_MG_7_FD_207229 | JGI IMG/M metagenome (GOLD analysis project Ga0334895, IMG submission 207229) | Sludge microbial communities from methane-producing bioreactor in Wageningen University, Netherlands - Granular Sludge_31_05-R3 | ecosystem: Engineered > Bioreactor > Anaerobic >... | reverse complement strand
ACGGCGGCAGACGGTGATCACGGACTCCGTGACGGCGCACCCAGCGTCGAATACGGGTCGTCAACCCTGCCCGCTAACAACCACATAAGCCTGTGATGACTGAGAATATTGAGAAAACCGGCTCCCGTGCACATTTTTCAACAGCCTGCTAAGAGCCCCAGGCTATTGCTCGTTTGAGGCTGGAACTGCTTCCAGTGAACCTTGGTACAGCTTGCCCACCGGTACCATCCAACCGTTGAATGTAATCCTCACGCGCCTGATGGCAGCGTGGTAGTCACCCCAAGAATACGTGTCCTCATGACACACAGATATCTCCGTCTTGCCGCTGCTCGACAGACATGAACTCTGGAACGTCTTGGAAGTGGTCCAGCACACGTTGGCGAATGACATCGCTGACGCACACGAACCGGCTTGATCAGTCTTGACGCTGATTATGCCGTAGCTTGGCTTCTCAAGATCGGCTGTCACCTCGATCTTGGCTGACGTGCAGCTCGGGTCAACGTCAAGGCCCCAACGGGTGCAGGCCCAGCAGTCAGTCGGATAGAAGCACGTTACCTCACCGATGCCATAGCCTCCCTCAAGAATCAGACTGCCCCCACAGTCATCCCACTCCGGCGCATCCCAACGCCACCCGGAGTTGCTGAACTTAAGGTACATCGTCCCATCCCAGTAATTGGATGAGTACCCCCAACCCGACGAAGTAAACGTCATATCAAGATAGGCAGTTTGAGTTGCAGTTATGGTGAAGTAATCGCTCCACCCTGCGGTCTCACCGGTGTTCAAATCCACGGCTCGAATCCGGTAGTTTGTTCCGTTGCCTCCTCCACAATCCGACTTTGCTTCGAGCCTGTCACCGAACGTCCACTTGGTGCTGGAGCCGGTGTTGAACTACTTGTGGCTGCTGGATCAGTTCGAGCCGTATGTTGGCTCGGTCCACGTGGCGACACCGCACAAGGTTCGGGTGATCGCCGAATCGAAGTGTAAGACCGACAAGTATGATTCCCGCTTACTGGCTGAATTACTGCGGACCAACTTCCTGCCTGAGTCCTGGGCGCCGCCGTCCGAGATCAGGCTGTTGCGGGGTCTCATCCGGCAGCGGTATCATCTGATTAAGAGCGTGGTCATGGACAAGAATCGTATCCGGCATCTGCTGTTTCAGCACGGGATCGATCTGCGCGTCTTCAACATTGCCTCGCCCAAAGCACGACTGGAGATCCGGAAGCTGTGTTTACCTGATATCACCCGCCAGACGATTGATCAATGTTTGAAGATCATTGCCATGCTCGGTGACCAGGTCGCCGAGATCGACAAGCGTATCCAGGAGCGAGTGAAGGGTAATCCCACGGTGGAGTTGCTTCAGACAATCCCGGGGATCGGACGGCTGCGCTCAGCCGTGATCTATGCCGAGGTTGGCGATGTGAGGCGGTTTCGCAGTGCCAAGGCCCTGGCCAGTTACACTGGTTTGACCCCTATCGTGAGGTCATCTGGAGACTCAGTCTGGACCGGCGGCATCACTCGGCTGGGGTCCCGACCGCTTCGGCATGCTCTGGTAGAAGCATCGATCAACGCCATCCGGAAGTCACCGGAGCTGAACCGGATGTTCTGTCGCATTCTTTATCGGAGCAATGTGCAGAAGGCACGGGTGGCAGCAGCCCGGGAGCTGGCCGTCATCATCTATGCCATGCTCAGGCACAACGAACCGTTTCGGGCTGAGGCGGCATAACAGATAGACTATGAGTCGGAATTGCATATGAGCGGTCAGCCCGGAAATTTGGGCTGGATCGAGAAGAATCCGTGCTTTGTGAGTGGGCGGCTGCTCCTTTAGAACAATATCGTGGGCCTTCATGCCGAAGAGCTCGAATAGGTGACCAGGACAATCCGACGAAACAACCCGGTCCAACGCGACCAGAAAGAAGAGATTAACCCTTGACCGCGGCCTTTTCATAGGTGTCCCATGATAAGGGGCTTGTTGCGAAACCCTGTTCAGTCAGGTCTTGCGGTCGTCAGAGACGAGCGTGTGACCTGACTGCTTGCACTTAAGTAGTTGCAAGACCGTCGGGTCACAATCCGCCGTTGGCGCATCAAGACCCCACGGAACAGTACGGGTGGCTTTTTCAACAAGCCCTGCGGCAGGGGGCACCCAAGAAGCTGTAAAACGAGAACACGCTGGGACGCACCTGAAAGAGCGCCAGGCCAGCATCATAAACGAAGCAGTCGACTCTGGATGGGCCGTTCAATGGACAACTCTCAGGACAAGCCGGGATGCCAACGTATACCGAAGTTGCTGCATCTCGACAAGGCGTGAATCCAAGATGCTTAGATAGAGAGCGATGTTGGAAATCGGGCGAGAACTCAAAAGATCAGAATGAACTCAGTCCGCACATCAGGGGCAGACTTCACAATCAGTTCAGCGTCGTGCAGCTTCATAATCTGACGAGATATACTCAGCCCAATGCCTGAGCCGTCCTTCTTTGTGCTGTATAGTGGAATGAAGATCTGATCGATTGCTTCGGGTATCATCCCTGGACCGTTGTCGGCGACGGTAAGTCGAACCTGACCCAGCGAATCCTGCGTGGCCGTGAGTTCAATCAGGCCGTCACGTCGCCCCGACAGAGCCTCCATCGAGTTTCTCACCAGGTTAAGCAATACCTGCCCGATCATCCCGGAGTCCACCACAATCACAAGATCCTCTGGTGTCACCGCGCTGCGCAGTTCGATTCCTCTTTCGGCCACTTCAGCCTCGACCAGGCGAAGCGTATCGGCCAGGATATCCACTACCGAGGCTTTCGCACACTTAGGCCTCGGAATCCGCGTCAACCGTCGGTAGGTATCGACAAACCTCAAGAGCCCGTCGCTCCTGCGCCGAATTGTTTCCAACGCGTCCACAATGTCGCATACCTCTGTATCACTACCGCCCTTTTCGCTACTAACGGACTCCAGAATGCTTCCAGAGAGCGAACTTATCGGGGTCAACGAGTTACGAATTTCATGCGTGAGGACTCGAATCAAGCCCTGCCATGCATCGACTTCTCTCGCGCTCAGTTCGGCAGTGATGTTCTGAAAGGAGGCGATGGTAACGACACGATCTCGAATGAACAGTTTCGACGTCACGACCGTGACCTCCTGAGAATTCAACCCATCACCGGTAAAGGTCACCTGCCTCTTGCCAGGTTCTGCGCCGAGCAACATTTCCGATAGGCCGGAACTCACGTCTTCCAGCGCCTGGATATCCTTCAACATAACTGTGCTAAACAATCGTCGGGCAGCACGGTTGACCAACTCGACTTGACCGTCGTCGCGAAACACAATCAGTCCTACTCCGATGTGCTGTACTACCGCCTGCAGATATTGGTGTTGTGCCTCGCTCTCGATACGGAGTTCACCGAACTTCTTCATCACACGGGCGAAGGCCTCATCCAACTTGGCGGACCCCGCCCCAAGACGTTTGGACGCCGGCTCTGCTGGCAGGTTGCCATGACTGATGGACTCAAGGAAGCGAGTGAGATTCCTGTTCTCCCGCTCAACAAAGAGGATCAAGAAGTAGACCTGCAGTATGGCTATTAGCGCGAGAATACTGGTCGTCGCGTACATCGACGTATATGCGAACAGAAGGCTCGCAGCGGAGACAGTCAGGGCAAGCAATGTAACTCGGACTATACAACTTACTCGGAAGCGGCTATAGATCATGCTTCTTCATCCGACGATAAAGGGCTGGTCGAGTCAAGCCCAATGCCCCCGCAGCCTTGGTAATATTGCCTCCGAAGCGAGCAAGCGCCCGTTGAATCGCTTCTTTCTCGATTTCTTCGAGATCATATGTGTCGCGTTCGAACCTTGCCGCTGCGCGGCCGGAAGAGAGCGACTCGAAGTCCTCTGCCTCCAGCACATCATGATCCGATAGGATAACGGCCCGCTCTATCATGTGTTGGAGTTCGCGAACGTTACCGGGCCAGTTGTAGGACATGAGACCTTTGAGAGCATCATCGCCCAGGCTCAGTTTCTGCTTGTAATACTTCCGGCCATATCGCTCCAGAAAATGGTCTGCGAGAAGTGCAACATCCTCCAACCGCTCTCGAAGCGGCGGAATGTGAATGACGACAGTGTTGATTCTGTAGAATAGATCCTCACGAAAGTCACCCGAGTGTACAGATTCCTGCAGCGGGACATTCGACGCACAAATCAACCTGATGTCGACGGATGTCGGATCGTTCGAACCCACTCGCGTGACCTCTCTGTTCTCAATCGCTGTCAGTAGTTTCGGCTGTAAAGGCGACGGGAGACTGGCAATCTCATCCAAGAACAGTGTTCCGCCATTAGCTACTTCAAACCTACCTGGGCGAGCTTCCCGGGCATCCGTGAATGCCCCTTTCACATGGCCAAAGAGCTCGCTCTCAAAAAGCGACTCCGATAGAGCACCTAGGTCAACTCTACAAAAGACGTTGTTGCTCCGCTCGGAAAGCCTATGCACTTCCCTGGCAACGAGTTCCTTGCCGGTTCCATTCTCTCCAAGTACAAGAACATTGGCATCGGTATCGGCCACTTTTCGAATCAGGCCGAATACCTGACGCATACCAGGGCTGTCTCCAATGAAGTCGCTGAAAGGCTTGTCCAAGTCCGCGTTCAGTTGCCTTTCACGAGACTTGAGTGAGCTGATCTGAAAACGCGATCTTCGCAGTTTGATTCCTGCTAGTACCGTGGCCACCAGTTTGTCATTCTCCCAAGGTTTCACTATGAAATCAGTTGCCCCCGCCTTGATCGCCCTGACAGCGATTTCAGTGTCTCCAAATGCCGTAACCAGAATCACAACTGCATCAGGATCGTGCTGCAGTACCCGTTCAAGCCAATCGAATCCCTCGCAGCCGCTCGTTACGTCGCGAGTGAAATTCATATCGAGCAGAATGACATCGGGAGATTGTCTTTCCAGACGTTCGACGATGCCATGAGGGTCGCCGAGAGAGTCTATTCGCTCGACACTTCGCTGCAATGCGAACTTAGCAGCTTGAAGAATGTCAGGATCGTCATCGACGACGAGCACACTACCTTGCAGATTGGTGTTATATCTGTTCACGAGCCCCTCTCATACTTCGTCGGTTGCGCAGCTATTCGCTGTCCGTTTGCGAACACTTCGTGTATCGAAAGCGGACAGGCTCATTTACAATATGAACTCTAAGTCTCAAGGGGGCAAGGGTTTTTTGGTTTGGCATGCGGTTTGATGTGTGTGATATCTATGCAGAATGAGCCACTGACATCAAGTATGGACCGACCCCTCGCCCGCAAGCGGTGGACGAAAGGTCGCATTCTGACCTATCTTGCAGCGTCGGTGGCTTCTGTTGTGCTGTTGTACGGCATTTGGTTCAAGAGCTTCGGCTCGGTCGTCCGAGTTGGCAGGGATTCAATTGTGCTTTCGGCGGTTGTACAGAATGAGTTCCAGGAATACATCCCCATTACCTGTACGGTGAGCCCGCTCAAGACGTTCTACTTGACTACCTCGCAGGGTGGGATGATCTCGGACGTGTATTTGGAAGAAGGTGCGATGGTTTGCTCCGGTGACAGCATACTGCGACTGGACAACACAGATCTACGACTTGATATCATGTATCGGGAAGCTCAGCTATTCGAGCAAATCAACAACCTGCGAAACACCCGTTTGGCAATGGAGCAACGCTCATTGGATCTGCGCGCAGAGTTGCTTGACGTCGAGCTGCAGATATTGGAGTCTCGCCGCAGCTTTGAACAAGCAAAGGAGCTATGGCAGCAACACCTGATATCCCGGATTGAGTTCGAGCGTGCTAAGGAGTTGTTCGACTATTGGTCTGAAAAGCGAGTGCTTACTCTCGAATCACAAGCTCAGGACTCAGTGCTTCGTAGCGCTCAAATCAAACAGCTTGAGGAGTCCGTGGGGCGAATGCAAGATAATCTCGAATTCGTCAAAACAAGACTGGACAACTTGATTCTCAAAGCGCCAATGACCGGCCAGTTGACATCTCTGAACGCCGAGGTTGGCCTTTCGATTGGACAGGGCCAGAGAGTCGGCCAGGTTGATGTCACCGACGGCTTCAGATTGGACGCTTCGCTCGACGAATACTACTTGTCCCGAATTCGGAGGGGGCTGGCGGCCCAGTCGAGTGTGGCCGGGACAATATGCTCGCTCACAGTGTCGAAAGTGTATCCGGAGGTGAGCGAGGGGAAGTTCAGAATCGAGTTGGAGTTTGTGGGGACATCCCCTGTGAACCTACGACGGGGCCAGTCGTTGCAGGCTCGTGTCTTGCTCGGAGACCTGTCACAGGCAGTCTTACTGCCCCGTGGTGGCTTCTACAATTCGACCGGCGGACGTTGGGCCTTCGTCATGCGGCCGGATCACGACGAGGCCATCCGCAGAGACATCACACTCGGTCGGCAGAACGCGCAGGTCTTCGAGGTCCTACAGGGGTTGAGGCCTGGTGATAGTGTGATTACTTCCTCGTACGACATGTTCATGGAATACTCGAAAGTCGTCATTGAATAGAAGGGAAGAAGCCAATGATCCGGACTGTGAACCTTCGCAAGATGTATGCAACTGAAGAAGTCGAAACGACAGCCTTATGCGACGTTAGCTTCGAGGTGAAAGAGGGTGAGTTCGTTGCTATCATGGGACCCTCGGGATGCGGAAAGTCCACGCTACTCAACCTTGTTGGCATGCTCGACAGCCCGACGGCGGGCGAGTACCACTTCATGGATACCGAAGTTGGGGCCATGTCCGAACGCAACCGTGTTCGATTCAGAAAAGGGAACATAGGCTTCGTCTTTCAGAGCTTCAATCTAATCGACGAACTTACGGTATCGGAGAATATCGAGCTTCCACTGCTGTATCTGGGAATGCCTTCGGCCGCACGTCGACTGGCTGTTCACGAGGTAATGGAGCAGATGCAGCTTGTGCCGCGTCGCAACCACTTCCCACAACAACTGTCTGGTGGCCAGCAGCAGCGAGTGGCGGTTGCACGAGCCGTGGTCGCGAAGCCAAAGCTGATCCTCGCTGACGAGCCTACTGGCAATCTGGACTCCCGTAACGCTGACGATGTAATGAACCTGTTTGCCCAGCTCAATGCATCCGGAATCACTATCGTCATGGTCACTCACTCGCCTGGATATGCAGAATGGGCACAGCGCACACTTCATCTGTTCGATGGCAAAGTCGTTTCAACAAGTGTCGCAAAGGCGAATAACGTCTGACGGTCGCCTCTTCATAAGTGAGCGACGTTCTCAGAAATCGGCATAGGAGCACTATATGTGGAAGAACCACTTCAAGGTTGCGCTAAGAAGTACGCTTCGTCATAAAGGCTACGCCGCAATCAACGTTGCCGGTTTGGCCGTCGGAATAGCCTGCTGCACAATGATCCTGTTGTGGGTGATGTTCGAATTCAGCTATGACAACTTCCACAGAAATGGGGATCGCATCTACCGTGTTGCGGAAACCACGCATGAACAGACCGGGTTTCACCGTCGGCGCGTGGCCACGGGCACCCCGCTTGGCCCGATTCTTGCGAGCGAATGTCCGTCGGTTGAAACCACAACCAGAATCTACAAGACCAGTGGCATCATCTCGGCTGCAGGGCACGGCTTCAGCGAAGACGCGTTGCTGTTCGCAGACAGCACGATCTTCAGCATATTCGACTTTGCGTTGGCAGGTGGCGACAAGAACACGGCCCTGGACCGCCCGGGCAATGTGCTAGTCACACCAGAGATCGCGAAGAAGTACTTCGGCGACGTGGACCCGATCGGCAAGACACTACTGTATGATGGCGTAACCAATCTGATGGTAACCGGCGTATTGGCACCAATGCCGAGAAACTCCCACATTCGCGCCGATCTCATAGTGTCAATGTCTACTATCACCGCCAGTAACGAAGGGTTCGCAAGACACTGGGACTCTCCAGTGCTCACCTACGTTCTCTTGCGCCCTGGCACCGCTCCTCAACAGCTGGAGGCGCAGTTCCCCTCCATTATCAGCAAGTACCGGGGATCAGAAAGGACCGAGGAGGTCAGCCTCTCTCTGCAGCCACTATCGACCATACACCTTCAGTCAAACATGGGAGGGGAACTCGAGCAGAAGACCGATGTCGCCAGACTGTATCAATTCGCGGTCCTCGCGCTTTTCATCCTGCTGGTGGCGAGTGTCAACTTCGTCAACCTCTCGACTGCTCAGGCGGTCAGACGAAGTCGTGAAGTGGGGATGAGGAAAGCGCTCGGTGCGGGCCGTTTGGACTTAATCAAGCAGTATTTGTGCGAGTCAATTATGGTTGCAGCCCTGGCCACACTCCTGGCGTTGGCCCTGGTAGAACTGATCGGACCAGCCTTTAGTAGTCTTGTCGGTGCCCCAGTGGACTACTCCGCTGTGCCAACTCTCGCACTGGTGCTGGGCATCGTCGCCGTTCCCGTGATTGTCGGGACTCTCGCCGGATTGTTTCCCGCGTTGTATCTGTCGGCCGCGCAACCGACAGAGGCAATAAAAGGAACTATCGTAAAGGGAAAGGGAAGAACGCTGCTTCGTAAGGCACTCGTGATTGTCCAGTTCGCCATTGCCGCCGTTCTTGTCATCTGCACGCTGGTGGGATTCAGCCAGTTGTCATATCTCATGAACAAGGATCTGGGATTCGTGCACAGGAACCTGCTTGTTGTCTCTCTGAGCAGTCCCGAGGCGAGGAAGAATCGTGAAGTATTGAAAGGAGTTTTTGACCGCAACGAAAATGTTCGGTCCGTCACTGCCGCCTCTAATATTCCGGGAGAGCAGGACTGCCACGGGCTGCTATTCAAGCGGCCAGATGGTTCGGGTTACATAAGTATGCCGGTAGTGTGGACTGATAAGGACTATCCTCAAACACTGTGCTTGCGAATGTCGATAGGAGTTGGTTTTGACTCCTTGAGCACATCCGGTACTGGAGCTGCGCTGATGAACGAATCTGCCGCTCGTACCATGGAAGTAACGGACCCGCTTGGAATGCAGCTCTTTTCGTATGTCGGCGGAGGAAAGAGCTACGAGTTGATGCATCAGAGCCGGGTGGCAGGCGTAGTCAAGGACTTCAACTTCAGAGACCTGAGTTACCGGATGCAACCTCTGATCCTAATAGACGATCCTTCCCGAACACGGCAGTTGCTGGTTCGCGTTCGGGAGGGAACGGCAGTCACGGTTCTGCGTGATCTGGAACGTGAGTGGAAGAGCATACTCCCCGACGTTCCATTTGTCGCGACTCGCCTCGATGACGTTCTAGCGGCCAACTATGGTGACGTGAATCACTTCGCCACTGTACTCACCTATTCGTCCCTGTTGGCCATACTGATTGCCAGTATAGGACTGCTTGGCCTATCCTCGTTTGTGATCGTCCAACGGACCAAGGAACTCGCAATCCGGAGAATACTTGGCGCCTCGACTGCGGCAATTGTCCGCCTACTGACCAGAGAGTTTGTGATTTCGGCAGCACTCGCCAGTGTGGTCGCGTGGCCCATTGCGTATTATCTGCTGAGGTGGTGGCTGAATGGATTCACTCACAGAATCGACCTCGGCATCTCAGTGTTCCTTGTGACCAGCCTTGCCATGACGATGTTGGCCTTCATTACGGTAGGAAGTCAGGCGATTCGCGCGGCTCGCACCAATCCGATCGAGAGCGTCCGGTACGAATGAAGGAGATTAGGCTGGAGCTGGTTGCAGGAATCCCGCGTGGTCACAGCTTGGGATGGTTATCTCGCGGCCGCAGCATCACGTCCACATTCGGTTGCGGACACTATCAGGAATTAGCGCACACGCTGCCGATTTTCTAATTGACAACATCGACTCGGTTTTCGTATGTATATTGGGATCTTGAAAAGAGGGCCTCCAAGAAACATCATCGGTGTAGCAGCGCATGGCCCATTGGGAAGTATTTGCGCACCGGGTCACGCAGTTGAGTTCGTAGTACCCAGAGAGTACCCCCTCAGAAAGTGCTCTCAGCATGATCGACGTGGTGTGCTCTAGCGGTATCCATGCAGAGCTTGTGACCAAAGGTCATCGCTCCGCATCGGGCTAGAACATCCATGTGGGAACGTGGGCAGTTCCCTCGAATCGGCACATCATTGTATTCAGCATCCCGGGGCGGTTCAGGCAGAACATGAAACTAAGACAAGTAAGGGCGGAGCCGTGATCGGCTCGCGTTTTTCGGTATGGGCAGTGGCCCTTGCCTGTATGTCCGTCCGGGCGTCGGGCGCCTTATTCCTCTCATCAGTGGAACTGGTGTTGGAATGAGTCAAACGGCGACTGAACGAAACGACACTACAACTCATGTTCGTCGTCATTCGACGACAATGGAGGTTTGTTCAATGAGCGACTTGAATTCATTGCGTAAGGCAATGCAAGAAAACGGGCTCCTTAGAAGCCCGAACACAGAGGCCGCATCGTCGGACTTGATTCCGTTCTTCGACGATATCTTCGGTGGTGGTGGAGATGAGCCGACGAGCGGCATAGGCTCGCGGGACTGCAACGCCGGGTGTGAGCCTGGCTGTCTGCAATGCAGTTCTGGCTGCTCGACGTGCAAGAACGGCAACTCGAACGCCAGCTAGCGGCTAACTCCGAGCACGGCAAGCACATTACCACGCGCCAAGCCGTACCCAGAGTATAGCCTATGTCAGGCCGACATGGCTCCGCCCAATTGAATCTGAACCAGAAACAGAAAGGACCAAAACCATGAGCGACCTTACTCTACTTAGAAAACTAATGCTTCGCAACGGACTCGTCAATACCAAGTCGGGCCGAGCCGCCTCATCGAGCCCTTCACTTATGCTTGGCGATACCCTGCTGACGGTGAATGATCCGAATTGCGGGGGCGGTTGTATGTCAGGCAGTTGTCTTGCCGGTTGTATGCAAGGGTGCTCGACCTGCAACAATGGGAACTCGACGCCCAGGTAAACACCGGACATTCGCGGAATAAGTCGCCAGCCAGAAGGGCGCTGGACGTTCTGTTAGTTCCTGCAAAAGGATGGCTCAGAAGCAACCGCAAAGCAAGGGCGGAGTGGTGACTCCTTGGTCGCCACTCCCCTAAGACCGTGTGGTTCGGCCTCATCGGATAGATGGGCTGCAGGATCAATGTTGAAGAGACCTACCCATAAGTGGAGCCTGTCCGACAGGCTCGATGTCCGTGGCTCAGCCACTGAAACTGGCTGAGCGGATGCTTGTCATTTAGTACAAAAGGAGTTGAACAAATGGTTAGAATATTCGACCCTCTGATCACCATGAGGAAGGATGGCAATCGAGTTGTCGCCTACCCAAAAGGAGAGGCTGCTTTCAACACAGAGAAGGACTACTCCTTTGGATACAAGATTATCCCTCCAAAGGCCGCTATAGCGTTGGCCCTGTTTGATGGGCAGAGAACGGACGGGATGGTTGCCGAGTCTTGGGCGGAGCTCACCGGCTTCGGCCTGCAAAGTGCCCAAGAAGACATCACTGCAGTACTGAGCGAACTGGGTGACCTACTGACCGAAGTCGAACATGTTCCAATGGAACACGTTCCATATGACCCAATCACTCTGGTCTGCAATGCTCGGGAACTAGAAGGGGCTACCTGGCGTCTTCACACCCCGAATTCGATGCTGTTTCTGCCGACACTTCAATGCGGGTTCCGATGTCTCTACTGCTACGCCGACTACCAACCCAAGCGAGATCCGAATGAGATGTCTCTTGTCGAAATTGAGAGGATTCTCGACGAGTGCCGCGACTTGCAGTTCGCAAGTGTGTCGTTGTCAGGTGGCGACCCGTTTCTTAGAAAGGATATCTTCGAGATTATTGCCATGCTCTACGACAGGGGATATAGAGAGGACATTCCCACCAAGTCGCCTCTCAACGAATCCCAGATCAAACGGCTGAGGGATATCGGGGCCCGAAACATCCAACTCAGCTTAGATTCGCCGCTGGATGCCGGTGTAGTTGAACGGCACGTTGGGAAGAAGGGTTACTTCCCCAAGATCATGCGCACCCTGCACCGTTTTGGCGATGAAGGCTTCAATGTCGGAATCACCTGTGTCCTAACAAAGTTCAATATAGACTCGGTCCCGGAGATCATCGAATACTTCGGCAATCTTGGATTCGTGAATCGCGTAAGTTTCACACTGGCGGCGTCGTCCATCTACCGGGATTTCCATGAGATATTTCCGCACCCCAATGCGATGCAATCTTTTGAGAACAGAGGGCCAGAGTTTCGTGAGCGTTATCCGCACATGTTCATCAAACTCGACTCGGTCCCTGATCCATACTACATGTCCGTAGAAGAACGGCGTGAATGGTACGCGAAGCGCGCGCATTGCTCCGGGGGGCGCTATGCTTTTGTGCTGCTGCCAGACGGACGAGTCACCCTCTGTGAGGAACTGTACTATCACCCAGAGTACATTGTCGGTGATCTCAGGCATCAGTCAATCCCGGAAATGTGGAACTCGCCGGAGATGATGCGTGTCATGGAACCCGTCAGAGACGACTTTGTCGGCAGCCCGTGTTTCGAGTGCGAGGAGTTCGACGAGTGTCATCGAACGCAGGGCCGCTGCTGGAAGCGTGCACTAAAGGCCTATCGGGATCAACCCAATGCCGCACATTGGCCTGATCCCTACTGCCCTTCCGCTCCGCAACTGACGCAACGACTTGGAGAATGAGGATGGGGTTTGGAAGATTCAGCCACATTCAACTGGACGCCATCTCGCTGTCTGTTTTGCAGAAGTGGTGCCAAGCGAACCAGCTATCCATGGCAAGTGCCACCGAAGTAGTTGCAGAGACTAAAGGGTACCGCATCTTCCTCGGACGCCACCGGTCTCGGATGACCTCAAATGACTTCTGTCGAGACTTGTTCTTGCTCGCCAATGGGGAAAGACAGGACCTGAAGTGGTTGCGACGCTGGATGTGGTGGTGTGATCACTTCGACGAGCTATGGGACGTCGTCTCAGCCATTGAGGATTCCTGGCAGTACTGTATCCGAAAGGCACAAGAGCGAGTATTCAACTGGCTACCCATGGAATACTACCCCCGTCTGAACGTCCATCTGATTCTCGACGGGATCAGTTGCGGTTATGGCCGAGGATCAGATTACATCTGCGATCTGGTTCCGTTTGGCGACCAGCCTCGCAGCGCATGGCGAATGGAGCTTGAGCGACAGCTATGCAAGATATTGCATCAACACCAATTGCGCGTGCATTTTGAGTCAACCGCCTACAGTCTCCTCGATCACCTTGCGACGCCATTGGATCAGTACAAGTTCAGGCTACTGTGCAGCATAGTCGAGAATGGCCTACCTGAATTCTTGTACCAGGACTCGGCGAGAACTGCGTGGTGCTCGAAAGGCGATATCGACTCAAACATCCGCGACCCGATTGATATCCACAATCAACTGGTCGCACGAGTTAGATCAGTGGCACGACAAAGGAATGAAGTCGAATCAGTGATGATCGATCTTGAGTGCTTGGCTGCCGAAGGGTATCAGGATTGCGAAGATCTTGGAACCCACATGTGTATTTGCATTGCATCTACTGGTGGCGGGGATCAACTACGGCAGCTCTCTCGTAGCCCTGTCGAATTCTATCGCTTTTTCATCGACGAGGCCGTCTCGCGAGACAGGCGGCTCCGACTGACAACTCGTTTGAATGAGATTGAACCACCAGACGTAACACCTCAATCGATCCACATCTGCTCTGCCAGACGTGAAGTCGGCGCAAAGGCTCTGGGCGAGCGGATAATTGGGCTGCAGACAGATGGCGGGCGGAGCTTCTGCGTCGCTGTTGTAAATGCAGGAGCATTTGGCGAGGTTAGCTCTCGTTACCCATCAGGGACCGCACATGCCTGCGAGCATTTTGTCGCTCGCAAGATCCGGGAACAGATTCCAGGATTGCTGAGATTTGGGGCTCTTACCACGCCAACCGACATCTTGTACTTCGGATCCTTGTCGGATGCCACAGAGGTCGGGTTCTCGGACGTAGTGCAATTGCTGTGTTCGCCAGCACATGTAGGTGCCGGGGATCTTGCAGGCGTCATCGATGAGATACGTAGAGAACTGCGCATAGTAGGAGCGAATCCCTTCTATCAATTGGAGGAGCGGCTTCATCGATTAGCATTCGACACCGGCTTCTCAATCCGAGGCACGGAGAGGAGCGTTCGGCAGTTGACCACTGAGAGCATCCAACGAGTACTATCTCAAACGCATACGAGGTCGAACCTGATTATCTCCATTGCAACTCCAAGCGTGGATCAGGACATTGATGAAGTGGCGTCGGCGATGCAGGTAGCTCCTGATGGCGTTCCCCTCTTCTGTGCACCTCTGCCATTCGGCCGCACAGAAGAGAGGATTGACTGGAGGCACCTGGATCATCCGGTTTCAAGTATGTCCCTTGGAATCCTGATTCCCAAACCAGAGAGTAATTCTGGCTGGGCGAACGACCTTGAACTTCTACGGATCAGAAGTCTCGGCATCGAACTTGTGAAGAGTCTCGGTGCGGGAATAAACACATCCACTTCGCTACTGGAAACAGCTACAGCCGTGCTGGTGAAGGTGAATTGTCAAAGTGCCCTCAGTCATATAGGCAAAGTGCACAAGTCGCTCAATAGGAAGTTGTCACGACTCCACGACTTCTGGTGGTCCGCATCGGATCCAACGGAAGACGACTCAGGCGATGACGGTCGGCAGGAGGATAGGCCAAGTGACTTCAATGGCGCGCTTGAACTCGTTTGTGATACGACCAGACGCGCTGCGGTCAATGAACGTCGGAAGCAATGGGTTGATAGCAATGGTGGGCAGTACCGGTTGCCGCAATGCGACTCCGCCACTCATACACTTTTGGCACCGAGGCAGCTTCTAGCCGGAATCGGGGCTGAAGTCCCGGACGGAACATGGGAGGAATAGAGCAATGGAACATACACATTGGTGGCGCGCCGAGAATATCCAGCTAATACGAGGCTATCTGCGCAAGTTCAGGCCCTATCGACGCTCTCACTGGAGATTGATTCTTGGAGCATCGGTAGGCAGCGCAGTAGTAACCGCTGTTGGCCTGACTCTGCCATGGATTACGATGCAGGCAGTGGATCGCATTATATACGGCGATAACATCGACTTATTGCTCCAATTGCTTGTCGTTTGGTTCGTTGCGATAAGCCTAAGAGGGGCGGGTAACTACCTTAAATTCTACAACCTCCTCATATTCCGGCAACGAATGGTCATAAAAGGGCAGGCAACGCTGATGAAGCACCTTATGAAAGCACCGCTCCGTTACTTCAGCAGTTCGAACATAGGATACGTGGTCTGTAGAGTGCGAGATGACGTTGCCCAGCTCCATCCATTCTGGGCCGGAACATTGATCAGTGTGATCCAGAGTCTGGTGACGGTGGTGGTCAGCCTCGTTCTGCTCGTTGTAATCAGTACAACGCTAACACTGTCGGTCGTAGTGCTTGCTCCTGTGTATTTGGCAAGCTCGTTCATGTTCATGAAACAGCTTCGCCAGCTCAGCTATGAAGCCAATGAACGTGCTGGCATAGCTGAGGGCAAGTTGCATGAGTCAATCAGTGGTGCCGCTGTAGTTAAGGAACTGGGACTGGAGCGCGGGGTCATTGCCACCTACTTCAACAAACTCATTCAGGCGACTCGAACGAGGATACGTCTGGAAGTCCTTGACCATATTAAGGGTAACGTCGGGCAAGTCCTGCAGTCACTCGTGCCTGTGCTTGTCTTCATTCAATCAGGTTATCTTATCTACACAGAGGATCTGACAGTTGGGGAGTTCATCGGATTCTCTGTCTACATCAGCTTTCTCCTAAATCCACTTAGCAGTCTCTTTTCCGTGAACACGCAGGTGCAACGAGCCTTGGCGCCTCTCCAGCGAATTACCGAGATACTTCAGATTGAGAGCGAGGATGCGGTATCGATTCGACCTGGCGGTGTTTCGAGTCCCATTAAGGGGAAAGTAGACTTGTCTCACGTGTACTTCTCCTATGATGGGAAGAACAACGCCCTGAACGACGTTACCGTAGAGGTCGCGCCCCATTCCACCACTGGTTTCTGTGGAACCAGCGGAGCTGGCAAGACCACAATCATCAATCTCCTCATGCGATTCTACGAAACCGACAGCGGTTCGATTTCGATTGATGGAAGGCCTATCGGAAGCATCCCATTCGACGAGCTACGCCGGAGTATTGGTGTTGTTTCCCAGGATGTCTTCCTCTTCAACGATACGGTGTATCACAACCTAACCTGCGGAAAGAGGGGAGTGAATCAGCAGCAGGTAGTGGACGCCGCAAAGAAGGCAGGTGCGCACTCATTTATCCTGGAGTTCGATCAGGGATATGATAGTGTAGTCGGCGTGCGTGGTCAGAAAATTTCCGGCGGACAAAGAGTCAGACTGGCCATAGCGCGAGCGTTGATTCGCAAACCTCCGATCATCGTATTTGATGAGGCGACCGCCTTTCTGGATTCAGAAACGGAGCGTCTCTTCCGTGAAGCAACCAACAAATTGTTTCGTGAGCACACGGTACTCGTGATTTCTCACCGAATCGCCTCGGTTAGGCATGCCGACAGGATTTACGTGATGGATCATGGGCGGATTATCCAGTCCGGCTCTCACAAGGACTTGGTCAATGCTCCTGGGCTCTATCATAAGCTCTGTCGGGAACAATCAGAGGAGTCATTGGAAAGACCGTCGGCAGTAAAGATCCCTTAATTTGCGAGGGTCCAACTGCGTTCTGTCAGATCCCTCAGCAAGGTGATCACCACAGTGCACGACTGCCTCGTGAGCAGGCTTGAGGAGCTAGTGAGACAACATTGGCGGCGGCAAAGGCTGGTATCGCTGCTTCCCGGCCACTGCCGTCTCAGGATTAGTTTGCCCCATCACGACAACGGTATTACATTCCCCTAATGTGGGCGAAATGATCACGGTGCCGGGTTGAGAAGCTCCGCTCGCCAGGTCGGGCGGAGTCACGGCCTGATCAGGCTCGATGGCAGGGGCGGTCCGCTTGCCACTCCGGTATAGCCCGTGGTTGACGCAGGAGAAGATACAGTCACCTTTCCCCGGTTTAGTGGACAGAGCGAAAGGATAGGGTTATGTTCCTGTCCGAAGGAGTTGTTATGTCCACAGAGAAGCGTCGTCAGTACGACCGGGAGTTCAAGCTGGAGGCCGTGCGTCTGAGCTATGAGCCGGGTCGGAGTGTAGCGGGGGTGGCTCGGGATTTGGGGATCAGCGAGAATATGCTGCATCGCTGGCGCAGCCAGTTTGCCCAAGAGGGCGAGGCGGCGTTTCCGGGCAAGGGTCATCAGTCGGCTGAGCAGGAGGAGCTTCGGCGATTGCGACGGCAGTTGTCCGAGGTGACGGAGGAGCGGGACATCTTAAAAAAAGCGCTGGCCGTGTTCAGTCGTCGCCCGAAGTGAAGTTCATGTTTATCCGGGATCATCGGTATGAGTTTCGGGTGTGGCTGATGTGCCGGGCGGTGAGAGTGTCGCGAAGCGGGTACTATGCCTGGCTGGGGCGGCCGGAGAGTGTGCGGTCACAGGCGAATCGTTCGCTGGTGACGCACATCCGGGCGGCGCATCAGCGGAGTCGTCAGAGCTACGGTTCGCCTCGGATCACCGATGAACTCAATGATTCCGGTACCCGCTGTGGTCGTCACCGGGTGGCACGTTTGATGCGACAGAACGGGATCAAGGCGAAGACGGTCAGGAAGTTCAGGGCGACGACCAATTCGAAGCACGCTTTGCCGGTGGCGCCGAATCTTCTGAATCGGGCGTTCACGGCGACGGGTCCCAATCAGGTCTGGCTGGCCGATATCACCTATATCCCGACGACGGAGGGGTGGTTGTACCTGGCGGTGGTGCTGGATGTGTATTCGCGGCTGATCGTGGGGTGGGCGATGAGCGACCGGATCAACGGGGCCTTGACGCTAACGGCTCTGCGCCAGGCGCTGGCCAGGCGACAACCGTCACCGGGACTGATTCATCATTCCGACCGGGGGAAGCAATACGCGGCCGGTGACTACCAGAAGCTCTTGCGCAACCACGGTGCAATCTGTAGTATGAGCCGGAAGGGCGACTGTTGGGACAACGCGCCGTGCGAATCGTTCTTCGGGACGTTGAAGCAGGAGTTGGTGTATCAGGAGAGATTTACAACACGGGACGAGGCGAAAGCGAAGCTCTTTGAGTATATTGAGGTGTTCTATAACCGTCAGCGTCGACACTCGGCGACAGGCTCACAGAGCCCGGCTGAGTTCGAGCGACTGACACCATTGCTTAACTGACTGTCCACGAAATCAGGGGAAGGTCACTTCTCTCACTCTCAGTCTTGGTGCCCCACAGCCTGGGGCCTGTTGAGAAACCCTATTCGGTCAGGTCTTGCGGTCATCGCAAACGAGCGTGTGACCTGACCGCTCTTCCTAAGTGGTTGAAGACCGTCGGGTCACAATCCGCCGTTGGCGCATCAAGACCCAACGAAACTGATGACTCTTTCAACAAGCCCCGAGCTGTGGGGCTCCACCCGTGCCGGATTCAGGAAAAGTGGCCATTCCAGTGACGGTGGAATTTGGGGCGAGATAGTGAAGACGTAATGGACTGTTATTCCATGTGGGTCCCATCCCAGCGGGGTGTATGGGGGGGCGTCAGAGTGCTGTGATTCCAGGCTCCGGGAGCTGCAACACAGCCCTGAGGCTATGACTCAAACGATATCCGGTTCACTGCATCGGCAAGATGATCCGGGGCAAGATGTGCATAGATCATCGTCGTCTGGATATCCGAATGCCCCATCAGCTTCTGCACGGTCGGCAGGTCTACCCCCTTCATCACCAGGTGACTCGCGAATGTATGCCGCAGCGTGTGTACCTTTGTCAGATCCGAAATCCCGGCCTGCTGCGCGATCCGAATCAGCTTCTCCCTCAGCTTCGTCCTGATCTTCCCACTTGTCTTCGGATCGGCGAACACGTACGTTGACCCCTCAGGTCTTCTGTCATGGAGGTCAGATAAGAGCCTCGCAACGAGGCTGCTCATCGGGATCTTCCGTTCTCCCGTCTTCGGCTGCCAGCTCTCCTTGCGACGGATCATGATCTTCCCGCGCTCGAAATCAACATCGTCCCACTCAAGATTCTCAAGCTCCGCCTTGCGCATCCCCGTGTACAGGAACGTCGCATAGATCGGATACATGTCCTCCGGACAAGCCTCAAGCAGTTGCTGGCACTCCTCGTGCGTCAGGAAGCGTACAGGCCGGGCATCATTGACCTTCAACTTCTTCACCTTACCGGTCGGGTTCTCCTTCACATACCCCCACTTGATCCCCTGATTGAAGACGGTTTTGAGCGCCCCGATCTCGAAATTGATCGTATGGGCCCGGGCTCCCTTGCGGGTATACTCAGTCGGCTCATCGACTGGCTGACCGTTAGGATTCACCAGGGCATCCTTGCGCCAGACCTTGTACTGATCGATCACCTCGGTATTGACCTGCGAGACAAAGACCACGTCTTGTCGCTGATCTGCAAGGAACGATCTGAAGTGATCAATGACCGCCCGATACCGATTGGTGGTGGATGCCTGATGGTTAGCGCTGCAGTAGTCCAGATACTGATCGAGGAACTTCTCCAGCACCATGTCCTTGTCGGCGAAGCCGAACTCCTTGCGGGCCACCTTGACCTCGGCATCCTTCAGGGCCAGTTCAGCCACTTTCTTGGAGGTCCCGACCCGCTTGCGGATCCGACGTCCGCCGGCGCTTACATCGAGATACCAGATTCGTCCCCGTTTGTAGATTCTGGCCATAACAAGTGTCTCCAGTTTGGCACATATTCGGCACAGGGGTCATCACGACCCCTGACTCACTCGACTAACTTATTATACTGGAATTACTTGAAAATGGCAACCGCAAAATGGCGGAGAGGCAGGGATTCGAACCCTGGATAGAGGTGATACCCCTATAACGGATTAGCAATCCGCCGCCTTCAGCCTCTCGGCCACCTCTCCGCATGACGAAAAGAATCACTTCCCGGTCTCTGACCGGGCACCTCCCATAATATCACTTCTACATAAAAAGACAAGCCCAAATTCCACGGCACGACCGATCGCCGCTGACACTCAAGACACGCCATACCCGCCGCCGCCGGCCATGCCGCCAGCGATACCCCAAAACGGCCGCACCACCTGAATCTCTGCCCCCACCGGAACACCTGAACCGGCCATGTGCTGCCTGCCAGTTCGACCAGGATAACTACTCACAGGCACAGCACCAACCAGCCCTGCCCCACGAATCAGACGTCGTGCCGCAACTGGTCATAGCCCGTGAAGAACCGCCGAACCGTCAGTTCCACCGTCAGCGCCGCCGTGATCGACATCGCCGATAACAGCATGAACGCTACGATCAACTGCAGCAGGGCCGCATCCAGCGGCTCGGCACCGCCCAGAATCATCCCCGTCATCGCCCCCGGCAAGGCCACAATTCCCACTGTCTTCATGAAATTCAGAATCGAGATCATCCCCGCCATGACCGCCTCCCGCTGAAACGGCCTGCTCGCCTCCCGCCAGTTCTTTCCCAGTGACAGCGCCGTCTCTATCGCCAGACGATGCGATCGCATATCGGCTGCGAACCGGTTGATCGCAATCGCGGAGGCATTCATCGCGTTCGATATGATCATCCCCGACAACGGTATCACCACCCGCGCCTCAAACTCAATGATGGGCAAGGCCAGCATCAGCCCCAATGTGACTGCAGACCCCAACATAATGGAGACCAGCGTCACCACATAGGCCCCCCTCAGCTTCCTGACTCGTCCGGCGGCGGCATATGCCCCCACTGTTGTCATCACCAGCAGCACCGGAATGATCAGCCACGATCGCCCTGGCTCGAACAGGAATGTCAGCGCGTATCCCACCGCCACCAACTGCACAAACGCCCGCACCGGCCCCAGCGTAATCTCCTTTGTAACCGGGATGCGCCACCACACCGTCACCCCAATCGCGACCAGCACCAGCACCAGGGAATACAAGACATGGGTGTAATCAGGAGTCAACATCGTGCTGCCTCCGTTGATACTGCCGCCCCGCCTCCGTCCTCGGATCGTTCAGCACCTGCTCTGCCGGACCATGCTCCGCCACGCGACCGGCAGAAACCAGTAACACCGCACCTCCCATCCGCAACGCCTGCTGCGGGTCATGACTCACCATGATGAGCGTCATCCCACCGCTGTCGACCAGGTCCCGGAAGGTGGCTTCGATTCCCTCCGTGAGGCCGGGATCGAGCGCTGAGGTTGGCTCATCAAGCAGTATCACTTCCGGCTCCAGCGCCAGAAGTCTCGCCAAGGCCACCCGCTGACCCTCACCAACCGACAAAGTGGCGGCATCGGCCTGGATCAGCCGCTGCGGCACACGTGCCTGTTCGGCCAGTTGTCGAATAGCGCTCTCGGTCAGATCCGGCCTGGCGTAGCGAAGATTATTCGCCACTGTCCCCTCAAACAGATGCGGCCGCTGGAACAGGAAGCCTATCCGACGACGCAGCTCTGAGGGGCGTATCTGCTCAGTCGGCTGCCCACACAGCAACACCCGTCCCGACGACGGTTCATCAAGCCGATTAATCAGCCGCAGCAGCGAGGACTTCCCCGCCCCTGAAGCACCGACAATCGTGTAGATTCGCCCGCGATCGAAACGGAAACTGACACGATCGACAACGACCTTCGCCTCACTTCCCGCAGTGATTGTTCGGGTCAGATCCTTGAGTTCAAGAATGGGATCGCATCGGGCTTCCACGTGCTACAGCTTCTCCCGCCCGAAGTACAGGAACCGATCCAGCATCTTCACCCAGTCGGACCACCCGACACCGCCGTGCTTCTCCCGGATACGCGCAAAGGCACCCATCTTGCTGTCGATCTCGTCGCAGAAGTACACGATGAATGCCTCGGCCATCTGCGGCACCACCGGGGTCGCGAACTCGAGCTCTCCCTGATGCGCCAGCACGATATGCCGAAGCTCCATCAACAGCCGTTCGGGAAACGCCTCGATCGCCGCCGCCCGCTGGCAGATCCATTGATCGGCCAGACAGATGTGCCCCACCAATCGCCCCTCGTCGGTGTAGTCAAACATCGTCGACCGCGTGTACGTCGCCACCTTGCCCGCATCGTGGAGCAAACCGCCGAAAATCAACAGGTCACGATCTACGAAGTCATAATGCCCGCCAACCTCGATCGCCAGCTCCGTGACGTTTCCCGAGTGCTCCGACAACCCCCCGATATACGCATGGTGCCACAGCTTCCCGGCCGGGGCCAGCAGGTATGCATCGAAAAACTCCTCGTCGTCCCAGAACGAGCGAACCAGCTTCTCAACATACGTGTTCTCAATCCGCTCCGTCAGGTCCAGAATGCGCGCTCGACGCTCCTCGCGGGATATCGGCGAGTGCGCCAGCACCTGCTCAATCTCGTACTCGTCATCTGTGGCCTGCCGGATTCGCCGAACCGTCATCTGCATCTGGTTACGGTACTCACCCACACTCCCCTGGAGTTTGACCACCATCCCCTCAGCAAGCTCCTCCAGCGCGAACTGGTCCGGCTCCCAGATATTGGCCTTGATCCGCCCGCTGTGATCGCCAAGCTCCAGCGCTACAAAACGACCCCGCGAGTAATCACGAATCTCCTTGCGTCGTACGACAAAAAACCCGGTAACAGTGTCGTCGATCACATAGTCTCGTATCGGTTTAGTATCCATAATTAGTCAAAATAACACATTCCGGCCCCCGGCGAAATCGCATTGTGCGCCTGCGGGGAATATTATCTTTCATCGGATATGTATAAGCAATATATTGCCCCGTCGAAGGACCACGCGAATGAAAAAACTCAACTGGTACATACTCAAAGAGCATATCGGGCCGTTCATCTTTGCCTTTTGCATGATCACTTTCCTGCTGCTGATTGACTATGTCCCCCGCATTGTCGACCACGTCATCGACAAGGACCTCTCGCTCTGGATAGTGATGGAGTTGATTGTCCTGAACCTGGCCTGGATTCTCGCCCTGTCGGTCCCCATGTCGGTACTGGTTGCCACGCTCATGGCCTTTGGACGCCTGACCTCCGACTTCGAGATCACTGCCGTGAAGGCCTGTGGCATCAACCTGCTGCGCGTCCTCACGCCGCTGATGGTCGTAGGAGCTGTCATCATGGTCCTGATGATCGAGTTCAACGACCGCGTCCTCCCCGACCTGAACAAGATGCAGCGCCAGCTCACCTCGGACATCTCCCGCATGCGGCCGACACTGAGCTTCAAACCGGGCGTCTTCATCCACGATATCCCCGGCTATCTCATTCTTCTCAAGGACATCGATCACACTACATCCGAGGTCTCCGGGGTCCATATTACCGAGATGAAGAACCCGGCCAAACCGCGGATTATCGTCGCTCACGAGGGTGTCATAGAAGTCCTTAACGAGGGCGAGAACATACGGTTCTCGCTCGATGACGGCGAGATTCACACGCTCGATGTTGCCAAGCCGGAGGATTACCAACGCGTCGATTTCAAACACCAGGTAATCAACATTGCCATGGAGGGAACTCAGCTTGAGCGGCAGGAGACCACCTACCGCACCGATCGCGAAATGGGCATCGCGGCCATGCAGGAGAAAGTCGACAACGCCCGCGCCGCAATCGCCCCGTTCCGCTTCCGAATCAACCAGCGTTTGACAGAAAGTGTCAGGCACCTGTTCATGGACACGCTTGTCAGACACGAAACCGACGCCGCTGACAACGAGGTCGTCTACGGCTTGGTGCGTAAAGACGCCAGCGTTCTCGAACGCTTCATTCAGCAAAACGCCAGTCAGATAGAATCACAACTGACCGTCATCAACAAGTACTCGCTTGAAATACACAAGAAGTACTCCATACCGGCCGCCTCCCTCGCTTTCATCCTGATCGGCGCCCCCCTGGGCGTACTCACCAGGCGCGGCGGCATGGGTACCGCTGTTGCCGTATCAATCGGCCTGTTCATCGTCTACTGGGCCTTCCTGATCGGCGGCGAGGACCTGGCCGATCGCGGTATCATCTGTCCCTTCTGGGCTATGTGGTCAGCCAACTTCCTGATAGGCGCCATTGGACTCTACCTGCTGTACATTGTCGTCACCGAAAAACGTATACTCTCATTCTTCCGCAGGAGCAAGTAGCCCGTGATTCTCGTCAAACGCCTCGATCGCTATCTCCTTCGCCACTTCTTTCTTGCTCTTCTGTTGGTAGGTATCTCCTGCGAGATCGTGTTCATCCTCATCAACGCCGTAGAGAAGCTGTCACGTTTCATCGATAACCAGGTTCCGTTTGCGACGATTGTCCAGTACTACGTCTTCTACTCCGGCTGGGTCATTCGCAACTTCTTTCCCATGTTCATCCTTCTGGCCACCCTCTTCTCCATAGCCATCCTCGCCCGGCGCAACGAAATCCTCGCCATGAAGTCCACCGGCCGGTCCCTCTACCGTATCGCCGCGCCCATTCTCATTGTATCGCTGGCCCTCTCGGCAGGACATTTCTACTATAACGAGTACATCTACCCCCCTATCGCCGAGCAGTACCACGAACTGAAGGTCTTCGAGGTCGAGAAGAAATCCAAACGCACCTTCACCGTCGCAACCAACATTCGGCGCCAGATACAGCCCGGCCACTTCTACACGATCGGCACCTTTGACACCGAACGTCTGCAGGGCCGCGATCTTCGTATCTACAGAAGCCAGAACAACCGCCTCGCCGAAGTTATAACCGCCGACCAGATCGTCTGGGAAAACCACCGCTGGGTCGCATACAAGGGCGCCGTGCGCACCTTCGATGACACAGCCAGCGAAATCTATTCCACTTTCGAGAGCAGGCAGCTTGACCAGATCGAAGAGAAACCCGCCGATTTCGCAAGGCGGATCGGCAAACCGGAAGATATGGGACTCGAGGAGCTGAAAAACTACATCCGCGTCATGGAGCGAACCGGCGGACCGCACATCCGCGAATCCGTCGACCTCGGCATCAAATACGCCTTTCCCCTCTCCTCGTTCATCGTCACCCTCATCTGTATCCCGTTCGCATCCAACGCCAAACGCTCCGGAGTGGCGGTGTCGTTTGCGATGGGGGCCCTGATCGCACTGGTGTACTTCGTTCTCTTCCGCATCCTGCAGTCAGCGGGGTATTCCGAGAAGATCCCGTGGGTGGTCAGTGTCTGGGGGGTCAACGCCGTCTTTCTTGTCATCGGCCTTCTCGCCATGCTCAAAGCCAGGAAATAGCCATGCCCCACTCCGGACACGAACAGAACCGACGACTCTGGAACGAAATCGCCGAGGTCCACTACCGTCATCCCGAACACAATGTCCAACGCTTCCTCTCCGATCCTGACTTCCTCTCCCTACACCCCACCGAACAGGACGAGATGGGCACCGTCGCCGGCAAGTCCCTGCTGCACCTGCAATGCCAGTTCGGCATGGACACACTGTCATGGCGGCGCAAGGGGGCATCGTACGTCTGCGGAGTCGATATATCTGAGGTTTCGATCCACCTGGCCACACGTCTCGCTCGCGAGGCGCAAATCGACAAGGCCGAGTTCGTCTGCTCCGATGTCCTCGACCTCTCCGGCAAGCTCGACCGAACCTTCGACATCGTCTTCCAGTCCTACGGCACCTACATCTGGCTTGCAGACCTCAGGCGCTGGGCCAGGGTCATTGCCGAACACCTCAAGCCCGGCGGCTACTTCTACATCATCGATCAGCACCCCATATGGCAGCTCTTCGGATACCCGAACGAGAAGCTGGACTACTTCGCCACCGAGCCTACGGCATATCCGGGCGGCATCGACCCCGATTACTGCGACCGCTCTTACACTCCCCGGGAAGGAAGCGTCGAGTGGATGCACACCCTGTCCTCAATCGTCAACTCACTCATTGAGACCGGCTTACGCATCGACTTCCTGAACGAATTCCCCTTCTTCTACTATGCCGCGTTCGAGGACTGGCATGAGAAAGATGGCCTGTGGTATCCTCCCGATGGCCCCCAGCGCTATCCCATGATGTTCAGCCTCAAAGCCACCCGCGAGTAACGACCATACCCTGAGCCTGAAGTTGTTCTGTTTACCCCTGTGCTGCCGGCCACAAGGCGGCCAACCTTATTCCGTGGGCGGCAGGCGTCCCGCCTGCCCCATCCATGGCCCTTCCTGAGGTAGGGCAGAATGCCGAAGGCGTTCTGCCGCTGCGATTCTTGATCCGCCAAACGAAGACGGCAGAACCCCGAAGACGGGATTCAGCCCTGCTTCTGAATCGTGGGGTGGCCCGAGGCCTCGGGAAACTCTCGCTTTGCGACCCGCCGATCTTGGTTGGTTTGTACTGCGCAGACGAGGTTTCCTGTAGGGCCGAATGCCAACGGCATCCTGCCATCATCAGACAATCGTTCAAGTGTCACATGGCAGGACCCTAAGGGCTCCTGCCCTACATTCACTACTAACTGCCCCAGAAACGTCGAACCGCCCCCCCTCACATCACATACGCCCACATGTACCGCAACGCGATAAACAGCAGACAGGCCAGCATTATTCCCTTGATCAAACCCTGCGGCATGAACCGCTGGATCCTCGCCCCCACCCACACCCCAAGCGCACCACCAATCCCGAACGCCAGACCCAGCAGCAGATCGGGCGAGGTGTCCACCCCCGGCGCCGCCATCAGGGGCATCACCAGCGGGTAAATCAGCACTCCCGCCACCGAGGCCACCGCCGTCGAAAACAGCGCCGCCCCCGCAATCGTGTACACCGGAAGACCATACACCGAGACCATGATCGGCGAGAGAAATGCCCCACCCCCAATGCCGTACGCTCCGCTGACAATCCCCACCAGCACACAGATCACAAACAGCGATATATTCGGAACGTGGTACAGCGTCCCCTGATAGTGGTAACTGATGTCCCGCCATGTCGCCGACTGCACGATCAGCCCGTCCGACAACTCCTCACTTGGCCGCTTCACCCGGTGGCGCCCCTGCCACAGATCAAGCCCCACCCGCAACGCCAGGTACAGCAGCACCAGCCCCACGAACGCCTTGAACGGCCCCGGATCCGGAAGCCACACCACTCTGATCACGGCCCCCAGCAGTATCCCCGGAATCGTCGCCAGTCCCAGCAACCACGCCAGTGACCAGATCATGCGCTTCTCTCGCCGGAACTGATTCACCCCCAGCGGAATAGCGAATATATTGTACAGCAGGTTGGTCGCACTCGCCCCCGGCGCCGTATACCCCAGCACCGACATCTGAAACGGCAGCAAAAGAAACGCCCCCGTCACGCCCGCCGAGGACGTTATGGTCGCCAGCACGAAAGCCACCAGCGTCGGCAGCCAGAACCAGGTCTCAACTCCTGATGTCGGAAACTCAATCATACCAATGCTTGTACGCAGCCACACCGCTACATGTGGATCTTGCTGACGAACTCCTCCACCTCGGGTATCCCGCCCTGAAACACCAGGTACCCGTTGTACGGCTCCCTGGCGGTGATCTCGCCCGCGATCGGAGTCAGCATCAACCGGCGCACTTCCGCCAAATCATCAGTCTGCCCCAGTGCCCAGCCAAGCTTCACGTACGCCACTTCCGGCAGCATGTTCGCCGCCGGCACGATTCCCTTGGCCATCAGGTCACGCCCCGTGTCATACACAAACATGTGCACATATCCCCACAGTGTCTGCACCGTCATGTAAATCGCCACTCCCGCGGCGGCCGCGCGCTCGATCGCCGGATACAGCGGCTTGTTCACATGCCCCAGCCCCGTACCCGCTATAACTATCCCCCGATACCCGTTGTCCACCAGAGAATCGATAATGTCCGGTTGCATGTTCGGATAGTAGTACACGATCGAGACCTTCTCCTCAAACGTCGGCACGATCGAAACCTGCTGATCGGTACGACGCCGGCTGTAGTCATCGCGCAGTGGCGTAATCTTCTCCTTGTCCACCATCGCCAGCGGAATATCTCCGATCGTCCGGAACGTCGAACGGTACGAGGAGTGCATCTTACGCACCCGCGTTCCCCGATGAAGCAACCCGTACTGGTCCGAGGTGGGCCCGAACATGCACACCATAATCTCGGCCAGATCGCTCTCGGCCGCTGTCCTGGTGGCATGAATCAGATTCAGCGCCGCATCTGACGATGGCCGGTCTGAAGATCGCTGCGACCCCACCAGCACAATCGGAACCGGCGAACGCTGGATCATGAAGGACAGAACCGCCGCCGTGTGGTGCATCGTGTCCGTCCCGTGCCCGATCACGATTCCGTGCACGCCTTTCTTGATTTCCTCCCCGATAGCCTTGGCCAGCACAATGTATTGCTGCGGTCCCATGTTCTCGGAAAACACCGCGAACAGTTTCTCGGTGCTCAGATTGCAAATGTCCGCCAGCTCCGGCACCGCACCGTACAGCTCCCCCGGCGAAAACGCCGGAATCACCGCCCCGGTCCGATAATCCAGCCGCGAGGCAATCGTCCCCCCCGTCCCGAACAGCTTCACATTCGGCTTATCCGGGGAAGTCGGAAACTCGCGCTCCGGTATCTTGTAGTGCGCCTCCTTGTAGCCCACCTCGTCCATCTGCTCAATCGTATCAACCGCGATCCCCACATTGTACCCCGTCGCCAGCTTCAGCACGATATGGTCATCGTCATCGTTCTCCGCCCGCGGCAGGATAATCCCCTCGAACGCGCCACGAGTCGTCTTCAACTTCGCCTGGCTCCAGACACGCACGTTGAACCTCTTCAGGGCCTCAAGGCCCGCCCCGCGGTAACCCTTGAACATGTCACTCATGGCTGATGCTCCTTTCGACCAGCTCGCCAAGCTGCGCCAGCGGCAGATTGCCCAGCGCCCGCTTGCGAAGCCGCCCCATTATCCAGTGGTACCGCGCCTGCGGATCGCGCGAGGTGCAGATCGTGGCAAACTTCCTGTCCAGCGTCGGGATATCCGAGGCCAACTGCTCCGCCGTTACCGGTCCATACCCGATCACCTTCAGCACCGAGTCCAGCACCATGTTCGGGTGACAGTACACCTCAGAGAGCATCGGCTCCACGATCTCCGGTGTCAGCCCCTTCTCCCGAGCAAACGCAAACAAGTCATACACGCGGTCAAAACTGAAATCAGCCAGCCGCGGCACTGTCCCCTCAATGTGCTTGAGAGTATGCGCCAGAACATGAGCCACATAGCGCGGCGTGACCTCCAGTTCCTCAACGATTCGCCGCATCAGCCCGACCAGGTTGCGGCGAAGCAGATATCCGTGCATCGGCTCCGGGATACCCCACGCCCGCAGCTGCTTCAGGCTCCCGGCCACCGGCGGCGGAAGCTGCGCTCGCACCTGCTCGATGAAGCCCCACTCGATCGGAATCGGGGCTGTATCGGTGTCAGGATACATGCGATCCGGCCCCGGCAGCACCCGCTCGAATATCGTCGTCCCGTCCGGCAACCCCTTGCGCGTCTCCGAGGGCACCCCCTCGAACGCCATCAGACACCGCTCCTGGACAATCTCCAGCGCCGTCGGTATATCCTCCGGCGGCCCCCATACCACTATCTGCGCATCTTCGGGCGCCGACCCCAGCTTCCGCTGCAGAGCCTTACGCGCCGATGCACTCAGCATCTCATCGATCACGATATTCGGACGCTCAATACAGGCGATCACCTTGAGACGATCGGCCAGTTCATGCGCAAACATCCTCTCCGGCTGCGTGAAGTGTGTCAACAGACCACCCAATTCCGGCAGATTCATCGCCACCACCCGATCCCCCCGGCGGTGTGCCTCGATAACCTCACTCGGCAACTGCCCGATCTCACCGGGATCGAGATCGACATGGGACAGCTTCCAGCCCGACCAGTCCTTCACCCGACTGGTCAGCTCATCACGTATCTTCAGCAGCGCCACCTGCCGGAAGGCCTCATTGTGTGTCAGCTCCGGAATCCATCGAATATGCGCCACCCCCTTGATCTCCACGCGGGTCCCTCCGCGCGCGCTCACATTCACATCCTCACGCGCCGCCCCGATCCCCGTCCGCACCTTGCCGGTCGAACGCGCCACAAACCGAAGGTAATGCGCCGCTGCCGCCGCCTCATCCGGCGTCTTCATATCGGGATACGTCACCGTCTCGATCAACGGCATCCCCAGCCGGTCGGTCGTGTACACGCGCCAGTGACCCACATCAGAACGCTCCCGGCACGAATCCTCTTCCAGACTAAGCTGAATGATACGAATCGTCTTGTCCTTCAGCGGTATCTCCCCCTCAATCCCGATAATCCCCGTCCGCTGGAACCCCGTCGGGATCGAACCGTCCAGATACTGCTTGCGCGTGATATGCAGCTCCCCGACAATGTTCAGGCCCAGCAGCAAAGATACCTCCAGCGCGATTCCCAGCGCCTCCCGATCGAGCGGAAAGGGCGGGGTATCGTCGATATCATACGTACACGCCGTCTCGTCGGCGATCCGGTACACGATATTCTTGCGTGTCCGTTTCTCCATCAGCGCCGTGCCGTCATATTCGCCCATCTCCGAAAGCGTCGGCCGCATATGCCGCACCAGCTCGGCGTCGAACTCGCCGTCCTTCTGGTAGATGCCGGCCGGACAACGGCAAAACAGCTTGCTCTTTGTCTTCAGTTGCTGATGAATCTCCAGCCCGCACATGTAGCCGATACTTTCGTAGGTGGCTTGTGTGGCTTCCCTGCGGGGAACATAGCCGACCAGCGCCCTGGTCCGCTCGTAGTTGCCGATTGGCGTCAACAGGTCTTGCATTCGGTCACTTTCTCATTCGCTGCCATAGGGCGGCCTGCGCCGCCGCCGGTATCAAAAACAGTGAACCGGAAAGTAACCAAAAATCCCCATTTTGCCAAGGGGCTTGTGGGGCCATTGAGGGGGGAAGAAATCAGCGCTCAGAGGCCTGCTGCATGGTTTGGTACGCAGATCAGGCAAGACTTCTTGAGATCTCAGCGCCCCTCTGTTTGTAAGTGCTACGTGGCGTTACACGCAGTTCCCCAATCTCGATACTACAGCTAATCCAAGTCCACTCGATCAAAACTGATATCATCATTGTGTTCGTACTGAACAATCAAATCCGCATCGGAAGGGTTGGGGATAAGATCACTCTGACCCGGCCGCAACAAGCGGTCGAACCTGGGCGGCTCACCTGTCCAAATCTTTATTGCTGTCTCGCTGTTGTTAGTGATTATTCCCGCGTCACCTGGACGTACAGTGCGCCTTACTGCTGACATATGCATTCCTTTCCCAATCAGGAATCCGTTTGATGAAACGGAGCTCTTTCGTGAGAGTTATGACGTGGTTATTAATCATTCACTACACGGTAATCCCGATACATCCACAAACACGTCAACAACATACGGTTTCAGCCGTACCGCGGCGATGTCCAGATGGTTGTGGACCGCCTCAATCGCCGCGTGCCACTCATGCTCTGACCCTGGCCCGCCCATCTGCTCGTCATTGACGAAATACAAGAACACCAGCCACGACGGAATACCGTTCAAATGGCGCAACCAGTAGTGATAAGCAAGGCGATTGGCATATTGGTAGTATCTGTCAGACCAACAATCCGGCGAGGACGAACCATAGAACGCTGCCGTCTCGGCAAGACTGTCCTGAATGAGCCTCAGGGAATCCGGACACGCCCTGCACGTCGACATCATCTCAGCAATGTGGGATTTGGCTTCCAGGAGCACTACATCACCCCGGCTCGTTCTGGCCAGGCTGTCCCAGACTGGTCCCCCACGTGGCCAAAACGATTCAAGGCTTCTCTTCATAGGGGGAACACCGAGGCGCTCCAGAAACTCGTCATCCCGATACTCGGCAAAACCGTCTTCCGCCAAAGGCGAAAGCCACGTGATGCCCACGCTGTCGGCCAGTCGAAGGTGCCTTCTCAACTCGTCGTTCAGAAACCCTGCGATTTGGTTGACCACACTCTGTAACCAGTATTGACTGCCCTTCCGGGCCATCTGCTGTATGATCCTCGCCATCAACGGCTCCCTCCTTCGCATGAGTATCCGAGGCATTGACCGACTTGCTGCATTTCGTGGAAGTATCGCCCTTCTTAAGGAGGTCGACACTTGTCGGCATTCACTTGAGCACCAAACGCGACTGCCCGACGATACCCACACACAAAAAAAAACGGCCGGCCACCACAGCCAACCGCCGTTTACAACCGAGAGATCAACAGCAGCCGGGCACTACTTCACCCGCGTATAGACCGCCTTGCCCGATGTCCACCAGCTCTCTCCCCCGTCTGTCGACATGTCGAAATACCACTCGAACTTGTCATCAGTGAGCTTCACTGTGGTGATCCGCGCTTCATAGACCATTATTCCTTCCCACATATCCTGACCTGTCACAACCGCGCTGTCACCACTCATATGCCCGGTGTACAGAACCTGCCGGGCGGCCATATTGTCGATCCACGAGGTCTGCCACTGGCCTGTCTCGCGATCATAACTCATCAGCCCCTTGCCAAGAAGGGCATTCCCATCGCTGAGCCGGTGTATACGAACTCCATAGCGCATCCATCCAGCACTTTCTCGTACGTACACTGTCCCTCGGATTCCATCCAATCGGCCTGTGCGGGATCCCAGCGCGACTGCATAGCCACGCGCCATTCGCCCGCAAGATACCGGGCATGTTCCATCTCGGCCGGAGCGCCCATCTCAGGCATGGATTGCTCATCCTGCGCGGCAACGCCCGCCGCCAGGGCCAGAACCAAAAACGCAGTCACGATGAACTTCATAGTCGTCTCCTCCTTTACCACACTCGTAGGTGTATCACGCACACACCCGGACACAAGCAGTCACAGGCATTACCTGTCCTCAGTGACCCGCGTGTACGTTGTCTCCGACATCCGAAACTCTCCCAGACCCTGCGTCATGACCGAGTCCGTGAAGAACAACTCCTCTGTATATGTATCCTCATCAACAAACCTGATCCGGAAGTAGTACTCCTGTGTGAAATTCATCAACGGGTCAAAATCCTCTCCGCTCAGCGTTATCACGTCCGTCTCCGGATCGTGCTTTCCCCTGGCGGTGATGTAATAGGTCCCCCAAGTATCGAAGGTGACCATCGTATACTCCCCCAAACGGCGATCAAATCCCAACAGCGTCAGGCTCTCCCCGACCACTATCCCCCCGCTGGTCTTTCCGTTGCTCATCAGGAAACGTCCCCCCAGAACCATCTCATTGGTCTGAGTCCCATCAATGGTCATTGTATCGCCCCCGGGCGCTATCCAGAAGAGCGTTGTAGCGCTCCATTTACCCGCATAGCCGGCCAGACGCTCGTGCTCCGGCCCCGGACGGGCCATCTCCACAAACTCGGCCATCATCTCATCGGTCGGTTGCTGAACCTGATCCTGCGCCAGGGCTGCTGCGGCCCCAATTACCAATACGGCCCCCAGAGCCAAAACTGTCTGCTTCATAATACTGGTATCTCCCTGTCTGGTGAATTGTCTCAAAGCCTCGAAACGTGCTGCGCTCGCTCCGCATGGCTGGTCGTTCCGGTCGGCACAAACAGCACTTCGTGAGTATACTATATCCACGTTCGTTCGGCAATCACATTCTCTCACCCCTTCTGCGGATATCGCTGTCACAAGAACGACCCACCACCAGCTCTCCTCACCCGTCCGTCAACACCACCCCGGAAATCCTCCAAATCTGAAACTTGACCTCGCACCAGCCGCCCACTTACCTTGACCCCTACACGTGGATAACCATTCACAGGAGCAATCAAACGTGAAAAAAAGGACTCTCTCGCACAGAAATATGCATACCGGCAGGCATTGGCGCGTATTGCTTTGTATGATTGCGGGGTTGCTGATGCCGCCCATCGTCGCGACCGGGCCGCATGCGGCCGAAACCAAAGGAACAACCGACACCGCCATGACCGATACACACCACTTCTTCGTGAAACTGATCGGCACGCGCGAGGGCTGGCCGCACAACATGAATGACATCGAACAGCAGGTCATGCAGGAGCACTTCGACTATCTGAAACAACTCACGGCCGAGGGCAAGGTTCTGCTGGCGGGCCCCTGTCTCGATCCCGTCTTCGGCATGGTCATCCTTCATACCGAAAACGAAGAGCTGGCGCGGGAGATCATGGATTCCGAGCCGTCGGTTCTCGCCGGCGTACACACCTACGAGATGCACCCCATGCACGTCAGCCTGATGAGCGAACATTACCCTTCCGATCGCTATGTCACCAGGCCATCCGCTCGCATCCTCACCAAAGAGATCATCGCTCAGACCACTCTGGACAAGGCCTGGCATGCCTGGACTACTGCCGATGGTGTCACCAGCTTCTTCGTCCCTGATGCCATCATCGAGCTGCGCCCCGGCGGCCGCTACGAGTTGATCATCGTGCCCACCGGCCCGAAGGGACAGCGTGGATCCGAGGGTTGCCACGTGCTGAGTTTCCTGCCGCAATCAATGCTCTCGTTCGAATGGAACGCCCCGCCGCAGTTCGGCGAACTGCGAGACAAACGGACCATCGTCGTGCTCACCTTCGAGGAATTCGGACCCGGCCAGATAAGGGTAGTGCTCAACCACCTCGGCTGGGGCCGGGGTGAACAGTGGAACCAGGTGTATGACTACTTCGATCGAGCCTGGAGCGGCGTGCTCTCCGCATTCAAAAAATTCGTCGAAAGTGATGATAACTGAGACCGATACCTAACGCTGTCATAAGGAATGTTTCCCATGCTCGTCACAACCACCCCCAATATCGAGGGGCACCACATCACCGACTACTACGGACTTGTGTCCGGTGAGGCCATCCTCGGCGCCAACATCTTCAAGGACCTGTTCGCCAGCATTCGCGACATTGTCGGCGGACGCTCCGCTGCCTATGAGGGCGAACTGCGCAAGGCCAAACAGACCGCCGTCGACGAAATGTGCGCCATTGCCCGGCAGTTGGGCGCCAACGCCGTCATTGCCGTTGACCTCGACTACGAATCCATCAGCGTCGGCAGCGGCAATATGCTCATGGTCACCGCCAGCGGCACCGCCGTGCGCTTCGAGGAATGATTTGTTAGCGCCTTGTTAGTTCTGCTGTTGCTGGCCTGTCAACAACCAATGGTTCTTGCCATTGGCCAACGGTTGTGGTAGAGTAGCTCAACCTTTCGCACCTGACCACGAACGCACGGGTGACCACTGCATGATATCAGTCAGAGAACTGAAAAAGACATTTGGGAACATCACTGCCGTCGATAGGATCTCATTCGAGATTGCCAAAGGCGAGGTGTTCGGACTGCTTGGCCCCAACGGCGCCGGCAAAACGACTACTATCATGATGCTCGTCGGCGCCCTCAGACCCGACTCCGGCAGCGTCGCCATAGACGGACAGCCGGACCCCACCCGGCCGGACGTCCGCAGGCGCATCGGCACCACCCCTCAGGCGCTCGCCATCTACGAAGAACTCACTGCCGAGGAAAACATACGCTTCTTCGGCAAGCTGTTCGGGCTCTCAGGATCCCGACTCAAAGAGCGAACCGAGTTTGTCCTCGATCTGGTCGGCCTGACCGACCGCCGCAAGAGCAAGGCCGCCGAGTACTCTGGCGGCATGAAACGCCGACTCAACATGGCCTGCTCAATGGTCCACGATCCCTCTATCCTCCTGTTCGATGAACCGACCGTCGGTGTCGACCCCCAGTCACGCAACCTGATCTTCGACAAGATCGAAGAACTCAAGGTCGATTCCCGGACCATTATCTACACCACCCACTACATGGAAGAAGCCCAGCGGCTGTGCAACCGCGTCGCCATCGTCGACCACGGCCGCATTCTCGATATCGGCACTGTCGATGACCTCATCGGACACCACGGCGGCAAGTCCGTCATCACCGGCATTCTCGTGGAACCGCCATCGCGGGAAACCAACCTTCCCGGCACACTCACCGATCAGACACAATGGCGACTTGAAAGCGACCACCCCATTGAGGATGTGGCCCGCCTGACCAATGACGGCCTGAAATTCACTTCCCTGAAGATCGACCGACCTGACCTGGAATCCGTATTCCTCAACCTCACCGGAAGGAGGCTTCGCGACTGATGGGTGCCATGATCACACTCGCCGCCAAGGACCTGCTGCTCCTGCTGCGCGACAAGTTCGGGCTCTTCTGGGTCGCCGGGTTCCCGCTGGTGATGGCCCTCATGTTCGGTTCCATTTTCGGCGGCGGCAGCGGTGGCGCCGGTTCCATGAAGATCGCCTTCATCGGTGAAGGCAATGAACAGTCCGTCCAGGGCTTCCTGGCAGAACTGTCCAAAGCCGAAGTGCTCGACATCCTCCCCGTCTTCTCACTCGATTCCGCCCGTGAACAGGTGATGAAAGGCCGATACACCGCCTACGTACACTACGTCGACTCCTCCGATGGCAACATCTACAGCATGTTCGCCGGTGAAGCCCGACCGACCATCCAGGTAGGCATCGACCCCTCCCGCAAGGCCGAAAGGGGCTACCTTCAGGGACTGGTCAACCAGGCGTACTTCATGCGCCTGCAGCAACAGATGACGGATGTCAGCGGCTCACGAAAGGCCCTTTCAGAACAACTGAGCAGTCTCGATACGGCCGACATGAACACACAGGATCGCCGCCTCCTTGGTGATCTGCTGGGCAGCCTTGATCATTTCCTCTCCCAGGTTCAACGCGCCGACTCGGCGGCAACCGCAGATACGGCCTCCGGCGACTCATCTGCGACCTCAGCACAGGATTTCTCCCCCTTCGGCGGTACCAACATCGAGTTCGTCGATGTCGCCCGTAAGACCAACCACCCGCGCTCAATGTTCGAAATCACGTTTCCCCAGGGTATTCAATGGGCACTCATCGGCTGCGCCGCTGCCTTCTCATTGTCCATAGTGACCGAGCGCACCCGGGGCACCTACCTGCGATTGCGACTGGCCCCCATTCGGCGCTGGCAGATTCTGGGAGGCAAAGGACTGGCCTGCTTTGCCGCGTGCCTCGTCACACTCTCGATCCTCATGCTGCTCGGCCATTTCATTTTCGGCGTTCGGCTCGGCGATCCGTGGCTGCTTCTTGTGGCCATCCTGGCCAGTTCCTTCTGCTTTGTCGGCATCATGATGTTCGTCAGCGTCATCGGGCGCACCGAACAGGCCGTCGGCGGGGCCGGCTGGGCAATCTTCCTGATCATGGCCATGGCCGGCGGCGGTATGGTACCCGTCGTGATGATGCCGAGCTGGATGCTCGCTATCGGCAGCTTCAGCCCCGTCAAATGGAGTGTGCTGGCTATCGAGGGCGCCATCTGGCGCGGCTTCGCTCCCGCCGACATGCTGCAACCAGTGTTCATTCTTTGCGCTGTCGGGCTGGTCGGATTCATCATCGGTACCATGATCCTCGCCCGGCGTGACAGGTGATTATCTGTCTCCCTGACAGCGACTTACACTCACCTGCTCACTGCCATTCATTGCTAAAGAGGGACATTGTCCCCCTGTGAAAAAGTTGTACATGGACCCATTTGGGAACCATTACCCCCGGACCGATTGTTTAATCTATACAAGGCTTTGACCTCAACTCAACCGGGCGGGTCAGGTCATCCTTGCCCACAGGACAGAATGGTGGTGATCATGTATGACTTACGATGTGAACAAAGCCCTGAAATCGTACCACAACATCAAGCAGATGCTCAACGGTATCCCCGCTGAGTTGTGGGATATCTTCCTCCCAGCTCACGAGAAAGACCTCTCCACACTCGAAACGGGCATCCTCACGTTCCGCACACGTGCCGCCGAGCGGGAAAAGGTCATCGCCATGCAACGACTGCTCGGGTTCCCCCTGCGACCTAACAGCAGCCTGCGTGAAACCAGGATCAAGGCGCGCATTGAGGGATTGAAGAAAGACCTGCTGCGCAAAAAACGGAACGAGCGGACAGACGATCCCGAAGACATGATCAACTGACGGTCACGACCGGCCCTCACCGGCCGGGCTGCCACCGTCAGTCCCCGGGACAACTGTTCAATGGCCGCTGGTCTCTGCCACGGCGTCTGTCGTCGCAGCATTGGCTGCCGAGTCAACCTCTCGCACGGCCCGGTATCCCAGGTATGGAAGCTGCCACCGCTTGCGCGCCGGCCAGATCTTCCCGTCATAGACATACTTGTACACAGTGGAATCATCAATCTCGCTCGCCGTCCACCAGTAGATGACTTTCGAATACGGATTCCACAACGGCGACTCCTTGTCCGGCCCATACACGTACATCACGCGCCCACTGAGCGAATCATAGGTCCCCCCGGCCAGTTGTCCGTGCTGACGCGCCGAGCGCACCAGTTCCCCCACTGTCGGCAACCGCCACACTCCCACCACGCTGTCAGCAAGCGTGCAACCATCCAGCGACAACCGGGCGCAGCGCTCTCTGGCCTCAAACCAAGTGCACCCTTCCTCCGGCCAGCCCGGTCCCGCCGGCGCCCACATCAGCCATTCTCCTGTCTTGCCCACCGGCAGGACGCGCGCTCCCGGATCATTATCGAACTGCCGCTGCGATACTCGCCAAGCCGGCTCCACACCGAAAAACAGCATCACCCCCAATGGCGCCAGGACCACCAACCGATACGCCCACATCCTGTTCGAAATCTCACCAATCGCATACCCCGCCCCCAACAGCGCCATCGGAATCATGATCAGCATCAGCGCCGTCACGTTGTCCCCGTGAAAGAGCAGAACGTAAAGCGCAACACCAGCCGCGACATGCAGAAGGCCGCCGACCACGCCCCACCTGATAGCGATTACACCCAAGGTCATGAACACCAGCGCTGCCCCCAGATACTGCACCAGCATCATCGCCACGTTTTCCAGCAACGATCGCTGCCACCAGCCTTCATGGAAATTCTCGATTATCCCCCAGAACGCCCAGAATCCCGCCATCAGGGTGCTGATCCCCACCGCCGACCAACCGGCCACCACCCGCCAGTACGCGTTCGCTCGCTCATCTGATTCAGTCATGCGACTCCTTTCCTGCCATAAGCTAACGAGCAAAGCGCCGATGTCACCCACAATTTACCGCCGAACCACACGCCCGGTTGACTTGTTCCTGACTGTAAGGTAGATTGGCGTATCGACAGGATACGCACCACACAATGGCAACGTGAACACCCAAGCCGCTTTCAGGAGGCATACTATGGAAGGGCTGACCGTACGCCGGGCCGTCGAAATGGCTATCAACACCGAGAAGATCGGTGCCGACTTCTACAGCAAACTGTCTCAGCAGTACGCTGAGGACACCGAACTCGCCCGCATTTTCGAACGCCTGAGCAAGGACGAAAAGGTGCACGAGGCTCAGTTCCGTGCCCTGCTCGATGATGCTCCCGGACAGCCTGCCGTCGACAGCGACAGCCCGGCCCAGCAGTTTCTGCAGGCCACTGCGTTCTCGAAATACTTCAACGAGGGCAACCTGTCGAAAATCGAATCCGCCGAGGAAGCTCTCGGCAAGGCCCTGAACTTCGAAAAGGCAACCCTGCAATATTACGAAGCCCTGCGGGATATTATGGGCAAAAGCGACAAACTCCAGGCCATCATCGATGCCGAAAAGGACCACGTCGTGGCCCTCATGCGCGTCATCGTCTCCGATGCCCGCTTCCGCAGCCTGCAGGATCGCTGGTAAACACGTTGTCACCAGTCGTGAGCGCGTCCATACCGCGCCCCGGCAGAGACCAAAGGCACCGACACCACGTGCCCGCACACAACGTGGTGCCATACGCAAGCAGGAGTGTCGACCATGTCAACCGGAGGTGCCCGCAGCAGTAAGCCATGACCGACCCCTCACAACATATCGACCTCGCCCACATAGCTCGCCGCCGGGGCATCACCGAGAACGAGTTGCGCGCTCAGCTTGACACCTTCAAACGCGGTGTTCCATATATCGAACTCGACCGCCCCGCCACCATAGGCGACGGTATCACCACGCTCGGCGAACAGGAGTCTGCCGGCTACGAGAAACTCCACGACCGGGCCGCCGCTGAGGGCCGCATGATCCGCTTCGTCCCCGCCTCCGGGGCTGCCAGTCGTATGTTCAGGCAATTACAGGCTGTCGCCCGCGACAACCACCTGACAACCCGCTCCGATATCGAAGACGCTGCCGCCAACGGCAATACCGATGCCGCCTTTGCGCTCACGTTCTTCAATAACCTGAATCGCTTCGCCTTCTATGACGTTTTGTGCACCTCGGCCAGCAGGCACGGTGCCGATATCGCAGCGCTGCACCGCGACGGTCACTGGCAACACATACTTGAGTTCGTACTCGGCCCCGAGGGCCTCAATTACGCCGACCTGCCCAAGGGGATGATCCTCTTTCACACAGATCGCCATGGCAACGCCCGCACCGCCTTCCAGGAGCAGCTCGCCGAAACCGCCGCCTACACCACTGACCGCAGCAACACCGCCCGCGTCCATTTCACCGTTCCCGCCCGACACCGCGAGGCTATCGACAAGCACCTCGCCCGCGAAGCTGATGCCCTCGCCGACAAGGGCACCACTGTTGTGGTCACGCTCTCCGAGCAGCACCCTCACACCGACACCATTGCCGTCAACCCGGATAATACCCCCTTTGTCGACAGCAACGGCGAGGTGCTCTTTCGTCCGGGCGGCCATGGCGCCCTGCTCGAGAACCTCCAGCACCTCGATGCCGACATCGTCTTCATCAAAAACATCGATAATGTCCTCCCGCTGGCTCGACTGTCCGAGATCGTCCCCCACAAGAAGCGCCTTGCCGGCGTTCTGGTAGAAACACAACAGAAGCTATTCGACGCCCTCGATCACCTCAGGACCGGACAATGCGACAGCAATCAACTCGACAGCATCGCCCGCCTCGCCGGTGCCCTCGGATCCGGTCTGCCCAATGACTGGACCCGGCGCTCCCCTGCCGACCGCACCAACTGGCTTATCGATCGCCTCAATCGCCCTCTGAGAGTCTGCGGCATGGTCCGCAACGAGGGCGAACCCGGCGGCGGTCCTTTCTGGGTGCGTCAAACCGGTGGCGCCACCTCGCTGCAGATTGTCGAAAGCGCCCAGGTCGACCCACACAACCGCCACCAGCAGCAAATCTTCGAAAGCGCGACTCACTTCAACCCGGTCGATATCGTCTGCTCACTCCGCGATCGCGACGGCACCAATTACGACCTATCCCGCTTTGTCGACCCCGACACCGCCCTGATTGCCAACAAATCCAGGGACGGACGCGACCTCAAAGCGCTGGAACTGCCCGGTCTGTGGAATGGCTCCATGGCCCACTGGAACACCGTCTTTGTCGAGGTACCCGCGGCCACCTTCAACCCGGTCAAGACTGTCAACGACCTCCTCCGCCCCGCCCACCAGGCCTGCTGACCCGCACTCGCCGACGCAACCGGTGAATCAACTGCCCGGAGTCGCCCTGCAGATCACCAGAAATACCGCCACACCCCCAACCTACCCCCGCTCTATCCTCAACTTCTGGGTGGTCCTTGCACCAAAGCCCCCCTCTTGTCAACCGAACTCGCCGCCTCCGTGATTGCCCGCTCGGTGCCCCCCTACCGCGCCTCGCCCCTCAGCCACTCCGAGCGCAGGTACTCATGCAGATGATAGCTCCGATCAGCCGTATCTGCCGGCAGCATGAACTGGAACGCCCGATCACTGTCATAAGCCGCGAACGAATGACACACCGTACAATCGGTCGTAATACTGCTCCCGTCGGCGGCCACCAGCGAGGGACTGTGGCAACGGAAACACCCGCCGCCACGCGCATGGCCAATATGATCAGGATAGGCGTTCCACGTCACATTCATGGTGTGATGGATGTTGCGACGGTACACATCGCGAAGCACCCCTACGGCGCTGTCGATCGCCGCTGCCCGCGACGCAAATACCGAGGGATACTCCCGGCGATAGAATCCGAACAACTGATTCTCAATGCCCTCCATCGCCGATACACTGTCCGCATACGTAATCGTGAGCGCGTGCAGCGCCACCCGCTTCATGTACGGCAGATCACGTGGAAGCAGCCCCAGGGCCATCCGTTCATCGATAGCTCGCGCCGGATCCTCATAGATGTGCGTTGCCCGATTGTGACAGTCCACACAGTCGAATACCCGCGGCTCCTGATCCGTCACAACCGAGGCGAGGCTCCTGTTCTCATAACGCTTGAATGACCCGTCCTCCTGCCTCACCTCCACCCAGATCATCGTCTCCCGCTCATCCTCAACCGACGTGTACCGCACCTGGTTGGCCTCCGAAATGTGCCAGTGAATGCCGCCCAGATGCGGCGCCGACCCGGTGTCCACCTTCAAACTCAAGGTGGTGTATCGCGGCGTCGAGGCCGAATCCTTCGCGTACCGAACAATCCGGTCAATCCGCTCCCCGTAGAATTTCGATGGCCAGTGGCACTTCTCACACGTCTCCCGCGCCGGGCGCAACTGTTGCACCGGCGTTGGGATGGGCCGCTCGTACAGGTTGAATGTCACCGAGATCATCTGCCACATGCCGTTGAGCTTGGAATCTATCAGCGCGTCCACCCCTTCTCCCACATGGCACTCGACACACTTCACCCGCGCGTGCGGCGAGTCCTGATACGTCACCCACTCCGGGTGCATCACCGAGTGACATGCTGTCCCGCAGAACACCGGCTCGTCCATGAAACTCAGCATCCGCGAACTGGCCCCCACCAGAAACACGATATTGATCGCCGACAATCCAAGAATTGACAGCAATAGCGGCGACTGATAGAACGCCCGCGCCGTACCCTCCCTGTCGAACTGCCTGTCGATCAACTCACGTGTCGTCAATCCTGTCTGCTTGAGCTGACGCCACCACGCGATCGGCAATGTCGCCAGCCCGATCACGAACAGCGTCGGCAGCGTCAGGTACGTGATCAGCCCGCCGTAGGAACTCGTGAATACTCCTGCCAGCCGCGCCAGCTCCAGCAGCACGAACGTCACGAAGGAGGAGGTGGTCAGGATCACCCCCACCTTACCCAGCCGGTTGACCGCGACGCCTCTTATGAAGCCGATGTAGTTGCGAAACACGTTATCCCTCGACTTCGCGATACAAATGCTGATAGATCTTCTGAAGCGCGCCGCTGCGAATACCCTTCTTCAGATCATCCGTATTCTGACGAATCCAGCGATGCATCTCATCCTCGGTAAACATCTTCTCGATATAGGCGTTCACATCCGGATCATCGTATTCCAGCGCCTGTGGGATCATCTTGAAATAGAAATGCTGCACCACTTCATACATACCATGCCACCACGTGTAGTCCGGCCCCATCATCGATGCCCCGTGCCGCGCCCGGCGTCCCTCATGGTGCCAGATCTCCCAGTAGGTCCACTCTATGTCGTTACTGAAACTGGCCGGGTTCTCCAATAACCCCTTCTTGTTGATGATGTCCATGATATCAGTCGCCGGACGCGCAAACTTGTCATTGTAGAGCCGAACCACCGCATCAAACTGGTAGTAGTGACCGTCAGCAAACGCGACGCCATGGCAGTTGATGCAAACCTTCTTCATGTTGTCCCGCTTGCGTTGCCAGTCCTTCTTCTTCTCAGAAAAAACCGGCCGCAACGTCCAGCTGATCCGCTCCCCGACATCGTGATTGAGCTTCATGCTCGGGGTCGCTGACATGTGACAGGTTGCACACGTTGGAGCCGCGTGATAGTCCACTCCCACCACCCAGGAATCGGAGTGCAGGTTCATCTTGTCTATGTTGGTGTAATAGGTATTGCCATGCTTCGACTCCTCATACACCTCCTTCTGCGGATGATCCGGCCCCAGATGGCACTTCGAACACGATTCGGGCTGACGCGCCTGCGCTGCCGAGAACTCGTGACGGGTATGACAGGCGTTGCACGACCCCAGGCTGCCGTCCGGGTTTATCCGCCCAATACCCGAATTGGGCCAGCTCTTCTTCGAGAGCTTGTTGGGCGACTTCGGATCTATCTCCATCTTGGCCCCGTGGCAGCTCTCACACCCCAGAATCGCCACCGGTTCACCGGCCGACACATGCGCCAGATAAGCATCCTGAGACTCCAGGATCTTCCCTGCCTGCGCATGATACGACTCGCTTACCTGTTTCGCCTCGGTGGGATGACACGCGCCGCAGTCCTTCGGCGTCACCAGCGTCGCTATCCTCGCGTCATAATGCATGAACCCATCCGGATCACCCGGCGCCGCCTTGTGACAATCCAGACAGGTCACCTTGTGAATCGCGTGCTGGCTGTTATACCACTGCTGGTACAACCCCGGCGATTGCTCCTTGTGACACGTCATGCACCGCCCCGCCACCTCGGCCTCGGTCGCCGCCCATACACTGCCGGACAGCGCCAGCCCAAGCACCATCAGCACTCCATACACGTTGCGCATCTTCATATCACCTCTCCATCATTGCTATCGAATATCGAAAAGCACCTTCTTGCAATCAACCAATCACAGCCTAAAACGCCACCGTCACCATCCAATACCACCAAATAGCCGGATCAGCGCCGGCGGCCGAGTATGCCCGCGACGGAAAGAACGCAGAAACCCCCTGATTAAGGAGTGCTCCCCTGATCTCTCTCGTGCTCCAGAAGACATCCAACTCAGAACCGATCTTGTTTGTCTTCGCACCACCGGCTCCCACATAGTCCGCGGCTGACATGAAATGATGAAAATGAGCCCCCACCATCCAGCCGCTGACTATCTCGCCGCTCGCGCGGGCTATGATATCAACCAGCCCCTCCGGCCGGGATTCGACAAAGTAATCCATGTGCCCCCGGAACTTGTGCCCCGTGTAGTACAGATTGTCATAGCCACTGAAGGTGTCATCATTGGGGTCATCATCACCCGAGGCATAGTCCACCCCCGCCCCCAGCGCTATCTTCCGGCGCTCGTGCACCACTCCTGATATCTCCGCTGTGACCAGAAACGCGGATATGTCCTGTGCGAAATAGCCATCCCCCCCGATATGCCGACGCTCACCGAACTGGTACACCAGATTCGACTCCAGCGTTACCGGTCCTATGGCGCGCTTGATATGGCCGCCAAGACTGATGCGGTCGAGCGCTTTGATCCCGGAGCTTGCCCCCTCCACCAGTTTGTCGGAATCTAACTCACGGAAAACAAACAACTCACTGCCAATCTTCGGCTGAGCCGAAACCAGCCCGGCGATCTTGTAATCCCTGTCCTGATACTCATCGCCCAGCTCGCGACGCCACAACCCCAGAAAACGTACATCCAAACACTTCCCCTTCCAACCGAACTCAACCCCCTCCCAGGATCGCCCCACATTGGACCACCCCACCGTCCCGAATACCCGCTCGTTCCCGAGGGCCACCTCGAAACGCCCGCCTTTGAAACTGAGACCATAATCTGTCCACTTCAGAATCTCCACATACGCCTGGTGCATATCGACATTGAAGCCGCTCACCAGCGTACCGGACGTGTACTCGCCCGCCGCAGACCGTCCACCCAGACGCCGGCTGTCCTGGAACTGCATGAATGCCCGTGCATTGCTGTCTACCAAAGCATCAACAGACAGGCGCGTACGAAGGTCGCCATATGCACCGACTGTAGCATCCGGATCAAATGAGCGTTTGTCCCATTCATTCCGCCACCGCACCTCGCCCCCGATCGTCACCTCTGTCTCCGCCACAACTCCCCGCAACGGCATAACAACCGCCAACGTCAGCAATACAACCCCCAGGACTCTCACTCGCATACAGCCTCCTCTCACCGTTCTCCACCTGCTACCATCGCGGCCGCGGCTTCCGCGCCCGCATTCCAACGAGCGTTCATTGCGCCGCGCAACTACGCCTTTGCCGTACCAACCTGCACTGAGTTCAGAGCTGTTCCCGATCTAAGAATAGCCTCTCACATCCCGGTTCGCAAGCACTCGTCTGCCGACGGCCGCCGTTAGCTGCTCTCTCTGATTCAGTGAGCGCTGACCGGCTGAATGGCCGCGTACTCCGCCTTCGAACTCCCCCACAGCCCGCCAAACTCGAACGGCTCCGCGCTCTCGTAGGTTGCAAACTCATGACAGACCGAGCAATCAGTGGAGATCGTCTCACCATCCGCCGCCACCAGCGACTCGTTGTGACAGCGAAAACACCCGCCATCATCCTCGTGCCCGATGTGGTTGAGGTACGTATTCCACCTCACGTTCATCGCATGGTGCACATTCCGTCGATAGGCATGCTTCGCCCCGGCCACCGCGCTGTCAATCGCCGCTTGCCGTACGAGCGCCAGTGAATCATACTCGCTGCGGTAGAACTGCTGAATATGCTCCTCTATTCCCCGCATCGCCGTGGCACTGTCCGGATACTCCTGCGAGACAGCTTTCAGGGCTTCCCGCTTGACATACGGCAGGTCTCGTGGTATCAGCCCCTTCCGCATGCGGGCATCAACTGCTGTCTCCGGGTTCTCGTACACGTGCGTTGCCCGATTGTGACAGTCCACACAATCCAGCACGCGATACGCATCCGACACATCCGACATCACCGTCATGTCCAGATCTTCGTTGACGAAACGCTTGTAGCTGCCGTCAGGCTGGAGCATTTCCACCCAGATCATGACTTCCCGATCGTCATTGACAGAGACGTATCTGACCTCGTTGTGCTCCGCAATGTGCCAGTGTATACCGCTTTCGTGAGGGACCGCCCCGGCGTCCACTTTCAGCGCCAGCGTCGTATACAGCGGAGTCGAGGCCGAATCCGTGTCATACCGAACTATCTCTTTCAGTCGCTGACCGTAGAATTTCGATGGCCAGTGACACTGCTCACACGTTTCCTGAGCCGGGCGGAGTTGACGGACCGGTGTCGGAATCGGCTTCTCGTACAGCCCGAACGTCACAGAAATGATCTGCCACATGCCATTTAGCTTCGAATCGATGATCGCTTCTATCCCTTGCCCCACGTGGCAGTCCACACACTGCACCCGCGCGTGCGGCGAGTCCTGATACGTCACCCACTCCGGATGCATTACCGAATGACACGCTGTGCCGCAGAAGTGTGGTGTATCCATGAAACTAAGCATGCGCGAGCTCGCCCCCACAAGAAACACCACGTTGAGCGCCGTCAATCCCAGTATCGACATCAACAATGGCGATTGATAGAACGGCAGTCTCTTTTCCGCGGGACTGAACTGCCGCTCGATCAACTCCGGGGTTGACAACCCCGTGGCCTTCTTCTGGCGGACCCATGCTATCGGCAGCAAGACAAGACCAATGACGAACAACAAGGGAAGCGTCAGATACGTGATCAGTCCGCCATACGCGTTGGTGAATGCTCCGGCCGCACGAGCCAATTCCAGTAGTACAAATGTCACAAGAGAGGACGTCGTCAGAACCACTCCCGCCTTACCAAGGCGATTCACCGACACGCCCTTGACGAAACCAACGTATCTTCGCAGCATTACCTCTCCTCAGAGCATCCAGACGGTTTCAACGCTCGTCGATCCGAGAGCACAAAGCCCCAGCCTTATCCCTGCTGCAATCAGCCTTCAGCATCGCACTCCCTCTCATACGTTCACCATAGCAACTCACCCCGAGAGGCACAAGTCAATAATGAAGAGTGGATCAATCTGAATACTAAGAATTCACTCAACCACAGGCTGGCCGCTTACCGATGGTGCCTGCTTGCTCACCACCACACCGTCGATCGCCACCGTCTGCACCTCAATCGGACACTGCGCACCGCTGGCCCGCCATGCCTGCACCGTCGCCTGCGCAATACCATGACAGCACGGTACCTCCATCTTCACTACCGTCACCGATCGCGGCCTTGCCACCCGAAAGATATCTGTCAGTTTCTCGCGATAATGCGTCAAATCGTCCAGCTTCGGACACCCCACCACAACCGCGCGCCCTTTCAGGTACCCCCGATGAAACCCCGCCACCGCAAACGGTACGCAATCGGCACACACCAGCAGGTCGCATCCGGCCAGGAATGGCGCCTGCGGCGGTACCAGCATCAACTGCACCGGCCAGTGCCCCAGCATCGAGCGACCCACACTGTCATCTTCAGGACCAGGCGTACTCACCTCCGGCCGCAACTGCCGCATCTGAGACCCGGGACACCCGCCGGACGGCCCGGTTGATCCGGGCGACGGACACGCCATCGGCAATGGCCGCGACGTCTGCGAGGCCAGATGCGCCTGCACAGCGGCTTCGTCAAACTCCGCCGCCTCGCGCTCTTCAATCGTGATCGCCCCCTGAGGGCAGTCTCCCAAACACGCCCCCAATCCATCGCAGTAGACATCCGAGACCAGCCGGGCCTTGCCGTCGATCAGCTTCAGCGCCCCCTCAGCGCAGGCCGTAATGCACAACCCGCAGCCGTCGCACTTGTCTTCATCAATGTGTACGATCTTCCTCGTCACCATCAGCAACCTCCGTGAGTCGGGAATGAGGTCATCTCTTTCTGGCAGGAAGATCGGAAACGATCTGTCAGATGTATTTGTCGTAAGTCAAATGAACTTCAGATTTTCTCCCCGGCCGCGATCTCAGCCAGCCGGTCCGGATCCAGAATCTCGATACTCCGCTCACTCACCGCGATCACCCCCACATCCTGAAGCTTCCGAAACGAGCGCGACAACGTCTCCAGCACCGTCCCCAGCGACTGCGCCAGTTCTGTCTTGGAGGACTCGAGCATCACCTTCCGGCTGCCTGTCTTCTCCGATTGCCGCTGCAAGTACGAGGCCAGCCGCGAGGGCACCTCCTTGAGCGAAAGGTCCTCTATCTGCTGATTGAAATCACGCACAAACCGCGAGAGCGACCCGATCATCTTCAACGACAACACCGGTGACCCCGCCACCAGAGCGCGGAAACGATCGGCAGGAAAGAACGCCACCGTCGAACGCTCCACCGCGGCGGCATTGGCCGGATAATGCTCACCATCGAAAATCGCCGCCTCAGCGAAGATCTGCCCGGCCGGAATCCGGTGCAGCGTATACTCCCTCCCCTGCGGTGAGGACTTAAATACCCGCACCATCCCGCTCAGCACAGCATAGAACCCCCGCGCCACATCCCCCTGGAAAAACAGCAGTTCCCCCTCCTCCACTGTTCTGATAACGGCAATCTCAGCAACCGCCGTCAACTCCGCATCCTCAAGCCCCCGAAACAGATAACACTGATGTAACAGATCCAGACTTCTCATGCCCCATACTACAAGAATCGTGCCCCCGGAACAAGCCTTAGCTGCTGCTCAATCCGCTGTATGCACACGAAAATCGACTCCCCCGCCTGCAACTTGACCTAAATCAAAGAGCCTTTGCGTCCATGTAACGATACTGGTGCCGGATGAAGAAACTGATCGACATACAGCCGCTGCCGAAGCCCCGAAAAGGCCTGTCAACGCCCATCGCAGCCCGCAAACGCGAGGGTCGGCGCCTGCAGCGGCTCCGCCTTGCCATACAGGTGGCCTTCGCCCTGCTGTGCGTATGGATCGGCGTCGAGTTCCACTTCTTCGTCGGCTACCTCGAATCCGGCGGCACCGGCACCTTCGTTGAGCGGCCACCCGGCGTCGAGGGCTTCCTGCCCATCAGCTCCCTGATGAGCCTGTACTATTTCGCCCTGACCGGCACCATTCACAGCTTTCACCCGGCCGGCATGGTCATTTTCGCAGCCATCGTGCTGATGTCACTCATCTTCGCCAAGTCCTTCTGCTCGTGGCTGTGCCCCGTCGGCCTCATATCCGAAACCCTCGGCGACCTTGGCGAGAAGATCTTCGGCAGGCGATTGTCGATGCCGCGATGGCTCGACTACCCCCTGCGGAGCCTCAAGTACATCATACTCGGCTTCTTCGTCTGGGCCATCTTCTTCGCCATGGATACCGTCGCCCTCGGCGCCTTCCTTGACTCGCCCTACAACCTCATGGCCGATATCAAAATGTACTACTTCTTCGCCAACATCTCGCGCTTCTCCCTGATCGTCATCGGCTCACTCATGCTTCTCTCAGTGGTGATCCGGGGATTCTGGTGTCGCTATCTCTGCCCCTATGGCGCCCTGCTCGGTCTGATCGGACTCATCAGCCCGTCCCGCGTCACGCGTGACCGCCAGACCTGCATCGACTGCGGCAAATGCGCCCGCGCCTGCCCCTCCCGAATCGCCGTCAATAAGATAACTCGCGTGCGTTCCGATGAATGCACCTCCTGCCTCAATTGTGTCGCCAGTTGCCCTGTCTCCAACTGCCTTGAGGTGCACCTGCCGACAAAACGACACCGGGTTGCGCCCAAAGCGGTCGCGGCCGTCGTGGTGGCCATCTTCGTCGGAATGACCGGCATCGCCATGATCGCCGGCTACTGGCACAACGACATCCCCAAAGCCATGTATCTGCAACTGTTCGATATCGTCCACCAACTGGACCACCCCCGTGGCGCCTCCGACATCAACGAACTGAACGCCCGAACAGGAAACACTGATAACCACGACAGTGAGCTTCACAATATAATCAGCATGGAAAGGAATTCACCATGAGTATGTTCTGCTACCAGTGCGAACAAACCGCCAAAGAGACCGGCTGCACCAGCCATGGTGTCTGTGGCAAGGACCCCGAAACCGCCGCCCTGCAGGATCTGCTGATCCACATCTGCAAAGGCATCGGCTGGTATGCCTCCCGCCTGCCGCAATCGCACAAGGACAAGCGACCGGCCGGACACTTCGTGACTGAGTCGCTCTTCACCACCGTCACCAATGTCAATTTTGACCCCGAAACCATCGCCCCCATGATCGTCGCCGGCACCACACTCATGCAGTCCCTCAACGACACCTATGAAACACAATGCCGGCACGATAACACAAAGCCCGACAAATCGCGCCTCTTCGACGACTGGCAGCTCACTACCACCGACATCGACGAACTCGAGCGCCTTGGCGAACGCTTCTCCCCCTGGACCCGGGTGGAGCGCTTCGGCGCCGACATCTCCGGATTGGCCGAACTGGTCATGTACGGCCTCAAGGGCACCGCTGCCTACGCCCACCACGCCCGCGTGCTCGGCATCGAGGACGACAGCGTCTATGACTCCTTCCACGAGGCTCTCGCCTTCCTCGCCGAAGAACCCACCGACGCCGACCAGCTCCTTGCCATGACCCTCAAGGTCGGCGAGATCAACCTCAAGGTCATGGAAATGCTCGACCGCGCCAACACCGGAACCTATGGCAATCCTGAACCGACCAGGGTCCGCACCACCCCCATCGCCGGCAAGTGCATCCTCGTCTCCGGCCACGACCTGAAGGACCTGCACGAGCTGCTCGTCCAGACCGAGGGCACAGGCATCAACATCTACACCCACGGCGAAATGCTCCCTTGCCACGGCTACCCGGAGCTGAGGAAGTTCAAGCACCTCGTCGGCAACTATGGCGGCGCATGGCAGGACCAGCGCAAGGAGTTTGACCAGTTCCCCGGCGCCATCCTCATGACCACCAACTGCATCCAGAAACCTCGCCACAGCTATCAGGATCGTCTGTTCACCTGCGGTCTGGTACAGTGGCCCGGGGTGCGCCACATCGACGGTCACGACTTCTCTGAGCTCATCACCGCCGCCGAATCCGCGCCCGGCTTCCAGACCGACGCTGAACCTGCCTACACCCACACCGGCTTCGGTCACAACGCCGTCCTCGGCCTGGCCGATAAGGTGGTCAATGCCGTCAAGACCGGCAAGATCAAGCATTTCTACCTCATCGGTGGCTGCGATGGCGCCAAGTCCGGCCGCAACTACTACACCGAGGCCGCCCAGGCCGTCCCCGACGATGCCGTCATCATGACCCTCGCCTGCGGCAAGTTCCGCTTCAACAAGCTCCAGTTCGGCGACATCGACGGTATCCCGCGGCTGCTCGATGTCGGCCAGTGCAACGACGCCTACTCCGCCATCAAGATCGCCTCCGCCCTCGCCGAGGCCTTCGACTGCGAGGTCAACGACCTCCCCCTCTCGCTCATCCTGAGCTGGTACGAACAGAAGGCCGTCTGCATCCTGCTGACCCTGCTGCATCTGGGCATCAGGAACATCAAGATTGGCCCCACCCTCCCGGCCTTCATCGGCAAGAGCGTGCTGAACATCCTTGTCGACAAGTTCGCCCTGCAACCCATCTCCGACATCGAATCCGACATCCGACCGGCCGTAGCTGTCTGATGAAGGTTCTCCAGTCTCGTACCATCAACGAGTTCCAATGCCCCGAGGACACAACTCCTCGGGGCATACCACTTGATTGCCCCAATTCACCACGGCCGGGTCTGTTCCCTTGACACATCAGGCTGTTTGCGATATCTTACCAGTGCGGTTGCTGATTATGGTGTTCCTGCTCTTTTCCAAACCCCACATACTCCACCCGGGCACCGGTGCCGCACGATCGTAAACGTACATACGAAAACGAATCATACACACGACTCCTCACCAGCTAAGAGAGGTGCTCAAATGAAATCAATGCTCATGCCTCGAACCTCCGCATGGTTCCTCATGGCAGGCCTGATTCTGCTGGTCTCAGCCGGAATGGCCCTCGCCCAGAATCTCGGGGGCGAAGAAATGTGGTATTTCGACTCCAACCTCCGGGTAGGTCACGTTGCCACGGCCGAGCTCAATGGTGATGGCATCCCCGATGTTATCGCCGCCGAATTCAACCCGGATTACTATGGTGATCCCTCGCAGGTCTTCGGCATCGATGGCAAAACCGGCGATACCCTGTGGATCTACTGGCTACAGGACGGCGCCCGTGTCATGGCCATCGGTGATATCAACGGCGACGGCATCACTGATGTCGCCATCGGCGCCTCGTACAATGCCTCCGGAACTCCCGATGGCTACGTCCACGCCATCAACGGTATCGACGGCTCCGAGATCTGGAAGTACTATATCGGCGCCTCCAACAATGCTATCGACGTCGGCGATATCAACGGCGATGCCTACATGGATGTCGTCGTCGGCTCCTTCGATGACCAGGTGCATGCCATCAACGGCCAGACAGGCACTGCACTCTGGGTTCGCAACATCGGCAGCCTCTGGATCAACAGCGTCGCCATTGCCGATGTCGACGGCGACCTCACCGGAGACGTCCTGTATGCCCATGAGTACCTCGCCGGATACACTAACTACATGGGCGTGCTGGATGGCGTCGACGGTTCCGACATCTGGCAACTGGCCACAAATTACGTCCCCCTGCGGACCATTGTCGATGACTTCGACGGTGACAGCCAGCTCGATGCCATCTTCGGCATCGAATACAACGACGAAACCATGGCCGTGCAGTGTCGCGATGCCCTCACCGGTGCCTTGAAATGGGAAGACACCCTCGGCGTCGGCGATGGCGTCAACAACGAAATCTACCTGTTTGCCCATGATATCGATGGCGACGGCGATCCCGACCTGCTGGTCGGCCACGGTGGCATCGGCTACTTCTACAATGTGTACGACGGGGCCGACGCTACCGTCATGTACACTTCCGAAACCCTGTCCGGATATGTTCGCAGCGCCGCCTTCGCTGATGTAACCGGTGATGGCCGACTCAATGTCGTAGCCGCCACCTATGACCGGGTGCAGGTGCTCGATGCCGAGAATGGCACCAAAGACTGGTACTTCTCCGTTGCCGGCCGCATCGCCGCCGTTGCTGTCGGTGATTTCGATGATGACGGTATCACCGACATTACTGCCGGAGGGACGGCCGAAACGGTGGGCTGGCCGCCCGACCCGGGAAAGACCGTCTGGGCCATCCGCACGGTCCAATCACCACTGCTCTGGGAGTTTGAGTTCGGCCAGTATGGCAATGCCGTCGCTGTCGGGGACTTAAACGGCGACGAGTTCGAAGATGTCGTCGTCGTTGCCTCACTGGGAGATCGCCTGTGGGCGATCGACGGCAAAACAGGAGACGAACTGTGGCACTGGAGCGGCACCAGCAACCTCTTTGCGGTGACCATCGGCGATTTCGACGGTGACGGCATCGGCGATGTGGCCGTAGGTGGCTATGATGAGGCCGTGACAGCCCTCAGGGGGTCCGACGGCAGCATCATGTGGACTTTCACCACCATGACCGATGACGTCTACCGCAGAGGACTGGCTTCCGCCGATCTCAACGGCGACGGCTCCGATGATGTCATAGCCGGCAGCAAAGACAACAGCCTCTATGCCATCAGCGGCGCGACCGGGCTGGAACTATGGTCCAACACCTACAGCGGAGACGTCCTTGAAGTCGAGGTGGCCCAGATGGACGGCATCGGACCACTCGATGTGGTCGCGGTCATCACCGGCTCCTCCCCTATAATGGTCGTCCTCGAGGGATCAACCGGCGACCTGCTCTGGAGCTATGATACCGATATCGGCAACGCCGCTCATGTGGAAGTACTCGACGCCAATGGTGACGGTATTCCGGACGTAGCGATTGGCACAAGGTATACCAACAGCAAGGTGGTCGTCGTTGACGGTGCCACGCACACCATGCTCTGGAGCGCAACCGTACCGCTCACTTCGGAGTACGGCCTGTCGCATGGTGACCTCAACGGTGACAAGGCCGATGATCTCATTACCGGCGGAAGCTCATCGAGTCCCTTTGTCCGCGCCTTTGACGGCCCTACCGGGACCGAACTGTGGACTTACTCCTGCGGCGGAGAGGTCAATGTCGTCCTCGCCCATGACATCAGCGGCGACGGGATCCCCGATGTTCTGGCCGGTTCCGATGATCGGATATTGCACTGGATCGACCCCCTCACCGGCGATGGTCTCTGGCAGTACAGCTGTGCCGGCGACGTCATGCACATTGCCGTTGGTGACATCAGCGGCGACGGTGTCCCGAATATGGCCTGCGTGACGTTCGGTTCCGACGGCCGCGCCTACGCCTTCAAATCCTTCTATCAGGAGGAACCGGGTTGCTGTGTTGGTATCAGGGGTAATGTCGATGGTGATCCCGCCGACCAGATCAACGTTCAGGACCTCACCTATCTGGTCGCCTTCCTGTTCACGGGCGGGCCGCAGCCACCCTGCCCGGAGGAGGCCAATGTCGACGGCGATCCCGGCGAGTCCATAACTGTTCAGGACGTCACGTACCTGGTGGCATACCTGTTCAGCGGCGGTCCGCCGCCACCCGCATGCCCGTAACGAATCGCTCCTACTGCAGATGCTGACATGAACACAGCGGGCGGAGTCAACCACGGCTCCGCCCGCTTAGTCATTGCTCAAAAGCGAATTGTCGATCAGACAACAAGCCGCGTCATCTGCCCCGTGGCCTCGCGCATCCTTTCGGCGAACGATTCACTACCGGGCTTGCCGGCCAAAGCGAACATGGCCTTCTTGTACGCCTCCACACCCGGCTGAGTGAACGGATTGTGTCCCATCAGATAGCCGCTGATCGCCACTGAGCGCTCCATCAGGAAGTACAACTGCCCCACACTATAAGCAGTCCGACGAGGAATCGTCACCGTCATGTTGGGCACGCCGCCCTGGAAGTGCGCAAACGCGGGACCATCGATGACCAACTGGTTGACATCATTCATTGTCCGCCCAGCATCGCTCAGGTAATTCAGACCGTCGAGGTCGTCCTCGTCGCCCGGAATGCTCACCTGCTCACGATGCTGTCCAAGTCGCAGGAACGTCTCCAGTATGTTGCGCTCGCCGTCCTGCACCATCTGCCCGTTGGCGTGCAGCTTCTCCGAGTACATCGACGGTGACACCCACATGCCGTGACCTCGATGCCCCTCGCTCTCAGGGAACAACTGCTCCATCCATCGCGTGAGCTGATACAGGTGCGAGGAGTTCGTTGCCACCACCTCGATCTTCTTGCCCTTTGTCCATGCCAGATAGCGCACCGCTGCGTGCAGCATGGCAGGGTTGCTCCAGAAATCGTCGGTGTCGGTCCGAATCTTCATGTCCCGGAACCCTGCCGAAAACTCGCGTATGTCGATCCCCGCCACTGCCAGTCCAAACAGCCCGACATCGGAAAGCACCGAGAACCGTCCCCCAATATCATCCGGCACCACGAACGTCCTGTAGCCCTTCTGCTCGGCAAGCTTCCGCAACGCCCCCTTCTGTGAATCAGTAGTGGCCACGATCAACTCACCGGCTGCCTTCTTCCCCACCGTCTGCTCCAGGTGCGCCCGGATCAAACGAAACGCAATCGCTGTCTCTGTCGTTGTCCCCGATTTTGATATCACGTTCACCCCCAGCCGCTTGCCCTGAAGCACCTGCATGGTATCGACATAGAAGTCAGGGTCCACATTCTGCCCCAGGAAGTAGATTTCGGGCGCTCCGCCACGCTGCCGGCGAGACAACTGATTGAAATACGTCGGAGTAAGCGCCCTGACGGTGGCCTCAATCCCAAGATACGAGCCACCGATCCCCAGCGACACATAGGCATCGATCTGGCCGGCCAGTTGCGCGGCCGCGTCGCTGATTCGCCCGAGATGCTCCTCACTAATCGATTCAGGAACCCTCAGCCAGCCCAGCATGGGTGTCTCCCCATCCCTGCAGTCACCCTCGCCATTGTTCAGCCGACGGTGCTCACTGACGACTGCCGGAGCAAGAGCTTCCAGTTCCTCCCTGGAAATTAACGGATCCGCACCTCCGGGGCCATTGACGATATACGTCAGGTCAAGCGACAGAGCATCTTCGCGCGAATACTGATCCGGCATGAATACCTCCTGCGATCATACATGAGTGAATCGTGTCTTCCTGCGGTCAAGGTAGCTGTACAGGACACCGCCAACAACAATCTGGTGCGCTCAGTCCTCCGGATGGGGCCGCCTGGCCACCACCCACAGAAACGTCACTGGCACTCCGAATTCATCGGCCGTCTCTTCCTGAGCGCTGACAAGCTCAAATCCGGCCGACGACACAATCTGCCTGTTGGTGTCGCTGTCGTAGCTGCTGACATACGACTCAGCCCCGAGCAACTGCTCGAACAACGCCGGCGTATCGACCGTCCCCATGGTAAGCACCAGCAAACCGCCCGGTTTCAGCCACATGCTGATCTTGTTGATGAGCTTCCGCTGCTGAGTCCTCGGCAGGTGGAAAAATGCATAGAAGGAAATGACGGCATCGAATGACAACGGTGCAAACTGCAGCCCGGTCATGTCCGCACACAGAAAACTGGCCCGGGGCACGTTGGCGCGGGCACGCCCGATCTGAACCGGTGAAAGATCAACACCAGTGACATCGAATCGCCGCGCCAGCTCACGTGTCGTCGGCAGACCGCTGCCGCAGCCCAACTCCAGAACACGAGCGCCTTTGTCCAGACGATTCAGCAGCAATCGCGTGTAGCGGTCACGTTCGTCCTGACGCACCTTCAGCGCAAACTGCTCAAATCGTTCAGCGATCTCGTCGTAGCAGCTCCTGACGACGCGTTTCGGATTCTTGCTTCGGTTTGTGGCCATATCGGTTGTCACGTTACTTGCCTGATCAACGACACCAATCCTTCAAAGTTCACCGACAATATACAAGACTGGTGTCGCGTGTTCCTTGCATTTTTTCGTCACTTGCCCTACTTTGGCCCTATGACTTGGGATTCCCTGTTCATACCCTTAGATATCGGCGGCAAAATCAGGCTCTCCAATCGCTTGGTCATGGCTCCTATGACTACTACCGCCGGCGAAGAAGACGGTTCCTTCTCCGATCAGGAAATCGCCTACCTCAGGCGCCGCGCCCAGGCCGGGATCAGCCTGATTATCACGCCGGCCTGCTATGTCCACAAGTCCGGCCACGCTTTCGAACGCCAGGTCGGCTGCCACCACGATGGCCTGATTGACTCCCTTGCCCGCTGTGCACGGGCCATCAACGAGGCCGGCGCCGCCTCGTTCCTCCAGATCCACCACGGCGGCAATGCCGCCAAACAAGCCTTCACGGACCGCCCGCCACTGGCCCCTTCGCCCGTGAAAAACCGGCGGGGTACCTCCGAGCTGCCTCAACAGCTCAGCGAGACCGAAATCGTCGAGCTTATCGATGCCTTCGCCGCGGCTGCCGAACGCGCTCACAAAGCCGGATTCACCGGCGTCGAAATCCACGGTGCCAACACCTACCTGTTTCAGCAGTTCTTCTCGCCATACACCAACAGGCGGACGGACCGCTGGGGTACGCAGACACTCGAGAACCGCTGCCGCTTCGCCTGTGAGGTCATCAGAGCCGTGCGCGCTCGCGTCGGTAACGAATACCCGATTGCGTATCGCATCTCTCCGGAAGAAGAGCACCCCGATGGCTACACCACCGAGGAAGCCATCAAACTGCTGCTGGCTCTCTTGCCGCTGGGTGTCGATATCGTGCATGTATCCAGTTGGGAATACGGCAAAGGCCTGTACACCGCAGACAGCAATACTCATCCCACCAAAATGATCCGCGACGCGCTGCCCAAAGAAGTGCCCGTCATCGGTGTGGGCGGAATTCGCCACCCGCATCAGGCCCTGAGAGTCCTGAACGACGGGGTCGAACTGGTCGCCCTCGGTCAGCAACTGCTGCTCGATGCCGACTGGGCCGAGAAGGTCAGAAACGGCAGGGAACCAGATATCATCACTACCGTATCGTCGCGTGAACAAATCGACCGACTGGAACTGCCCGATCGCATGAAAGACTATGTCGCCCGCTTCTTCCTGCCCCAATAGCCCGAACCGCCAGGATTGACCGCATCAGGTAACTCGGTGGCCTTCGCACCCTTTCCCCGGACACCTCACACTCTTCTCGCGCGAACGCCCGTCCGCCGCTTTTGGGGTTGCCCACAACCAGTCAGCGCACTATATATGATGCGTTCAGACAACGCCCGTATGGAGGTATCTGTCCTACATGAATGAGCAGCTCATCCAGTGGTTTCAGGATCGGGGACTACCCAGCACTGGTGCCGAGACCGCCAGTTGGCTTTCTCTGGCACTCGCTGTTCTGCTTGGCGCCTGGCTGGCCTACCTGATAATACACCGCGTTCTCCTGGTTGTCATTCACCGTATCGTCGAGCGGACCAAATCAACCTGGGATGACGCCCTGCTGCACCGCAAGGTGTTCTCCCGGGCTGCGCACCTTGCTCCCGCTATCGTCATCTCGAACACCGCCGGACTGTTTCCCCCGATCCAGAGCGAAATCGAGCGATTCGCGAGCATTTACATGATCGTCATCGGCATCGGCGTCATCAACGGTCTCCTGCGGGCCGTTGTGGACATCTACCAGACATTCGAGAGCGCCCGCAACCGGCCAATCAAGGGCTATATACAGGTTGTCCAGATAATCGTCTGGATCATCGGCGCTATCATCATCATCTCCATGCTGATCAACAAATCTCCGCTCTACCTGCTGGGTGGTCTGGGGGCCATGACAGCGGTGATCATTCTCGTATTTAAGGATTCGATTCTCGGCCTCGTCGCCAGCGTTCAACTGTCCAACAACGATATGGTTCGAATCGGCGACTGGATCGAGATGCCGCAGTACGGCGCCGATGGGACCGTGATCGATGTAACCCTGCACACCGTCAAGGTACAGAACTGGGACAAGACGATAACCACCATTCCGTCCTATGCCCTCATCTCCAACTCCTTCAAGAACTGGCGCGGCATGGAGGAGTCCGGCGGACGCCGCATCAAGCGCTCAATCTACATCGACATGCAGTCGATCAAGTTCTGCACCGAGGATATGCTTAAGCGGTTCCGGCGCTTTCAGCGGATTCGCGATTACATCGAAATCAAGCTTCAGGAGCTGCGCGACTTCAACGAGAGACACCAGGTCGATACCAAGGAACTGATCAACGGCCGCCGCCTGACCAACATCGGAACCTTCCGCGCTTATGTGGCGGCCTACCTGCGCAACCATCCGATGGTGCACACGGACATGACCTTCCTCGTACGGCATCTCCAGCCAACCGAACACGGCCTGCCGATCGAGGTCTATGTCTTCTGCAAAGACCAGCGCTGGGCCTTCTATGAGGCCATACAAGCTGACATCTTTGATCACCTGCTCGCCGTAGTCCCCCTCTTCGAACTCCGCGTCTTCCAGCGCCCGAGTGGCGCCGACTTACGCAGCCTCGCCTCGGATATGGCCGTGCCACGGCTGGATAGCTCCCCACCCTCAGGATCGCCCCCGCAGTCGGCATAGGCCCGTCTCCACCGGCCCGGGTCACCAGAAAACAGCGCGAGTACCGTCTGATCGATACTCGCGCCACGAAACATCTACTGCCCGGTTATCTCAGCCGGTCAGCCCGAACTCCACATCACGTCGTCACGGACACGACGGTGCCGGTCCACTGGCAAACAGATAAGCCACCAGGTAGTTCAAATCGACAACATTCACCTGCCCCGGGACACCGTTGATGTCAGCCTTCTGCACATCCGGAGGCGGAGGCCCACCCTGGAACAGGTAGGCTACCATATACGTCAGGTCGTGGATATTCGGTCCCTGCAAATCACCGTTAATGTCACCACAGAAAATGTCACACACATCCCCGATACCGTCGTTGTCCTCATCGGCCTGGTCGGGATTCGGATGATCCGGACAATTGTCACAGACATCACCCACTCCGTCACCATCGGTATCCTTCTGGTCGGGATTGTAAACATACGGGCAGTTATCGCAACCGTCCGGCCAGGCATCAGAGTCGCTGTTCACATGATCCGGATGCCCCGGACACCAGTCACAAAGATCTCCCACACCGTCATTGTCTTCGTCGGCCTGATCCGGATTGTGGACGAGGACACAGTTGTCACAGTCGTCACCAACACCATCTCCATCGAGATCCGCCTGAGCTGGATTCGGTACCGTTGGACAATTGTCGCAGCCGTCAGGGATACCGTCATGATCGGCATCGGCCAGATCATCATGCCCGTCACACACATCGCAGGCATCGCCAACCCCGTCGCCATCAGAATCTGCCTGATCGGGATTGTACACCGTCGGACAATTGTCGACATCTCCGCAGACCCCATCGGCGTCGGTGTCGTTCTGAGGATCATAGGGGCAGTCGTCGCAGGCATCACCGATGAAATCACCATCGCTGTCAAGCTGATCCTCATTCGCAAGATTCGGGCAGTTGTCAAAGGGATCGCAGTAACCATCTCCGTCGCTGTCAGCGAGACCATCCTCGGCACAGGAGCGGATTCCCTTGAGAACCAAAGCCGGATCACCAAACAGGTTAAGCTCATAGTAGCACCAGCGCATACAGCTCTCATTGATGCGATACAGGTTGTCTTCCTTGGAATCCTGATTGGCTTCTCCCAGCGAAATCATCCCCTCCGTTCTGTTGAACATCGCATCCCAGAACTCACGGTTGAAACGCTGCGATGGACCATCGGTGCTCCCCGAAGATCCCCAGCCATAGCGGGCGTTCATGATCACAGCAAAAGCGCCTGCGTCGGTCTTGACATTGGCGGCCTCGGCCCAGCAGTCATAGTTGTCGAAGCGTCCGGAGATGCATGCCTGCGAATAGATGAAGCACAGGCCGTCGTTGGTCAGTTGTGAAGACGCCGCACTGCCAGTCATCTTCAGCGCCCAGCTCACATTCCCATGGCCGAAGTGGTTGATGATGTGGATATTGGAGTTGATCCGGTTGATGACTTCCGATGTCGGCCAGTTGTTGTTCGGCCAGTCACGGTCATACAGCCGATCGATTCGGTATACATCCGAGGGGAGCCCCACCGTCGTGTACCCGTGCGCACTACTGCCGTCGACCAGTTCGTCGAGTGAACCGCCGGCGTACTCGGATGCCCCACCAAACCCCAGGTGCTCCCCACACATCAGCACCTTACCAAGATACGAACTGGTGTCCGCGTAGTACTGCAGTGTCTTGTTCACAAACCGTGTTGCTTCCGTCACGTTGTCCGCACTGGCCCGCCCGACAAACACTTCGGCGACCAGATCCACATCCCATCCGCCTTCTCCATCAGTCGGCTCGCCCCAGTAGGAATCACCGTCGTAGTTCCACGTTCCGTCAAGACAACCGAAATACAAATCGCCGGGCATGTTGTACTCGACACTCCCACCGGACCATGACTCCACATACAAATCAATCGCCGGAATCAGGTCATCGTCGGCCCCGATCAACACGTAGTCAATACCATCATTCCAGTAGCGATCGGCAATGTAGCTGCGAACCGCAGTCGGGTCATTACTACCGATCATGTCAATCGTGTGAATCTCGGCCCCCACTCCCGCCGTATCGTGGTAGTCCTTGAGCGGCTGGAAGGCGCCGGCCATATCCGAGGTCGTGATAATCAGCATCCGGTATAACGACCTGTCCGACTTACGGGCGGAGCTGTATGTCATCAACTGCTCAGCATTGTCCACCTTTCGAGAGATCCTCTCAAAGTCCCGCTCCAGCCCGCGAAGCATGGGGCTTGCCTTCCCAACTTGCTCAGTTTCCACCACCACCGTCAGGCGCGGATAGTAATACACATTGCCCGACTGCGGCTGATACTGCACCGGGCGAAGCTTCAACACCAGGTAGGGGAACCCTCGAAAATATTGGACTCCGATTCGCTCAAACGGCTCCGCCGGGAAAGGATCGGCACTGCCATACACAGCCGGATCCGGCTCGACAGCACTGCGCGTCCCCGGCGGCGAACTCAACGGGAAAGGCTGGCTGACCGGCTCAAGGAAGAGCTTCTCCCCCACCAGCACCGGCAACGATGGCTCCACCCTGACCGAAGTCACCTCGTGTTGATACGGAATCAGCAGATACGCCCCCTGTTGCGGCAGCGATGGCTCACCCGTCTGCCCGCCATTGGTCAGCCCCTCAATCGTGACCCGGTCATAAAACTGCCCATCGACCACCTGCGAACTGACCAGCGGTGGGGCGAACGAGTAATCCTGTGTGATTTGCTCGGCCTGAGCAGTAGCCGAGATGAAAAACAGACACGCCATTGCCAGACTCCCCAGCAATGCGCGTTCAAACCGTAACCTTGATCTGTGGGACATATGCGCTTAACCAGCCTCTCTTGTGAGCAGGACTATCTTTGTGTTCAATGCTGATTCGTAATCTTGGTCGTCACATCATGCGGGCGCAGGAGAAGACATGGCGGACCGGGGACCACCGTTTGGCTGTAAGGTCCTGTATCATCAGTAAGATAGAGCGAATCGAAGAATCGTCAAGACAATAAACCACCTTCAGGCGCAGACACCCAAACCGACCGGCACCTTCACCGCGATATGCGCCATCGCCGATTCTGCGTCATTGTGAGTCCTGCAAAATTTGACTTGGCTTTTTCTGTAAGATTTACGTTATTATCGTGTTACCGGGCTGTAATGCGATGTGCCTCCTTGTCATCGGTTATAGCTGGTTATAGCTTCTTAGGGCCGGATGTTTTGCTCTTCTTCTTCCATCCGGCCCTGTTCTTTTGCCTTTTAGTCGTTAACTGATTCCGGGACAACAGCAAAGGGCCGCCTGAAGGCGGCCCTTGCGTAATGTCGAAATCTCAATAATCGGCAGTCGGCTACGGACAGTCGGCCGGCGGCGGACCACCGCTGAACAGATACGCAACCAGATAGGTCAGATCGGAGACATTGATATCCCCGTCGCCGTTGACGTCGGCTTCCTCAAGACAATCGGGCGAAGGTCCTCCGGAGAACTGATAGGCAACGAAGAACGTCAAATCCTGAATGTTAACCGTCTCCTCCGGATCACCGTCAATATTGCCCCGAATTCCGTTACAACAGCCCAGCCCGATCAACCCGGTCGTACTCGCAAAGGTGAAGTCGACCAGCGACCCCTCCCAACGCGGCAGGTAGTCCTGAGACGTCGAGTAACCATCGAGAATGACCGATGCTGTCTGCCCCGATTGCGCGCTGCCACTGATGGTGAACAAGAGCTTGATCAACGGTCCCTCGCCGGGCGGCAACTCCGGTTGCGAACCGTCATCGGAAGTCTTGAGCCGTATGGTGGCGCGTCGGAAAAACGCATCCCAATGCAGGTAATCCTGCTCAGCGAAATACTCCGTGCGACACCCTTCCGTACTGAAGCCGTTGAACGTCAGCATCAAGTCGCCGGGATACTCCACGGGAATCATGAGATATCGAATCGGGCAGGTGTTCAAACCGTTGACAACCACCTCCACCTGCTGCCCCGGCGACCCGTTGGCATTCGCCGGCTTCAGCGTGTCGGCCAGAGCCACGATGAATCTCAACGAAGTCATGGAGAAAGTATCGGATGCCATGTCAGCCTTCAACGTGATGTCATACAGACCGCGTTCGGTGAACTCATGATAGCAGTTTTGCGCATACGCCGAATCACCGTCTCCGAAATCCCAGGTCCAGGACGAAACCGGATGTTTCGCCCACCCTTCGAAATTGACCTCCAGCGGCACCATGCCGTACCTGACATCCGCATCCATCCTCAGGATCACTTCCGTCAGCGCCTTCATACAGAAATTCGCCGTATGGTTGTCCTCGTATAGATCCAGCCACTCTCCGCCGGAATAGTAATAACTCTCGCCCGGACTCGCCGATGAGGGCACCTCCACCCGGTAGTCGGCGCCGAGCAGCACCGGCACCTCGGACGTACGATCGAACGGATGACCACCATGCGACAACTCGACATACACATAGAACTCATCGCCCCCCGTCGTCTTTACCGGCTCATCCAGATCAACCGTATGGAATCCCGTGAACTCCATAAAACCGCTCTGGACAGCCAGTTGATCCGACAACTGCCCGCCCTCGAACGTGTCATAAATGCGGATCGTATAGTCGACACTGTCAGCAGCCGTGTAGAAACTGACAGCCTTGATCAATTCACCACCAATAGCCGTGAAGACGTTGAACGCCTCGCTGACATCAGTGCGCGTGTCTCGCCAGCCATGATAATCATGGTAATAGACACGGTCGTACTGCATCGGCTCCACATCGATAAAGGAAATCGCCCCCATTTCGGCATTCTTCGTCGCATGCTTGTCGTAGTACGAAATCCAGAAATAGCCGTTGCTGCCCCAGTTGGTACCCCAGCTGTTCTTACACAACCAGGCACCCCGCTGCGGAGCCTGGGTATACTTGTTGTCGTCCCAGCCAACAATAGCTATAGCATGGTTAGGCTCCTCACTGCTCGACGGCGGCTGATAGTGTATATTCCCCCACCAGTAACTGCCGACACACATGCACGTGCCCATGACGCCGTGTTCCATGATCTTCTCTTTGATCAGGTTAATCCGCTCCAGCGAAGAACCCGCCGTATACCACTCAATGTGACGCGCATAGTAGTAATGCCAGCTCGTATCCGACCGCGGCGGAGGGAATTCATACGACTGACCATCAATGTCGCGCACGGCACCTTCACCTCGTGCCAGATACGACGCGGTAACCAGATAATCCCCCCCTTCGTGCACAATCAGGCCATGACCGGTCGGCGGACTGATGTCATCGTTGTTGTGCTGGTTGAAACCGTTCCACCAGTCAAGATGATACTCGGCCAAATTCGGCTCACCGGTGTCGCCGTGGTTCGTCCAGGCGCCCGACATGAGCAGGTTCCCCTCCATGGCGGCCATCGCACCATGGGTCCAGCAGGTCCCCCCTTGCTGATTCTTTACTGACGTGACGTAGTTCTGTCCGCTGTAGTTCCGCAAATCGAAACTGCTGGGAGGATCGGCAGCAAAAGCTACCGAAATCAGCCCCAGTAGCATCAGACCACAAGTAACGTTGACACGCATGATCTTTACTCCTTGGCGAATCTTTGGCATGAGACGATATCCGTTCAGGCGGCGGTAACGAGTACTGGCTGTAGGGTTCGAAGTTCACCACCAATATAGGATTCTGGAGTCATTTGTCACGTTTTTTGTTGGAATGGGACCGAAATGCCGCCATGGCAGACGAGTGCACGATTATCAACCTCAAGCACCCGTTCGCAATTCGGTAGTTCTTTCGTTGGACATGTCGGCGGTTATTCCCACCGGGTCCAATCTCAGCGAGGTGTATGGGGGGGCGTCAACCGGCGAGTGCCTCTTCGCGCTCTCTGACTGCCGAGAGTGCAGCTGGCCCGGCACTCCGCGGATCCTATTCCAACGTGATCCGGTTCACCGCCTCAGCCAGATGATCCGGCACAAAATGAGCGTAGAGCACCGTTGCCTGAATGTCTGAGCGCCCCATCCGCCCCCTGACGGTGGGCTGCCCTCTGCTTCTTCTCGCCCCCCACGCGGGGGCGTGGATCGGAACGATGGCCTGACTGGAGAGCGCTTGGTTAGGCCTTCTGGTAGATGAAGAACTCAGCAAATGAGCCCTTCCGATAATCCCCGCGATACGGATACCGATTTGGTAGATGCTCCACCAAACTCCAATTCGGCAGATTCTCCTGTACCCACCGTGTGAACTTGCGATGTCTAACGTGCGTTCCCTCATAACCCCGGTTGTCATCAGTGTCGCTTGCATAGATGATCACGTATCGATTGGAGGCCCCAAACAGCGTCCCCATGTAATGTTCAAAGACACTGTCTTCCACCAGGTGATAGATCACGTCCAGTGACAGCGCGAGGTCCGCGGTTTCTCCCTTGTATTCACTCATGAGGCGGAACGACTTGTGTGTGTCTGACTTGAATCGTTCCCGGCACTGCGAAATCGCGGTGCTGCTAACGTCAAATCCAAGGTACGCCGGGTACTTCGCAAGACTGAGTTGGTTGCCGTCTCCACACCCGAAATCGATTACGGTCTGCACATGATGCGTCGCGACAAAACCGTTGAGCACATCTGCTTTGAACTCCGCAAAAAGCCCATATGAACCCACCCCGGAGTTGCCACCGTCCGTGTACCGCCTCTCCCAATACGCAGCTGAGCCGGGAAACGGCTTCCGCTCTCTTGTGCGAGCTAACAACCTCCCATAGATCCGTCTGGCCACGTCTCCAAGGATCGGAATCTGCCTGATGATATCCTTCACGTCTTCTTCCCCTGGCTTGAAGGCCTAACAATGATCATACGGTTTCATCATGACACCCCTTATCCCGTGATACCGCGGAATACAACCCGGCACCCTCGGGACTGCACCCGCAACCTGCTGCAGCACAACCACAACAACAAGCATAGAATGGCGGAGAGGCAGGGATTCGAACCCTGGATAGGGGTTGCCTATACACACTTTCCAGGCGTGCGCCTTCAACCGCTCGGCCACCTCTCCGCATCACAGAAACGTAAAACCCTCAACGGGCCGGAACATGTTCGGGGAATATAGTCGGGGGGATATCGTTCATCAAGGGCTTTTTGCCCGATCAGATGCTCAGTCTTCCGCAGTATCGCCGCCATGACGGGTCATGAACACCTGGTTCCCGTCCAGCACCAGCTTGCAGCGCTCTTTCTCCTCAGCCATCTCGCGGTACACGATGCCGAAGTACACCTGGACACCCGGGAAGATCTTCTCGTCAATGATGACGCAGGCGTCCTTGAACTTCTCCAGCTTCTTGTCAAGCTCCAGTTTCTTCTTCTTGAGCGCCTCCAGCGCCTGAGGGACATTGCGCTGAAACTCCTCCAGCTTCTTGAGAGCTTCCTCGGCCTGCGACGGCAGCTTGCCGCTCATCTGTATCTTGTACAATTCGTACAGCCGCTGCTTCACCCGCTTGCTGTCGGCTTCCAGACGCTCAGATTCCTGCCGCACCTCGTCATATTGCCGCATCAGCTCCTCGTCCAGCGCTATCTTGACCTTCGTCGGGGTAGCCGCCTCTGAGCCGATCACGGCACATCTGACTTCCTTGCCGGCAGTCACCTCGCCGCCAACAATCTTGCCCTTCTTTCCCTTCACCAGCACCTTGTCCCGAGCGATCACCCGGCAATTGAGCAGCTCCCCCCCAACCGTCACCCGGCCGCCACAAACGATCCGCTGACTCTCGGCATACTTGATGACGACATCACCCTGCGATTTGATGATCCCGTCACCGCTCCCGAAAAACCCCCCTTTGACCAGCACACTGCCACCGGCTTCGACCGTTGCATCCTCAACATTGCCCCCGATTTCGATATTGCCCTGCGCCTTGATCGCAAACCCGGTCTTGACGTTCCCGCTGATGCGAATCGAGCCGGCCGTCTCGATATTCCCGACATTGAAATCAAGGTCGCTGTCAACGCTCATCACATCCTTGACCGACACCTTGCCGTGAGTCATCACCACCGTGCCGTCAAGCTTGGCCAGAAGCTCCAGTCCGTCCTCACTGACCATCGTATTGTCGCCGTACTTGAACTCCAGATCACGACCGCGCGGCGCTTTTAGAATCTCGCCATTGACCCCCATCCCGTCCTCGCCATCAGTCGGCGGAGTCCGACGAGCCAGCACATCCCCCTTGGCGACATTCTGAATCAGCGTGACCTGCCGGTAGTCAATCCGGCCATCCTCCCCCTCGGTAGGACCATGCGTCGGATCAGTTTCGAACAGGTACTCAAACTGCGTATCGGCGCCCTTCTTGAACGGCGTCCCCTGAGCAACGACGATCGGTTCATCCCAGACACCCCCCTCAATAGCGGCGCCGACGGCCTCCTCGTCAATCCCGAAACTGACCCTCGCTGCCTTGAGCGCCTCGACGATTTCCTCGCGAGTGTAGCCCGGCTCCTTTGCTTCCGGCCGGGCCAGGACAACTTTGGCCGTCAACTTGTCCGGGGCTACCATCACCCGAACCCGTTTGCGTGTCAACTTGCCGCTGTCAGTGGAGGTCGCCATACTTCCCCAGGTTATGGTGATTCACTCTGCACTTTGCCCGCCGATACCAGCCGCCAGTAGGCCCGTTCGACCACCAGCGAAATCTCATGGCTCTTGAAGGGCTTGGTGATGTACTCATCCGCTCCCAGCAAGAGAGCATCCTTGACCGTGTAGGTATCTCCGTAGGCCGTCATCATGATCACCCCGATATCCGGGTGCTCTTCCTTGAGCACTTTCAGCAGGTCGAATCCGTTCATCCGCGGCATCTTGATATCAGAGATAACTATATCCACACTCTGCAACTGCAGGATCTCCAGCGCCTCCGCACCGTTCTCTGCACTAAGAATCTTGTACCCTTCCCGGATCAGAATCTTCTCCAGAAGGTTTCGCATCATCTGCTCATCGTCGACAATCAATACCGAAACAGAACTCTTCATTTCACTTGTACCCTCTGCCGATTCCTGGTGTCTGCTCATTACAAACGGCCGTGCCGATTCCGACAGGTCCTAACGGTCCAGCGTCGAGGCCAGCTCGGCAATAAACTTCTCAAGCATCACGGGCTTGTACATCACCCGACAGGCCCCCATCAACCCGGCCTCCCGGACCAGCTTCTCGGTGGCGTTGCCGGTCACAATCATCACCGGTACGCCAGGTGTCACCTTCTTTATCTCCGACAGTACCTCAAGCCCCGACATCTCCGGCATTATCAGATCGAGCGTGATCAAGTCGTAACTCCCGCCGTTGACTTTCTTGAGCGCATCCTCGCCGCTTTCGGCCATCTCAACTTCAAAGGCACCCGTCAACTGGCAGAAATCGCGAAACACATCTCTGACCCATTTCTCATCATCGACAATGAGAACCCGGAACGGTCTGCCTCGCTTTCGGGCCATGTGGGATAAGTTTTCCAAGCCGCTAACAGACATTATTACTCCACCTGTTTGGTGTCCTGTTTTCGAAATGACCGACGAGAGAAATCAGGATTTCTGATAAGCCTGCCCGAAAGACCCGATCCCTCTTATCAAATAGTATCGACAGGGCTTAGCACTTTCTGAACAGCACCCGGACCCGTCTACGACATGTGCCGGGGCTCGAACTTCTCACCCAGACTGGCCATGATCCTGGCACACTGGTCCAGAATCGTACGGAGCCTGGTCTCCATCCGGTCCGGTCCCGTCCGTCCGCCTGAGGGGATGTCGAAAACCATCGTCTCCTTGCTCCGGGCGGCATTAATCAGCACCCCCAGCTCCTGAACAGCCTTGACCGTTCCATTGACCAGTTGGATAAACTCCGGCTCCAGACGGTTGATCTCCTCCGATGAGGACTTGGCCCGGGCGAGATAGATCGCCAGGTTCAACGCCAGGCTTTTCACCTCTTCATTGAGTGCGTCCGCCTGTTCGACCAGGTCGATATCGCCCTGTCGGTCATTGGGGTGTTCTGTCACGCTTTCCTCGTCAATTCAATGATTTTCCTGCGCAACGGCTCGATATCGGATGACTTCACCACATAGGCATCGGCCAGCCAGCTCTGGAAATCATCCTTGTATGTTGCATACGCCGTGTTGAGAATTATCGGCATGCCCGGAGCGAGTTCTCGCAAATGATGCATGACATCGAAACCGGACATCTCCGGCATCTCGATATCCACTACCGCCACCGCGTGGCTCTCTGGGCCAACCGTCGCCAGCGCCTCAGCCCCGGACGCGAACGAATCGACCTCCCAGCCTGACCGCGACAGCTCGTAAGCGTAGAGACGGCGGATCATGGCGTCATCGTCTATCACCAGAATGCGCTCAGACACCGGCCACCTCCTTCTGCCTCGACGGCAGCTCTATATACAGCGAGGGCATACCATCCTCGGTGAACGAGCAACCGAAATTCCCCCCGTGATAGCGAATCGTCTCCTCGGCCACCAACATGGTCAGACGGGTCGAGGGGCGGTGCTCCGAAAACATCTGCCGAAGCTTCCTCATTAGTGCATCCCGACCCTCCAGAGGGCAAATCAGCTTGATCACCAGCGCCGTCAGGTCGCCGTGCTGTTCGGTCCTCGCTTCAGCCTTCCCCGGGGGCAACAGTTCCTCGACCACCAGATGATAGAGTTGATATGCCGCGTGGGACAACTGATCAGGATTCCCGAACACCCAAAGAGGCTCACTGTGACAGCTAAGCTCAATTCCGAGGTGCGGACGGCTGAGCCGCCCCGCCAGCAGGCCAAGGCTCCGCGACGCCAGCTCGTTGAAATCGAATGCCACTTTGCCACGCTGGCTGTCCCGGTGAAACTCCAGCAGGTGCGTCAGAACGTCTTCGGTGCGGCGCGTCTCGTTGGCAATGATGCTCAGGTACTCCTGCTGGATCTCCGAGGGACTGTCCTTGAGCATCAGGTTGGCGAAGCCTCCGATAACGGTGAGCGGATTGCGAAGCTCGTGCGCCACCGCCGAAGTCAACTCACCAATCACCGACATCTTCTCAATCTTGATTATCTGCTCCTGCGACTCCTTCAGCAACTGATTGGCCTTCTCCAGCTCCTGAGCACGCTCCAACTGCTGGTCATACAGCCGCGCCCGCTCCATGGCTACCGCCGCGTTGTTGGCCAGGATCTGCAACATGCGCACATCATCATCAGAAATGACCCGCAAGGTAATCAGGTTATCCGCCATGATCAGCCCCTGAAGGTTCCCCTTGCTCACCATCGGAACCAGCGCGGTCTGCGAGGTCCCCAGTTTTCGCAACAGCCCCACCGTTATCTCATCGAGCGCCGATTCCTTCTGAAGATTGGCCCACTGGCGCGATCGGCACACCTGGCTGATCCGCGATTCATCGTCAAGGCTCAGGTTCAGGTGTCGAATGTGCTCTGTCAACGGATCAGGGCTTTGTGGCAGCAACCCGCTGTTGCCCTCCAGCAGCTGCCCCAGAGACAGCCGCTTCGATTCCAGGTTCGCCCAGATGCTCCCCGCTTCCTCAGCCGAGGATGGCCCCACCGCAAGGTGTCCCTGCAAGGAATTGCTCTGCTGGTCATACAGGAACAGGAAGGCCCGGTTGAACCCCAGCCCCTGCGAGGCGGTTGCGCCCGTCAGGATGATGCGCAGGATCTGATTGAGTTCGAGCGACGACGTCAGCGCCACCGATACATCCGCCAGAACCCCCAGCCGCTCAGCCGCGATGTGCTGCTCTGTTCCGTCTCCGGACAAGTCATGGACATCGAACACGTAGCCAATGAACTCCGGGTCGGCATTCTCATCGCTCTGGACCACCCGCCCAGCCATCGTCACACACATTGCCTGACCATACATATTCGTGCACTCCAGACCACGACGGATGAACCTCCCCCTGTTTCGAACCAAATCATCCCAGCGATGGGCCAGGCCACTGTCCAGCAGCGTGTCGAGCCGCGCTACCGTCCGGTCGCTGGCCGGGTCCTGAGGATTCAGCCCGAATATGCGCTCGGCGGTCTTGTTCCACGACTGCAAAGTACCGCCCTTGTCGAAACGGAACGCTCCTACGCGAAGCTGGTCCAGCGCCGCTTCCATCTCATTGGTGCCCGATTCCGCACCGGCACTTTCCGTCCGTCCGGACATGATAGCATCAATAGTATCGAAGGTGCTCACGTTACATCAGCCTCCCCGTTTGCTTGCTCCATGGCTGCTGCCAGAACTCCCAGCCGATGCAGCTTGCTATTCATCTTTCCGATCCGAAGGGCGGCGCTCTCCATGCGTCGCAACCGCGCCAGAGATTTCTGGGTCGCCGCCACCCGTTCCTGAACCAGGCAATTGATATTGCCCACAATCACGCTCAGCGCGTTGTTGATCTCGTTACTCGCCAGAGCCAACAACTCGGCCGTCTCACGCAAATCGTCCAGTGTCGGACGATCGTCCGGCCGTACCTGCCCGGATTCGGCCAGTAGCTTCTGCGACAGTTCCAGGCGCACCAGACTGTCATTGCGCTCCAGAGCCAGGGCCATCTGGTCTGCCACAATGCTCAGCAGCGTCATCTCCGTCTCCGATATCGCGCCCGGCCTGTCACAGCCCAGGTTCAACACGCCGATCACGTCATCACACGACAACAGCGGCACCGAGACAAAAGTCGCATAGTCGCTGCTCGGGTCGAAACTGGAAACACTGCTGCGCTCCGAAAGCACGATCGGTTTCCGGTTATTGGCGGTCCATCCCGACAGGCCGTCGCCCTTGTCCAGGGACAGAAAACTCAGCAACTCCACCGTCCGACCAATACCCGCAAACTTCTTGAGACGCTCATTGCGATGATCGATCAGGTACAGCGTAGCCCCGTCGAACGCGATCACTTCGCCGACACGCCGAAGCAACTCCACGAACGTCGCCTCCTCCGGTGGTCCGCCGCGCAGCGCGTCGGCCGTCTGTGACACCAGTTGCAGCACCTGCCACAACTGCTCCGGATCCGTTGCCCGCCCGGCCCGCTTTTTCGTCCGCGTGTTCACACTTACACCCCGGTCAGCTCCTGCAGCCGCTCCACCAGCAGCAGCGAGGCTTTTTGCTGCAGCTCTTCGAACAACTGTGTCTTCTGCATCGCTGTCATGTGCAGCGAGGGATCACCCCGGTCGTCATCAAATGTCTGCTGCAGGACTCGCGATCCTTTTATCTTCACCTCAAACGGCTCCGAGGCAAGCATCCTGCCCCGGATCAGGTCCATCAGGCGCAGCTCGCCCGAGATCACCCCATACGTCTGATACATGTGCATGATCAGCGGCAGGCTGAAGCTCTTGCGGCGCTCCAGCCGTGTCTTGTCGACCACAACCACCATCAGGTATCGCCCGCCGATTTCAAGCCCCCAGTGCATCAATGAATCCGCGTTGTACAGATCCTCGGGGAAAGGCGGCTGATCGTCATAGATCGGCCGGGCCGGCAGCACCCGCAGACGCTGATTGCGGCTGAGTATCTGGTGCAACTGCTTCTCAACGCTGGCATCCGACCATGCCGGATCACCCTGTACTACCTTGAGCAACAGGACTCGTTCCTGGGCCGACTCCGCCACCTGCAACAGCGCAAACACCAGCGCCGCGACGACCGGCAGCATCAGCCACCAGAGGCGCCCAACATCCCGTTTATGCTTCCGATTGCACATACTTCTCCAATACCAGTTGCGCCCGCTCATGGAAACTGCATGCCTGCTCCGGCAGCATCTCCATGTCCGCTCCGGACAGAATGTCAGCGAGGTGCTCCCGCGAGGTGAACTCCACTCCGGCCAGAAACACATCCTCGTCGCGGTCACAACGCTTCACCAGCCCCAGGACGTGGTCGATTGCTTCCACATCCTGAAGCGTGAACCGCATGCAAACCACATCACCGGGTGTCAACTCGCGTTCCAGCTCAACCAGAACACCGCCGGCCGAAATGTTCAACAGCATCGCCTCCATGTACTCAGCGTGCTCCAGCGGTGTGAGTGGCTGGTCACCATCCTTCAGATGGTACATCGCCACCGGAGCCGAGATATCCAACCGCACGAATCTGCGATTGTCCTCATCCCGCTCCATCTTGAACGGCTTACCAACCGTCGTCTCGGTGCGAGCGCCCTGACTGTGGCTATGACGTTTCTCGTACCTGGTTCTCATTTGCTTTCCTCCTGGCTCACCAAAGACAGTGATTGCCGCTTCCATGCGGCAATGGTCGTCTCGATCTGTCGAGACCGACTGGTTCCATACTCAAACACCTCACCGGGCAGCCGCGTGACCGTCTCGGCGGGCAGTAACTCCTGCTTGTCTTCATCCGTAATGAACATCAACCCCGTGCAGTAGCGACCATTCTCAGTCTTCTGTACATGACTCACGCGCGCTACGGCAAACGGCGGGAAGAACAGATCCCCCATATCAACATGAATCATCACCAGATCGCCAGTTGCGAACTCTTCGTCGCATTCCATCATCGCGCCGCCGGCAGAGAAATTGATCGTTGCCGAGGCGCGCCACGGCAGGTCCGAAAGGTACACATCATCCTCAAGCGGCTGCGGCAGCCGAACGAATCCCGCCAGTCGGCTCATGCGCAGCCGAAGTGACTGTCGACGATCCGGCCAGTCCATGTCAACCGTCGTCTGCGCCAGGCTGTCAACATCGATGGGCGACGATTCCGCACCATCTGCGGGCCGCGAGACCGCCCGCATTGATCTCTTCCGGCTGTGACGGCGCCGCACCGGCAGGCCATGACTGGCGCTCAGAGTGTGCGCCTCGCTACCCTCAATCGCCATGATCGCGCCCTGCGCCTGCTCTGAAAGATCTGTCTCCGGGCCCGTCTGCTCGGCAACCGGCCCCGTATCGCGTGCTGTCATATCACGCCTCCCAAGTTCTTCGTCATCTGTGCCGCACGAATCCGCCTCGGTCGAATCGGTGCCAGTCGGATCGCCGTCACCAATCACTCCCGCGCTAGTCTCTTCATCGGGTCCGTCTTCAGTATCATCGTCCATGTCATCTTCAGTCTCATCTTCGCCGCTTACCGCGTCTTCGCTCGCATCGCTGCCAGCGGACTGCATCTGGTCGAGCCGCGCTCGCTCCGGTTCCGGCTGCGTCGCCGGCTCATCCTGCTCAGACGGCGTCGGCTCGGCCACCTTCTCAGCATCTGTGCTGCCCTCGCTATCCGAGGCCACTTCCCCCTCCTCTGATTCATCATCCTCCAGCGGCACTGGATCGGATACCCCTTCAAAGAACAGTTGCGAGGGCAACACCCCGCCCCCTGCATCTTCAGAATCTGCCGCCAGCGTGGCCTCCCGTTTCTCAGGCGTTGCCCTTTCCAACCCGTTCTCACGCACCCGACTCCGACTGTCGTTCTCGACCACCCGCTCCTCTTCGGGTACCGGCGGTTCCGGCACGAAGTCTTCGTCGATCTCCTCCGGCTCACTCACCAGTTCCGAGCCGATCGTGCGTACCGACGCTGCTTGCTTCTCATCAACCTGCGGCATCGGGTCATCTTTCTTCTTCCGTCCCCACCCAAACAATGCGCTTGCCTCCCGTGTCTCGATCGTGTCTGCACCAACCCTGTCAATTACCTGACTGTCTGGATCCGTATCGCTGACTACTGGTGTCAGCACTTGCACCCCGAATTGCCGCACATTGCGGGCGTGTTCTTTGGTGTCGACTCCCTGTTCCTTTGTCTGCGCGATCTTTGCCGCCGCAGACACCGTCTCTTCAGGCTTCTGCACCGTGTGGCGGGGCCGCAGCAATCTGCGTGAAAGCAGCTTCATCCCTACAGCAGTCCTTTCTGACGCAGTTCTATCTGCTTCTGAAATACAAAATTCACCAGCTTGTCCTGGGCCACTTCGTCAAAGAACCGCATCTCCTGAAGCATCTCGATCAACAGCCTGGCCCTGCTGTCTTTGGCTGCCTGCTCTCCGGTCAGAAACTCCACGCCCGCGAGGTAGCACTCTTCTCCGGAGAATACCCGCTTGATCGTCCCCAGTATCAGCGAAGGCAGCTCCGCCTCCTCCAGCAACGGCAGATGAATCAGCAGCAGATCTCCCCCGGAGAATTCACGCTGTGAACGAATCAGAACCCCGCCGCCGGAGAGATCGACCGTCGAGCACTCCGTCCACGGCACGTCCTGCTCCTGCTGAAGCTGCTCGATAGCGTCATCGACCTGAACAACCGCCGCCTTACCAGTAATCTCGATCCGTACGTACTGCCGACGCTGTACCCGGTGCACGGTCTTCGGTATCGTCAGCAGGAAACGATCATCCCGACTGCCGCGCCAGCGAGTGATCACGCTGTACCCCTCGTACGCGGCATCTTTGCGCGTGAAACCTATCGTCACCTGGGCGTTGTTTCGCAGGCGGATCTCGCCGCCGAGAAACCTCAGCTCCGAGACCACCAGTCCATCGGAAACGATGTCCTCGATTCGAAACAGGTACCGCCCGAACTTCTTGTTCTCGAGTATGGTTACTTCAATTTTTTCCCAGAGCGTCAGCGGCTCTGAAAGCCGGCCAATAGGAAGCTGCACGCCGTCACTCCCGTGATGTTATGAGACCGCTTTCAATGCGGCCAGGTTTGCACGTCCCTGCTCGATCGCCAACTCGAGAATCTTCCGCGCCAGCACCGTACGGGAACGATCGTGGCGGTATTGGTGGACAAATGCCTGCCCGTTTTTGATCGTGCTGTTGAAATACTCTCGAGCTCCGTCATAGTCACCAATACGCCGCGAGAGCTCCGCGATCAGGTACGACACCTGGATTTGCTGATTCCCGGGTGCTATCCCCGAACCGTCCGTAAAGGCCTTCTTGTAGTAGTGTACCGCCTTCTCCAGCGCCTCCCGTTCGTTGGTGACTATGGCGTCCCAGCGCTTTCTCGCCTGGAGCAGGAACTCCGTAAACGAAGGATAACTGCCGAACGTCTGGCGCCCGGCCACGTCCGTGCCCAGCGTCTCTGACTTGTATTCTGTCAGCAGCTCGTCGAAATCCTGATACTTCTGACGCGCCTGTTGGACGTCTGTCGCCAGCTCATCCAGCCGCGCGTTGAACCTCTCCCGGTACGGCAGCATTCGCGACTTCATATCCGCCGACAACTCCTCGGTCGCGAAATGCGCGTCGATATGCGACGCCAGCACGTTGATCCGCTCCGTACAGCTCGTGAACGAGTCCGCTATCATGCGGTACTTGCTGTCGATCTCGGCCAGAATCGCCTTGAGGGTCTGGTTGGAGGGGTTCTCCCCCGACTCCATGTCGCGGAAGACCCAGCCGATCCGCAAGTAGAAACGCCCCAGATCAAGCGACTTGAACCGGTCATTCAGCAGCTCGTCGAACACCGCCAGGTGCAGCTTGATGATCGCTGTCTCGTTGGGAAAGCGAGTGAGATCCATGTGGTTCGCCAGCTCTTTGATAATCGAATCCGGCGCCGCCAACTCTTCCAGGTGACGTTCCTTGATCGTCTTCAGGCGATAAGTGCGGAAGTTGTTGTCCTTCTGCCAGTCGCGAAACGCGTTGCTGAACTCTCGGGTGTAGTAGCAGTTCGAACACGTTACGGTGAAAAATGCCAGCGGATTGTACGACTGATAACGAGGAAACCGCCACTGAATGTTCTTCGGACAGAAGTCCGTGTCGCGACCATCCTCAAGATAACTGCCAACCTTGACGGTCTCGAACTCGTTTATCGTCTTGCAGACCGGGCATTCAATCTTGGTTAGAAAGAAGGGGCTGTCATCGGGCATGTTTACACTCCAGTCTGAATCAATCGTTTTCGTAGATCAAAAGGGCCAGTTCGGCATCCGATATCGGCAGCGACTTCTTGATCTGCTCCGTCGGAACACCGTCATCAAGCATCCGGCGCGCCCGGCCGATCACCTCCACCCGGTTTCGCCGGTGCTCCAGGTAGGCCGGCCTCGCCGCCTCGGTGCGCTGCTGGCTCAAGCGCACGAACTCAACCGAACGACCACCGTCGTCGACTGCACCCGCGCGCGCCGACTCAGCGGCTGTCGAACCCGAGGGTGCGTGAGTACTCACATCGGCGCGCCGACCCCTCCCCGTGAACAGAACATAAATCACCACCGACAGCGCCCCCGCCGCCACGTAACCGACCGCGTTCAGCGCTATGTCCATCATCATGTCAGGTGAAAACTCCATTTTTCTCCCTCGTTGGCTTCAGGCGACTATATCGATTCCTCGTGCCGAATCTTCATCATCATCATCGGCACTGCTCGCCGCTCGTTTTGTGGAATCGTTGTCACCATCCTTCTCATCCTTCTCCGAACCTTCTCTGTCGCTCAGAATCAGTTTGTCCTCGACTGGCGCCTGCTCTGGTTGGTCTTCCTGTTTGTCCTTGCCGGAGTCCTTGAGAAATTCCTCAAACGGCTTCTCTTCCCGGTCCTCCTTGGAGCGCACCACCGATTTCAAGTTGTCGGGTGTTCGGACGCCGTCCACATTGCGAATGCTGTCGGCCATAACACACCCTTTCACGCATTCTCTAACCTGTTAAGGCGAACTTCTCCCTGACCATACCGCGAAGCTTGATCACCGCCCGGGTATGAATCTGCGATACCCGCGATTCAGAAATCGACATCACCTCGCCGATCTCCTTGAGTGTCAGCTCCTCGTAGTAGTACAGGGCGATCACCAGCTTCTCCTGGTCGGTCAGCCGATCCATCGCCACCACCAGGAACGAGCGCAGTTCACCCTTCTCAATATCCCCCAGCACGCTGGAGGTCGTTCGATCTATGACCGTCTCAATTCGCGGCACCTGGCGATTGTCATCCTCACGGTAGATCACCTCGTCCAGCGACAGGATGTTCGTACCAGTGACGTCGTCCAGGGCGCAGTACAGTTCGCCCATGCTGATATTCAGTTTCTTTGCCAATTCCGTCTTCTCCGGCGGTCGACCCAGCTCGTGCTCCAGCGAGGAGAAGGCCCGATCGATCTCCCGCGACTTGGCGCGGGTCGATCGCGGTACCCAGTCAAGCGCCCGCAGCTCGTCCAGTATCGCACCGCGAATTCGCGGCACCGCGTATGTCTCGAACTTCACCCCGCGATCGGGATCGAAATTCGCAAACGCCTCGGTCAGTCCGATGACACCCGTGTTGATAAGGTCAGACAACTCCACCGAGCGGGGAAAACCCATGGCCATGCGCGAGGCCACATTTCGCACCAGCGGCAGATACTGCTTGAGAAGCTTCTGCCTCAACTCCGGGCTGGGGTCACGCTGGTAACGATTCCAATCGGCCTGCGTCGCACTGCTTCTTCGGGCCCGCCGCACAGCCGGGCTGACAGGCGTCTTATCAATACTCTCGTCGGACGCGCCCACCGGGCGGCGCGTTCTTCTCGGTTCGACTTTAATCGTCCTAACCATTTGTATACTATTCCCTTATATCGGCCGCGGCCGGGATTCTGTTAACCTCTGACTCGCCCGTCGACAGGTGCCCTCCCGAGGGCGCCGGCCCTGTCGTCAGCCCCATTCCGGCTATCCTAAGTGCTTGCAATACAGGCGATTTATCGTTGATTTCAGACAAGGGTCGCTGTGTCGCCACGGCGTGGCTCACGATTTCGTCCTCACGGACATAGCCCAGAGAACGCGGCGAGGACCCGACAAAACGGTCTGCCATCGCCGTTAGCTTGTCAAATACGTACTGCCCTTCATCACGCGATTTCAGACGATTCAGCAGCAACCGGCAGTCAATACTCGCATCAGTGTCGTGCAGGTAACGGTACAACCCGTAGGCATCTGATATCGAGAGCAACTCCGGCACCACCACCATCACGGTCATGTCCGAGGCGTGCGCCATCGCCGTCGCGGCATCCGATCGCCCCGAACCGTGATCCATCAGTACCAGATCGTAGTGCCGTCCCTGTTCCCGCAGACGGTGCACCATGTCGACGCACCCCCGAATGTCATAGGTGTACAGACTGATCCGCGAGGGAATCGCAGCCAGCAGATCGAGGTTGTCTGTCAGACCGGTCACGGCCTCGCGAAGCGACAGCTTCTTCTCGGCGAACTCCTGGATACCGTAGTAGCAGTGGTGGTTGGCCAGGATATGTAGATTGCCCGTGCCGAAATCGCAGTCAACGAGCAAGACCCGGAAGCGCCGCTGGGCCAGTGTGTGAGCCATGTTGAATGCCAGAACCGACTTGCCCACCCCGCCCTTGCCGGACATGAAGCCGATCAGGCGCGGCCGGGACAGGTCCACTGCACCCTCACCGGCGCGTCGAAGCGTAATTCTGTTAGCCAAGGTCCACCCCCGTATTCAGCAGCAACCGCGCGATCCTGTCCGGATCCGGCGTGAGCAACTGCCCTTTACCCGCCGGTGCGTTACATACGAACGCCACCTTGGTCGACAAGGCCTGCGCCGCCGCAATCACAGTGCCGCGACACGAGGTCACATCCAGCATCGTCACGATCGTGTGCGAGGGCGACAGCTTCCTGAGCCTCTCGGCCATTCTCAGGATATCGGCCGAGCGCGTGAGCGCCGAAAAGACTGCAAAACAGTTGGTCGGCCTGACCGAGGCCACGCGCGCACACAGAGCTTCGAAAGCCGCCTCGTCGCTCGGCAGCGCCGGCGTATCGATAAACCGTACCGGCTCCTTTTCCGAGGAGTCGTCGTCCGAAACCTCCTGATCGTTCTCGCTGTCGACATCCAGCCAGCCGCTGCGACGCTTGCGCGTGCCGTTGCCATTGGAAGCCGAAGGCACCTCTTCCAGCGGTACCCCCAGGACATCGGCGTAGCTGGCAATCTCCTCATGAGCAGCCATCTTCTGGGTGTCCAGTGTCGCCAGGTTCACTTTCATCTTCTCCTTGATCGCCAGACGAAACGCCAGCTTGCCCATCACCGAGGACTTCCCTGCCCCCGCCGGACCGACAAACACGAGCCGGTCCCCGGCTACAAAATCGAAATGCGGCACCATCATCTGTGCCAGGCGCGCTGTCAGCAGCCTGTGCGCCTGTGCCATCACGTCGCTGTCCTCCTCGTCTTCCGTAGCCGCACTCAGCTCTTTGGCGAATGAGCGAACGAACACCTCCGGCACGTCGGCAGCCATCAGACGATTGCACACGTCGTCAATCGCCTCCCGCCGCGGGTTACGGGGCTTCGCCGTCGTTGGCACCCCCGTCTCCTGCATCCTCTCCAGGCGTGTCTCCAGACCGGCAATGCGTTCGGTAATCGTCTCCATCAGCTTCGCGGAGATGGCCGAGGCAATCGTCTGATGATCGACATCATTCGCGCCCAGGGGGCGCGAGATTGCTGTCGACGCCGTGCCATCCGATTCGGCCGGTTGCACAACCGCCGTCTCTTCGGGAGTAGCCGCCGCATCCGTGACCGCCGCTTCCGGCGATCCAGCGATCGGCTCAGCCGGCACTGGTTTCGGCTCAGCTGGCTTTTCGGGGGCAGCCGTCTCATTCGTTGTCCCTGCTTGCTCGGCTGCCTGCGGCCTGGGCTTCATCGCGGCTGCCAGTTTCGCCGCCGCCTGTTTCACTATGCCCGCTCGGTCCACGGTCCTGGTCTTCTGCGTCGCCGGCGGTGATTCCTGCTTGTCTGCGACACGGCCCGAAGCATCTCCGACAGGCCTCCCGGCGGCGGGTTCTTCGTTCTGACGGGTCGCCCGGCTGTCGACTGCTGCCGCACGGTCATCCACGTCATCCATGGGATCATGACCAAGCAGGCGCGAGGCTTCCTCGCGGTCGGTTACCACCCGCTCCGGCACAAACTCCCGGATACGGTTCTTTGTCGGCGGCACCTTGACCTGTTCGGTCGCCACTGCCACAGCTTCGGCAGTCTTCATGCCGCCGGCCCGGTTGGCAGCCAGCACCCTGGAGGCGACGCCTACGGTCGGCTTTTCGATACAGGCCGTGATCTCGACCGCCGTACCGCCCGTCTTCAGACGGATCTGGCGCGTCTTGAGCACGATGGCCTCCTGCCCCATTTCCTCGCGCACTTTCTTCAGCGCCCGCACTGCGGAGCTGGCGCGAAATGACTTAACTATCATGGTTCAACCTCACCATTCCCGTTGATACCACCTCCACATCCGGCATGATCTCGTTGTAGGAGATCACCGACAGGTCGGCGTACCTCGCCTCGACCAACCGCCTGAGTGCCAGGCGGATGTTCGGCGAACACAGACAGACCGGCGGCAGACCCTGGTTCTGCTGCACCTCAGCCTGCTTTCCGATCGCTTCCAGTAAACGTTCGGCCATAGCCGGATCGACGACCAGCATGAGCCCCTGTTTGGTGTTCTGGACAGCGTCGGAGAGCGCCTGTTCAACGGTGGGATCTATTGTGAATACACTCATTTTGCCCTCTGCATCTTTGTACATTTCCGTGATCTGCCGCTTCAGTGCCATCCGGGCATACTCGGCAAGAACATCGGTCTCTCTGGTAGCAGCGATATAGTCTGCCACCGTCTCCAGGATCGTTCCCAGGTCACGGATCGGCACCCGCTCGCCCAGCAGCGACTGCAGCACCTTCTGCAACGTGCCCAGCGGGACCACCTCCGGCACCAGTTGCTCGACCAGTACCGGATAATCTTCCTTGAGATGGTTCAGCAGGTTCTGCACGTCCTGACGCGACAGAATCTCCGGCGCCGCATTGCGAATAACCTCGGTCAGATGCGTTGCCAGCACGGCCGCCGGTTCCACGACCGTGAAGCCCCTGGCCTCCGCGATCTCCTTGATATTCGGGATGATCCAGGTCGCCTTCAGACCGAAAGCCGGATCCGTGGTGTCAAAACCTTCGAGCCGCTCCTCCACAAATCCCGGGTTGATCGCCAGCACATGATCCAGCATGAGTTCGAACGAGGCCACCCTTACCCCCTTTACCTTGATCGCATATTCATTCGGTTTGAGCTGCACATTGTCGCGGATGCGCACCGGCGGCATCATGATTCCCAGTTCTCCGGCCAGTTGCTTGCGAATCAGCGTCACCCGGTTGAGCACATCTCCCCCCTGCTTGACATCAACCAGCGGGATCAACCCGTAGCCGATCTCGAGGCTGATCGTATCAACCTTCAGCATGTCTTCGGGGCGCTCTACCGGCTCGGCGGCCTTCTCTTGTTGGCGACGATGCTGCTGCTGTTCGGCCTGCGCCTTGCGCCTGGTAGCTTCGCGCGCCATCAGGGCCACACCGCCGATAGCCAGGCCGAGAAACAGAAACGTGGTGGTCGGCATACCCGGCAGGAAACCGAACAGGAACAGCACCAGTGCGGCCACGAGAATGGCACGCGGCTGGCGGGTCAACTGGTGGGTCAAGTCAGTTCCCATGTCGGCCTCGGAGGCCGCCCTCGTGACGATGATGCCCGAGGCCGTCGACACCAGCAGAGCCGGAATCTGGGTCACCAAACCGTCACCGATCGACAGCAGCGAGTAGGTCCGAAGCGCGTCCGTCAGCACCATATCCTTGATGGCGATACCGATAATCAGGCCGCCGATCACGTTGATCAGCGTAATCAGGATGCCGGCAATGGCGTCGCCGCGAACGAACTTGGAGGCACCGTCCATCGCACCGTAGAAGTCTGCTTCGCGGGCGATCGTCTGCCGACGTTCCCTTGCCTCGTTTTCGGAAATGATCCCTGCATTCAGATCGGCGTCGATCGCCATCTGCTTGCCCGGCATGGCGTCCAGCGTGAAACGGGCCGCCACTTCGGAGATACGGCCGGCGCCCTTCGTGATCACCACAAACTGGATAATGACCAGGATGACGAACACGATGAAGCCGACGACGTAATTGCCCTGCACCACGAAATTGCCGAACGAGTTGATCACCTCACCGGCGTACGCCTGGTGAAGGATCATCCTCGTGGAGGCGACGTTGAGCGCCAGGCGCATCAGCGTCAAAATCAGCAGCATTCCCGGAAAGACCGACAAATCGAGCGGCTGCCGCACATACAGCGTGGTCAGCAGCACCACCAGCGAGAACGTGATGTTGAACGCCAGCGCGAAGTCCAGCAGCGAGGTCGGGATCGGAATAACCAGTACGCCGATAACACCCACCACTGCCAGGCCCAGCAGAATGTCGGCCCGCGCCATGATCAGCTCAAGGATAGTCTTGTTCTGGGTTGGTGCCATACTACTTGATCACCTTCCCTTTGAGGCGGTAGACGTAGGCCAGCACTTCGGCAACCGCACGGTAGAGATTCGCGGGCACCATCTGGCCTACCTCGCACATCTTGAACAGCGCGCGAGCCAGTGGCTTGTCCTCAATCACCGGGATGTCATGCGCCTCGGCAATCTGGATGATTCTCTGCGCCACGAGCCGCTCGCCCTTGGCCAGCACGATCGGCGCAGTTCCCTCGGTCGGGTCATACTTGAGTGCCACCGCCAGGTGTGTCGGGTTCTTGATCACGACATCAGCCTTGGGGACGGCCTTCATCATGCGGCCCTGCGACATCTGGCGCTGGACCTGGCGAAGCCGTCCCTTGAGCTGGGGATTGCCCTCGGTGTCCTTGTGCTCTTCTTTGATTTCCTGTTTGGACATGCGGATCGACTTCTCGAACTCGTAGCGCTGATACAGGAAGTCCAGGAAGGCAATGGCCAGGTACGCCCCCCCGATCTTCAGCGCCAGCGTCACCGCCAGTGTGCCCATTGTCCCCGCGATCTGGGTTGTATTCATGTCCGCCAGCAGGAAGAACGAGGGGAACTCGCTCTTGAGAGAGAAATAGGCGACCGTCGCAATGATGATCAGCTTGAGGGTGTCGCGAAGAAGCTGCACCAGCGAGCGCATCGAGAACAACCGCTTGGCCCCGGTGATCACATTGAGCTTTTCGAACTTCGGCTCCATTGCCTTCGAACTGATCTTGAACCCCACCTGGGCCACGTTCACACCGAACGCCACCGCCGTCAGGATCGCGAACACCGGCAGCAGCATACTGAAAAACTTGAACATGCTTCCCTGGAAGATGCTTACGAACGTGGGATCGCTGGCGGCTATGGCAGGTGCGTTGGAGAACATGTAACTCATGTATCCCCAGACCTGACTGGTCAGCGACGGACCGACCATGTACAGCGTCAGGAACCCCAGGGTGATGATCGCGGCGGCGTTCAGCTCCTGCGACTTGGCGACCTTGCCTTCATCGCGGGCTTTCTCTCTTCGCCTGGGAGTTGCCTTCTCTGTTCTTTCCTGAAAGTCCCGGTCAGCCACAATGCACCTTTCAGACCTGGCCCATTGCCAGCATCATGGTTCGCAGTTCGCCGTCGAGGAAGTCAACCGCCCGCTCCAGCACATAGGAGAACAGCGGCAGGGCGAGGGCAATCGTCAGCAGGCCCACGCCGATCTTGACGGGGAAGCCGACAAAGAACACGTTCATCGTCGGCATGGTCTTCGCCACCGTGCCCAGCGCGACATCCGTCAGAAACAGCGTCACCAGCACCGGGGCGGCCATCTTGAGAGCCAGCACAAAAACATACGCTGAGTATTTCATCACCATCTCCCCCACCGAGCCGTTCATAACAACCACGCCTGGGGGAATGGCCAGATAACTGTCCGCGAACGCGCGAATGATCAGGTGATGCCCGCTGATGGCGATGAAGATCAAAGAGGCCATCAAATCCCAGAAGCGGCCGATCAGCGAAACCTGATCACCGGAGGTCGGGTCGAGCTGTACCGCGATAGCAAAGCCGATCTGGTATCCCACCAGACCGCCGGCCACCTTGGCTGCAAAGAAGATGAAGATGAAAAACAGCCCGATCAGCACACCCACGAGGATCTCCTTGAGCGCCAGCACCGTCAGCTCGGCTGTTGAGTTCGCGATGGCGGTCGTCTCGCCCACCACCGGCACCAGCACCAGCGCCAGCACCAGCAGCAGTCCGACCCGCACCAGCACCGGCACCTGACGCGAGCCGATGATCGGCGCCAGAATCAGAAGTCCGGAGCCGCGCATGATGACCAGCATCAGGGTTTGCAGCTTGGCAGCGGTGAAGGTCAGAAACTCGAACAAGGCATCCATTCCTTACAATTCGGGTCAATCGTCTCTTTACTGTTTCAAATTGTGTGCCAGTCTGAAACGGGATATCGATACGCGGGAAGCGGCTAAACGACAGGGTGTTACGAAATGGGTGAGACAGCCGGGGGCAAGTGCTCCCGGTCCGTGCGGAAAAGTTTACCAGCCAATGGTGGAAATTCGTTCAATTGCCCCTATTAATGGAAAGACGGCCCTCATGGCGTTCTACCCGACGAGCATCGGGATCATGTCCACCAGGTGATTGGTGAAATCCGTCAGGCGATTGATCATCCAGGGCAGGAAGATCAGCAGGGCCAGCGCCACGGCCAGAATCTTCGGGACGAAGGTCAGCGTCATTTCGTTGATCTGGGTGACCGCCTGAAAGATCGATATCAGCAACCCGACCACCAGTGCGAACAGCAGCATCGGCCCGGCCACCATCAGTGTCGTCATCAGGGCCTCGCGCCCAATCGTCACAACCATCTGCGGAGTCATTATCCTCTCCTTTGAACTACATCTTGAAGGATTCCACGAGCGACTTCACCACCAGGTACCAGCCGTCGACCAGCACGAACAGCAGAATCTTGAACGGCAGCGAGACGATAATCGGCGGGAGCATCATCATGCCCATCGACATCAGCACCGAGGCAACCACCATGTCAATGACCAGAAAGGGGACGAACAGCACGAATGCGATCTGGAAGGCGGTCCGCAGCTCACTGATCACGAAACCCGGCACAAGCACTTGCAGCGGTACCTCCTCAGCGTTGTTGGGCTGATCCAGCCCGGCAATGCCGACAAACAGCGCCAGGTCCTTCTCTCTGGTCTGCGCCAGCATGAACTTGCGGAAGGGTTCTACTGTCTTGCGGTATGCCTCTTCCCCGTCGATCTGCTCGTCGAGGTACGGCTTGACCCCGTCGTTGTAGGCCTGGTTGAGCACCGGCGACATGACGAAGAACGTCAGGATCAGTGCCAGCGCCACCAGTAACTGGTTGGGTGGCATCTGGTGCGTACCCATAGCGTGACGCAGAAACGACAGCACGACCGCCATGCGCACGAAGGAGGTGGTCATGATCAGGATGGCGGGCGCCAGCGACAGCACCGTCATCAGGATGATGATTTGCAGGGTGGTTGAAAGATCCGAGGGATCCTCTGTCTGCCCGACCTCAACTGAGATCTTCGGCATGGTCTGGGCGCCGGCTACGGCGCTGAGCACCGTCAGAAGCAGCACCGTCAGACCGATCAGTCTGATAAGGCGTTTCATATCCAATATTCACCTTGTCGCGGCAACGTCCAATGTTGCTCGCACAGGCTGTGACCTCTCGGCCACAGCGTTAGTGTGACAGGCTATTCTTGCAGGGCCGCCCGTCGTTTGCCCATCGTCAAGCTCTTCATTTTGCGAGTGGCCACCGATAACAGGTCACGAAAGGCCTCATCGCCGGCCTCTGCTGGTGGTTCACTCATGACCGCTGTTGTCTCTGCCTCGCTCAACTCGGTCAGCATGGAGATCTGGTTGTCGGTGGTACCGATCAGGACCGACTTACCGGCCACCCGCACCAGCGACACGGACCGTTTCGGCCCCAGGTACGCGGTCTCGATCACCTCCAGCAATCCTTGTCGTCCGCCCCGCCGGCCCCGTGTGGTCAGTCTCTTGAGCAGCCAGATGCTGCCGTATATGGCCAGCACCACCAGGCACAGGGCGCTGATCATTTTGATGATCGATGGCCAGGCGCTGCCGGTCAGGGCTTCGGTCGGTGTGCCGGCCGGCTTCGATGCCGTCGGCGCGGTGGCATCGCCCGGCATCAGCAGCGAGGCCTCAACGTCGGCGGCCCGGTGTTTGCCGGGCGCAATATCCACTGCCGTCAGCCCGATCAGGGCGGCGACAATGACCACCACCGTCATCACCAGGGCACGGCGACTTGGTCTGTTAGTTTTCGCCAAGGATCTTCAGCCTTTCCTCGGGCGTCACCAACTGCGTGATGCGCACTCCGAAGTTTTCGTCAATGACAACCACCTCGCCCTTGGCCACGATCTTCTGATTGACCATCAGGTCCACCGGCTCGCCGGCGAGCTTGTTCAGCTCGACCACCGATCCCGGACCAAGGGCCAGAATGTCGGCTATCGCCATGCGCGTTCGTCCCAGCTCGATCGAAATCGGCAGGCTCACGTCGAGCAGCATCTCAATGCTGCGCGCTTCGCCCGAACCGGCCGGCTGTGAAAGCTGCTGGAATTTCGCCTCCGAGACGCTGGTGCCACCGAAATCGATGTCATCCGGCGGAGTGCTCGAGTCCTCCTGGGGCAACTCCTCGAGCATAGCCAGCATGGCCGCCTCGGCGTCCTCCTCGGGGACATCGTCCTCATTGACCACCTTGTCCGGATCCTCGGCCATGTCTCCCTCGGCGGCGACCGCCGCCGCGAGCGCGGCCTCATCGTCACTCTGCTGCTGAGAGTCTGCCGCATCGGCGTCAGGAGCCTCATCGGCCGCCTGGCCCTCATTTGGCATCTCAGGCTCATCGCCGGCCGCATCCGATGGCCCGGCCGCCTGCTGGTCAGATGACTGCTCGTCCTCGGGAAGATCCATCTTCTCTTCGTCGCTCATTCGTCAGCTCTCCTTGGCTCTCTGATCACACTCTTGAATGATCTGGACCGCCCGGTGCTTCCCTGACAAACCGGGGTGCGCCAGATACTTTCTCTTCTCGTTCACTGATACCACCATAGGCTCGTTGATGCGTCGCATGCTGGGAATCACGTCGCCTTTCCTCAATGAGAGGAAATCGCGCATCCTGATTGCCTCCCGTGACAACTCGGCCGATACCTCCGCCACAACCAGCTTCACATTTCGCTCATTGACACTCCGGTCGCGCCCTTCGCTTTTTTTCTTGGTAGCGTCGATCCAGTTCTGCGCCGACAACTTAGTGATCACCGGCTCCAGGGCTACGTAGGGGTAGCAGATCGTCAGCAGCCCCGTCGTCTGGAACATCTTCACCTGGAACGACACAACCACCACGGTCTCGCCGGGCGGGACGATCTGGATGAACTGCGGGTTGTTGTCGAACGACACCTGTTCGATGTCGACAGGGACGATATGCTCCCATGCGTGTTCCAGATCGCGATACAGCTTGTTGACCATGCGCCCGAGCACCGAACGCTCAATACCTGTCAGCTCCCGCTCCGACTCCAGAATTTTGCCATGGCCGCCGAAAACGCGGTCAATCAGCGAGAATGTCAAGGTCGGGTTGAAATCAACCAGCGACAGCCCGTCCAGTGGCGGCGCCTTGAGCGTGAACGTGCACGAGGGTGTCACCAGCGACATGATGAACTCGGAATAGGTTATCTGGTCAACCGAGACCAGATCGACATCGACGATCGAGCGCAGCACCGCCGACAGGGTCGATCCGTAATGCCCGGCGAAGTTGTCGTGCATGTTCTCGAGCGTCCGGATCTGGTCCTTGGACACCCGGTTGGGGTGCTTGAAGTCGTAGGCAACGATCGATCGGAGCTTCTCATCCTCGATACTCTCTTCGGAGTCGTGGTGATCGCCCGATGACACCGTTGTCAACAGTGCATCAATCTCGTCCTGTGACAGAATCTTTGCCACGTCATACCCTCGCTGTTGTCAGTCCTATTGCAACACGAAGTCCGTGTAGTAGACTCCCTCGATATCCTCAGTATTCAGCAGTTGTGCCACTCGCTTGCGAATCTGATACCGCGTAATCTCACGCTGCTTGGGGTTGGTCAGTTGGGTCACTGTCTTCGAGGACAGAATAGTGATCAGGGCATCGCGAATGACGGCATCCCTCGATTCGAAATCCTTGACCAGTTGGTTCGACTTCAGTTCGAAACTGATGGATGTCGAAAGAAACCGTGACCCGCCCGTTCCGGCCGGGTTGACAATGATGTTGTCGATCGAGTAGATATTCCCCCTGGCAGCCGCGGCAGCGCTGCCGCCATGACTGCCACCGTGATCGCCGCCGCCGGATTCACCATGTCCGCCGGCCGTGCTTTGGTCGGCAGCCGGTTCACTTGCGGCCTGGTCACCGCCGCCGGAGGTCATGGGCGAGATCACGAACAACGCCAGTACGATGCCGATCACTATCGCGACCACGCCGATCCCGCCGAACAGTATGAGCTTGCTGGGCCCCTTCTTTGGTGCCTGCCCACCGTCCTGACCGTCCACGATGGTCTGTTCTTCGTCAGCCATTGTTTACTCCTGTTATCATCCCGACGGGCACCCGGACGATGTGTCCGGATGCACCGTGGGCACTCAGACTCACGATGTGCACGACGAGGCCGCCCCTGCCTGCCAGCACCGCGCAACGGCCCCATCGCGGAAGTCTCGCGGCATACGACACGAAGGACTCAACCAGAGTTCTCAGTGCGACCACCGACTTCGGCAGACCCTTATGCGTGCATATCGTCTGAATCACTGTTACTACCTCTTAATGTTCACCAGTTCATCGAGCATCTGATCGCTGGTGGTGATCACGCGCGCGTTGGCCTGAAAACCACGCTGGGTGATGATCATCCCCGTGAACTCCTGGGCAATGTCAACGGCGCTGGATTCCAGCGCACCGGAGAAGATGGTCCCGGCAACGGTAGTTCCGGCCGTCCCCTCCACAGCGTTACCGCTGTTGGCAGACACCTGGTACATCGACTTGCCGGCCTTCATGAGTCCGGCGTCATTGAAGAACTCCGCCAGGCTGATCTGCGCCAGACGGCGCGTGATGCCGTTGGAGAAGATACCGGAGATGTTGCCTTCCTGGTCGATGGCGATTTTCTCCAGCATACCCAGACCGTAGCCGTCCTGATAGACGATTGAGGCGGTGTGCTGGCCACCACCGGAGAAGCCGGTCAGGCCGTCATAGCTGAAGATAGTACCGGGATCGAAGCTGATGAACACGTTGTTGGAGCCGTTGTTAGGATCAATCGCCAGTTGCTCGACACCACCATAGTAGCCGAAACCAAGCAACTCTCCCTGCGGGCCAAACTCGACATAGCCATTCTGTCCGGCTGTGATAATCTCGTTGCCCAGCATCTGGCAGGTCCACTCCCAGCGTTGTTTGATAATCGATTTTGCGAACTGAATTGACAGCGTGTGTCGCTCGCCGAGCGAATCATAGATATCGATCGAGGAGGTGTGTATCGTGTCATCAGTAGTGATGATCAGTTCATCACCGGCACCCGCCGGCAGGAGGCCACTCATCCCTGATTTGACGGTGACACCGCCGCCGCCCAGTCCGATGATCTCTGTCGCCAGACCGGTCTGCTCGTCGAACTTGAGATCCAGGTATGAACTCACGGGGCCGGCGGCTACTCCCTGGCCGTGGTTCGGGGTGAACTCGTCGAATACCTGCAGAGTCGAAGCGACGCCGTTGTTGACCGTCAGAGGTCCGGGTGCCGCAGCTCCGAATATGGTATTCCACACATCGCCGGCAACGATCGGATCCATCTGGAAATTCAGGTTTGCCCCGTCACCCGCCTTGGTGCGAGAAATGCGCATCTCCATCACGCCACCACCGCTGTCATACAGCTCGGCTGCCAGACCGAGGATGCTGTTAATCGCATTCATGAATCCCTGCACGGTGGTGTCGGCGTCAATCTGGATTGTTTCCATGCGATCGCCACCGTCGATACTGATGACAATATCACTGAAGTCAGTGACGCCCAGATCTGCGCCCAGTCGGTCGAGCACATTGAGACCGGCGCCTCCGACACTCGATTCGATATTCGACCTGGTCGGCTGGGCACCGGTGATTTGAATCTTGTGTGTGCCACCGACGCCATCGGCAGCGGTGCCTTCGACACTGATGACTCCTGAGGTGCCGTCATCGAGAAGGGTCGCCTTCGAATCGGTCGCGGAGGCATCGAGGTTGTTGGCCAGCCTGATCTCGGTGGTAGACTGGGCGGGATCCTGCTGACCGAACGGCAGGGTGATGCGGCCGGTCGTTGCCAGGGCAGGAATGTCGCCGGTCACGTCAGCCATCTTGCCCATGACAAACAGACCGGTGCCGGGATCGACGAGGTTGGCGTTGGCATCGAAGCCGAATGCACCCGCCCGGGTGTAGAACTTGTTGCCGTAGTTGTCTCCGAGGATGAAGAAGCCTTCGCCCTGAATGGCCAGGTCGGTGATCTGCCCGGTGGTCTCCACACCGCCCTGCTGGAACAGGTTGTCGATGCTGGCCACCTGCATCCCCAGACCCATCTGGATCGGGTTGGTGCCGCCCTGGCTGGTCGATGGACGTGAGGCGCCGCGCTGCGTTTGCACCAGCGCTTCCTGGAAATTGACGCGGCTGCCTTTGAAGCCGATGGTGTTGATATTCGCGATGTTGTTACCGATGACGTTCAATCTGACCTGATGGTTCTTCAGGCCCGACACCCCGGCGAACAGTGATGCCATCATAGTAGGTTTACCTCCAAAGTAATGGCAGAGCCTCTCCATCGTGATGGAGTCCAGCCACATTGCCATGTGTTTATGCGTTTTACTGTTTTCATGTATCTTTCACTTTCATAGTATCACGGCCGAGTCGATCGAGGTGACGACGCCGTCGCGGAGATGTTCACGGTCGAAGGCCGTGATGACGGTACGGTTCTCCACGGACACGACCAGGGCCACCTCTTCAGTAAGTACCAGCGTCTCCCGTGATCCCTTCGCTTTCGCTTTGTCTACCGCCGACCCGATATCGCGCAGGAGATCGTCGGGCAGTTCGATCCCGCGTGAGAACAGCCGCTCCCGGGCGTGTTTCGAGAAGGTCAGCTCCTGGGTTCCGGCCAGTTCGCGTGAGAACATATCCTTGAACGAGCCCTGATTGGCCTTGTCGACCGACGGCTGCCGACTGCCGCGACGGGCAATATCCAGCAGGTCCACGCGACGCTGGAAGTTTGCCAGTTGGTTTGTGCTTACATCGCTCATGATTCTGTTTGCCTGTCCACGTTGGTCTGTTGTTTCCCTTCAAGCTGTGTTATGGTGATCAACCCTCGTCCGGTGGATCATCGGTTGCGGTGGTCGGAACCCCTACTGACCGGACATCGCCAAACTTGATTTCCACGCCATCAATGATCAGGAACGGGGAACCGTTGCGGTATACCACCGACTCCACCAGCCCTGACAGTGACAGCTCCGGCCTGAACTGCGAGTCGCCGTTGTAGGCGATGGCTTCGACGGTGTAGGTGCCGTTGGGCAGGCGGTTTCCGCGCGAGTCGTTGCCATCCCACTGCAGTGAATGGGTCCCGATCTGAACATGACTCTCGCGGACTGTTGCCACTACATTACCGTCGCTGTTCTTTATCTTGAATTCTATCTGCTCGGCAAACCGGTTGGTGGCGAAACGGATGGTTGCACTTTCGCCGGTGTCCAGATAAACTGATTCGTAGCTGGCGCTCACTTCCTTGCCGATCAGATTGGCCGCCATGAGATTGTGCATGGAACTGGACTGCATATAGTTCCATTCGTTACCGGCGTTGATGGCAGCGGCAATGTTGGTCATCTGCTCCAGCGCAGAGAACTGGGCGAGATCAGCAATGAACTGCTCATCGCTGTTCGGCTCCAGCGGATCCTGATGCGTGAGTTTGGTGATCAGCAGCTGGAGAAACTCGTTCTTTCCCAGGTTGTGGCCGCTGAAGCCGGAGGTCTGGGTACTGTATGGCAGGTTGCTCTGGGTGGGGGTTATTCCCGGCATTTCATGCTCCTATGCTATCAGATTGACACTGCCGGCTCGGATTCCGTAGGGTTCGTTCACGGATGTTCCGGTCAGTATCGTTGCATTGTCGGCTATTTCGTTGTTCTCATCATCACTGGCAAGACTCGCATACGAACCGTGCGAACGTGAGTGCCATTGCGGACGGCGCTCGAATTGCCAGTGCTGGTCGGCACCATCGGAGGCGACCTCGACGGTGATGTGATCCACCTTGATGTTTGCTCTGCCAAGCTGCGAAGTCAGTTCCTGAAGCGAGGACTCCACGACCGCTTTGGCCTGGTAGGATTCGACCATCACCTGAGCTTTCAGGGTGTTCCCCTGCATGGTCAGGGTAAGTCGGGCCGGTCCAAGGGTGTCCGGCTCCAGTTGCAGGCGAATTGTCTGGCCGTTTGAACGCAGCTTCATCATCTCCGTCTCGGGAATGATCACACGCACGGGGCGGCTCCGGGACGCATCGGACGCAGATGTGTTGCCGCCGGACTGGGTTTGGCCCTCAAGGCCGAACATCTGTTCGAAGCGGTTCACACTGGAAGCATCCTTGCCGGAGGTGAACCTGAAGGCAGTCCCGGCCATATCCTGGCGTTTGTCGAACAGGCCACCAAACTGCTGCTGGCCGGAGGCGTTGTCGGTGAGCGACTGCCCGTTGCCCGACGTGTTGCCATTGCCACTGGTAAGGCTGACTCGCGGTGTGGTCTCGATGTTCACGCGTTGCTCGGTGACGGCATGCAGTTGACTGGCGTTGACCTCGACGCGCACCGGTTGGTGGTGTGCCTTGTCCGGGGAGATCGTCAGTTGCACCTGCCGCGCGTTTATCGCATTCGAGCGGGCCTGGTCCGCCCCGGCAGCTTCGACTTCGCGGTGTGTTATCTCGATCTTGTGTACATTCAACTGGTTGAGAATGGCCTCGATACGGCGCACCGGCTGGGTGATGCCGTCAAGTTGAACGCGAGTGATCTGTTGCCTGACCGGGCCGGGTTCAGCCGACACACTCTGCAGCGCTCGGCTGACGTTCTCCAGCGGGAGATTGATCTTCATCGTGGCTGAGCTGTCGGCGTTGGGAGCGCCCTGCTTGCTCGGAATAACTGTGAACTGCACCCGGTCACCGCTCACACTGATATCTGTGATATGGTAGGTGCCGGGCGAGAGCTCAGCCGGTTGACTGATCAGAACCTGACGAACGCTCGCGGTTGCGGCCAGGTGCAGGCGCGGATCACCGGCAGCGTCAGAAACTTCCGGCGAAACAGACAGGTCGGTGTCTTCAGCGGGTGTCGTATTCTCAGCGGCGACCGCTGCGATGTTGTTTGTCTGTGGGACGGGTTCTGCCAAACCGCCATTGGACGGTGTCGCTGTATGGGGGAAGGCCCAGTCACCGGCAGCGTGACGAGCGGCGGTTACATCGACCCTCACGGAGATTCGCGGCGCCTCGGCCGGGTCTTCACCTGCTGTATTGTCCGTCATACGATCCACTGTACCGGCGGCGACAATGGTACTTGAGTGAGCATCGGGTCGCGGTTTCGCTGCTACGTCGGCAGCATCTGTTGTCGCGGTGGCCGAGAGAGCCGCGGCCACTACTTCAGCGCTTTGAGCGTTCATTTGGTCGCCCGGCGGGACCTCGGTGCTACGTGTCGCAAAGCCCGCCTGAGCGATCAGCGACTCAATGTCGACTGCCAGTAGCTGGCCGTCAGTCGCTGACCTCTCAAGGGCAATTTGTGAATGGCCAAAATCGATTTCTGCCGCTGTGCCGGATCTAAGAAGCTGCCGCATGAGCAGTTCCGGCGAGGCAGTGGCAGTGCGAGGGACAGCCACGTCCGGAGCGCCTTTCAAGGCAGCCACCATGAGACCGAGAGTGGCTGGCTGCTTTGCCGGGTTCGTGTGAATTGCGTCAGGGGTGCGCCCCGCTCGAGTCGTCGGATGATCAAACGCCGGGTTGGGTGCGACGACGAAAGGAAGGCGCCCGCGGCCGGACTGATCGTGCGAATCACTGTCGAGAAGCTGCTGTATGAGAGTGTCGAACGGCATCGCGCTATCGGCGCTCGGAGTCGAGGTGCCGGCGGCGGGCTGCAGTTGAGACGGTTGTGAGCCGCCCAGGAGCATATCGAATATGTTCATGGCGCTGTTAGTCACTGTCTGATACCGCTATTGAGATCATCTGTTTGGACAGCCGGGCCGCGCGGGCGGAGGACATAAGCTGGAGCACTGCGGAGGCATTCTTCGGCTTCATGCGGGGAATGAGTGAGACAACCGTTTCGTCATCGAGGTTGGCCATCAGGGCCACCACGGCCCGCGGATCCATATTGTCATAGAGCTTGGCCAGTTTGCTGATGCGCTCGGACTCCTGTCGCTCCAGATAGAGCATCCTCTGCGCGATCTTGTTGTCCAGGGCCAGGAGCTTGCGTTCGCGTTCGGCCAGTTCCTTTTCTTTGGCCTTCAGTTGCGCCTTCTCCTCTTCAATCCAGTTAACCTCGGCTATGGAATCCGCCGGGGACAGTTTGGTGCTGCTTTGGCTGTCATCGCTGGCCGGTTCCTCTTCCATTTCGGGGCTGTAATCAAGGAACTCAAGATTCTCCATGATAGTGGCCAGTACTCCGGAATCATCGGCAATCGCAGGCAATTCGAATTCGCTTAGATCATCGGGCAGCGACTCATCGGCGAACAACTGATCGAAGGACTCCTCGGCATGTTCCTGTACGGTTGCTGCAGCCGTGGGCTGCCCTTGAGAGGCGGCAGCAGGTTGAGCCTGTCCGGGGACTTGCTCCTGGAGCCGGAGGATCGGCTCGGCGTCTTGCTGTGCCGGAGGCCTGGCAGCTTCGTGCTGTGCGGTGACCGGCTCCGGTTCTGTCTCGGTGGTATTGGAGCCACTGGTGAACATGAGGGTGCCGCAGACGATCAGAATCACTGCGGCCAGGCCGGCACCGCCGAATATCAGATTCCGCTTCGTCAGCAATTCGCTGGCTTTGGCAGCGGCATCAGGGCTCTGCTGTTCAGTCTGCGGTTTATCCTGTTCCGGACTCTGCTGAACGGTGGTTTCTTCGTTGTTCTCAGTCACGAGGCGTTCTCCATACATCCATTTCTCCACAGCCACAGAAAGCAACGCCTGTGCCACTCGCCAATACCGTCTTGTAAACTGTTGTCAGAGAGTTGATTGCGACGAGCAGCGGGGCTGTCGGGCGGACTGGGCACTGCTGAAAACGGCAATCCTTTCCGCTCGAATCGGAAAGAATGTCACGTCCGCGCAGTGCGCCGGGTTGTAATCAGGAGTAGCAGCTAAGACTATATGTATATGGGTGAGACGTCTGCAGCACCGGAAGGGCGAAGTGGTCAGGGCGTACTCAAGTCGCCCTCGACATAACCATCATACGCCGTAGTCACATTAATAGTGACCGGTGTACGACAGGGATTGATGCCGTGCGGAAGGCGCACGCGAACGTAGTTGTCGGCGACGGCCATACGGGAGCCATCGGGGGCCTGCCGGTGTTCGGCGATCACCTGGAGCGTGCGACCGACTTGACGGGTAAGGGTCTGCTGCCAGCGATGGTTGGAGATGGCCTGCAGGTGATCATGGCGCTGTGTGATCACCTCCGGGGGGACCTTGCCGGGCATATCGAAGGCCGCGGTTCCGGGGCGGTCGGAGTAGCTGAAGACGTGAAGGTAGTCGATCAGGCCGCTGTCGGCGACAGCGCAGGATTGGGCGAAATCGAGTTCGGTTTCACCGGGGAATCCGACGATGATATCGGCTCCGACGGTGATGCGGTGGTCGGCCTTCTTGATCATGTCCAATCGATCCAGATACTGAAGCTGTGTGTATGGACGTTTCATCAGGCGGAGGATTCTTGAGGAACCGGACTGGGCCGGAATATGGAAGTACCGGCAGAGGCCGGAGTTTTCGGCCGCCAGGGTAATCAGCGATTCGGAGACGGTTTGCGGCTCGGTTGACGAGAGTCGAAGACGGGTCAGCCCGGTCTGGGTGATGGTGCGGCGGCAGAACTCGGCCAGGTCACGAATCGGCGGATCGGCGTTCAGGTCGTTGTAGTAGCCGATGTTCACGCCCGTGAGTACTACCTCGTGGAATCCCTGTCGGACGAGGTCGTGGATTTCGCTGAGCAGTTCGTCGGCGGGCCTGTTGATCAGTTTTCCGCGCACTTTGGTGACCAGGCAGAATGAGCAGGTCTGATTGCAGCCATCGGATATCTTGATCCAGGCACGGTTGCGGATGGACCGCGCGACGGGGTCCGGGTTGCGTGAGCAGGACAGCGGGTCCGGCGGCGTGAAGATGTCCGGCAGGCGGTTTTGAAGGATGTCGGCAATGGCCTGTTTCTGGTCATTGTAGACGAGGACATCGACCTGTTCCATCGCTTTCAGACGCGCGGCATCATGCTCGACATAGCAGCCGACGACGACGACCTTGCAGTCGGGATTGACACGCCGTGCACGGCGGATGTAGTAGCGGCAGTCTTTGTCGGCCTTGTGAGTGACGGTGCAGGTGTTGATGATGAAGACGTCAGCCGGTTCGCCTGGCCTGACTCGATTGAGGCCGAAGGGATTGAGATCTGCGGCCATGCGCTCGGTCTCGTACTGGTTGAGCCGACAACCGATGGTTTTGAAGGCGATGCGTCTGTTGTGATTACCGTTCATCTTGTGCGCAGCTCAGCAACAAGGGTGGCGCTGCGACCTTCGCGCAACACTTTGAAAAGAGCGGCGGGCCGATGCCCGCCGCTTAGTAAGGTCTATGAAAGCAGAGACAACCGCCGGGCGATTACTCTGGTTTGGTCTCGTCTTCGCCGTCCTCACCGCCGGTCGGCTCATCATCGGATTCGACCGTCTCTGATGGCTGATCGGGTTCGGCGGGGGTGGGTTGCTCGGGTGCGGTTTCGACCTTTGGTTCCTCTGAGGATTCCTCGGTCGTTTCGGGGGCTGGTTCAGCCTGCTCGGACGTTCCCATAACTTCCCGGGCGACCTCTTCGGCCATGGTTTCGCGCGCCTCTTCGACCTCTTGTTTCAGTTCCTCTGGCATGGCTGCCTCGATGGCGGCCGGCGCCTCCTTCTGGTGGCGTTCCAGGTAGGCCTCGAATTCATTGCGGTCACGCTTTTTGTAATAGGCGTAAACGCTCAGCACGATTTTGTGCTGGTTGCGATCGAATTCGATTACCGAGAGCGGCAGTTCCTCACCTTCCTGGAAGGCACCCTGCGGGTCGGCGAGATCACGCTTGCCGAGTTGGGCTGTCGGGACGAAGCCCTCGACATCACCGTCAAGCTCGACAATCACGCCTCGGTCCATTACGCGGGTGATGGAGCCGAGGCACTCGGTACCAACGGCGTACTTGCGTGCCAGATCGTTCCAGGGATCCTCCTGGAGCTGTTTGTAGCCGAGGGAGATACGGCGGTTTTCGTGATCGATTTTGAGCACCTTGACCTCGACCGTATCGCCTTTCTTCATCACTTCGGAGGGATGCTGAATGCGCTTGGTCCACGACATATCGGAGATATGCACCAGACCATCGATACCCTCTTCGAGTTCGACGAAGGCGCCGAAAGCGGTCAGGTTGCGCACCTTGCCGGAGACAATGTGGCCGACAGGGTACTTGTCATCGATGGTACCCCAGGGATCCGGCTCAAGCTGCTTGATGCCCAGGGAGATCTTCTCGTTGTCCTTGTCCACGGACAGCACGATGGTTTCCACCTGGTCGTTGACATTCATGATCTTGGAGGGGTGCTTGATGTGCTGTGTCCAGGACATCTCAGAGATATGAATGAGTCCCTCGACACCCTTCTCCAATTCGACAAAAGCGCCATAATCGGTAATGGAGACAATGCGACCGGTGGTTTTCTTGCCGAGCGGGTATTTCTGCTCGATATTTTCCCACGGATACGGGGTAAGCTGCTTCAACCCCAGTGAGATGCGCGAGGTCTGGTCGTCGAAGTCGAGAATCTTGACATCGATGGTCTCGCCCAAACTGCACATTTCGGAGGGATGGCGGATGCGTCCCCATGACATATCGGTAATATGCAAGAGGCCGTCGACGCCTCCGAGGTCGATGAAGACACCGAAGTCGGTGATATTCTTGACGGTACCCTGCCGCACCTGTCCGACAGCGATTTCGGAGAGGAGTTCGGAGCGCATTTTTTCGCGCTTCTCCTCAAGGACGGAGCGTCGGGAGACGACGATATTGCGTCGCGCCTTGTTGAGCTTGATAATCTTGAGTTGCATCTCCTGGCCGATGAGGGCGTCGAAATCCGCCACCTGTCGCAGGGCGACCTGTGAGCCGGGCAGGAAGGCATCGACGCCCATAACGTCTACGACCAAGCCGCCTTTGATGCGTCGGACCACCCGGCCCGCGATCATCTCGCCGGAGTCGTGGACTTCGCGAATTTTGTCCCAGACGCGCATGAAGTCGGCTTTTTGCTTGGAGAGCACGAGATTGCCGTTGCCGTCTTCCATCTGTTCGAGGAAGACCTCGATTTCGTCGCCGTTCTTCAGGGTCAGCGCTTCCTGGAATTCTGCCATGGGGATAATCCCCTCGGACTTGAAGCCGACATCGACGATGACATCGTCGCGACTTACGCCGATCACAGTTCCCTGGACGATTTCGCCTTCCTTGATGTTCTTGATGGTGGAATCATACATCTCAACCATCTGGTTGTAGTCCTCGACCTCGTAGACCACACCGGCGACATCGGTGATCTTGACGGCCTCGACATCATGCTGCTCGACATCGGGTTTGCCCTCGGAGGCGCGTGTCTGGGCCTTTTCGGCCATGCGCTTTTGGCGTTCGGTCAGGACTTGCTGTTGTTCCTGCTCGACAGCCTTTGTCTTCCGGGTATCGACAACCTCTTGTTTGACGAGCTTGGTTTTGGTTTTTTTGGTTTTCCTGCTGGTAGTCGCTTTGCGTTTTGACTGCCTTGCAGCCACCGTTGTCGTGCTTTTGGCTTCAGCCATTGTAATAAAGAGAACCTCCTTCTGGTGCCCGGTCGCTTTGGATTTTTCCGCTGGGGGGCGGAAAGCAACCGAGCCGCTGCCGCCGGGCGCGTCGCCTCGTTCGGACAGCCCTGATATATAACACATATTCGGTATTTTTCAAGATCATTTTGCTCTTCGGGGGAGTATTTCGGGGGCCGGTATGTCGGGAGAGCAATCAGCGCTGCTGCAGGAAATCGGCCCTGAGGGCGGCGATTCGTTTCATGACCTCGGTGCTGATGGCAAGGTACCCTTCACGCCCCTTGTCGACGGTGGCCACCCAGTCGGAAGTGATCGGCTGGCCGAAGACAATGGCCATCCGTTCGCGCCCAAGGAAGACGTTCCAAGGACGGTTTGAACCATGCAGGTATGTCGGAACGATGGGGCATTGGACGGATTTGGCCAGAAGGCCAATACCCGGTTTGGGGTCCAGGAACTGTTGTGTTCGTGAGCGGGTGCCCTCGGGGAATACGACCAGACCATAGCCGGCGTTGATGACATCGGTACAGAGTTTCAGTCCCTCGCGGTCGATGGCACCGCGTTTGACCGGCAGGGCGTTGGTGCGCCTGATAACGCCTCCGAACAGGGGGTTTTTGAAGAGCTCCTTCTTGGCAAGGAAGTACATCTGGCGGGTGGACCAGCTTCCGACCAGCGGGGGATCGAAATAGGAGACGTGGTTGGAGGCGAGAATGAAACCACCGCTTGGCGGGATGTGCTCGCGGCCATAGATGCGAATGCGGAAAATAAGGCTGGAGATGGCTCTTGTCAGGGCCCAGCCGGTGTAGTAGGCGATTTTCATCGGGCTGAGATGGCAGCGCGCACCAGGTCGATGATGCGCTCGATTTCCTGATCTACGGTCAGATGAGTGGTGTCGATTTCGACAGCGTCATCGGCCTTGCGCAGTGGAGAGTGTTGGCGGGTGGAGTCGGCGTGATCGCGTCGGTTGATATCCTCGATCTGCTGTTCAAGGGAGGTCTCGATACCGAGCCGCTGCATATCGAGCAGGCGTCGCCTGGCTCTTTCGTCGACGGAGGCGGTGAGAAACACTTTGACGTCGGCATCGGGAAAGACAACGGTAGTGGTGTCGCGGCCCTCGGCCACGACGCCGCCGCGGCCGCCCAGCTCGATCTGATGGTTGACCATCGCGAGACGCACTTCCTTGTGGGCGGCGATTGTCGAGACCAGGGCGGTGACCTCGGGGCTTCGGATATCGACGCTGACATCCTCACCATTGAGTATGGTGTGGTTGTCACCGGCGATGTTCTTGAAGGCGATATCGATACTTCGCGCGGCTTGGGCGACGGCCTCGGCATTTTCGGGATCGATACCGTGCCGCAGGACGTACAGCGTCACGGAGCGATACATGGCGCCCGTGTCGATGTAGGTCAGGCCGAGGACACCGGCGAGGTTCCTGGCGGTGGTGGTCTTGCCGGAGGCCGCGGGGCCATCGATGGCGATGACGATTGATCCGAGGCGTGAGGTGTCCAGTCCTGAGGTATTCATGGCAGAGAAATTACGAAGCCGGCGGCGTGAGAGCAAGAGCGGTTTTCACAGTTCGTGAGGGCGGATGGTGGTATCGGGTTTCTGGTAGGGTACGCCGAACCACTTGAGGTGGAGGCTGTCCAGGACGCCTGATTCGTGGAGGGTGTCGAGGGCAGCATTGACGAGGGCCAGCAGGGAGTCATCGCGGCGTCTGACGGCGATGCCGTATTGCTCGGTTGAGAGGAGCTCGCCCACTGTCCTGGCGTCCTGATGCCGGTTGATGTATTTGCGGGTGGTGGGGTAGTCATTCAGGACGGCATCGAGATTGCCGTTGCGAAGGTCGAGGAAAGCGGCGCCGATGTTTTCGTAGGAGAAGACCTGGACACCGGACATGCGCCTGGCCATGAGTTGCCCGGTGGTGCCGAGCTGGACGCCGACACGTTTGCCGACAAGGTGTTCGACGGCAGTAATGGCAGAGTCGTGCAGGGGCACGGCGATGGTTTGGCCGGCGGTGTAGTAGGGATTGCTGAAGCGTACGACTGCCGCTCGTTCGGGCGTAATGGTCATGGCGGAGATGATGACGTCGTACTTGCGGCCGTTGAGTCCGGGGACGATGCCATCGAAGGGGGTGATGATGAACTCCGGCTTCCAGCCATGGACACGACAGAGTTCGGTTATCAGGTCGATGTCGAAGCCCTCGGGTTTGCCGGTGGCGGGGTTGACCATTTCAAATGGCGGATAGGTGGCATCGGTCCCGACCCGGAGGACACCATCGGCGGCGGGGTTTGATGATTCGTGGGACGTACATCCGGCGCAGGCAAGCAGGAGGCACATGAAGACGAGGGGCAATATAAGGGGCAGTATCAGGCGGTGGGGCAAATCGGATCTCCTGTTTTTGGGTAACATCCGGAAAACAGCGGGAAATGGCAACCGATATCGCATGGATGCCGCAAGAGGCGGGGTAGGATATTCGGGGTGTGTCGGTGGCATCAGAACAGATCGATGGAGAGCGACTCGAAGTCTGAATCAAGTTCGACGATGACATGCTGTGAGAGGGTATCGTAGCCGGGGGTGCTGTAGCCGGAGTCGGCGGTAATCAGGCCCAGATGCTCCATCAGATGGCTGTATGCCTCGCCCTGGATGTGGAGACCGACGGTTTGGGGAATCAGCAGTCGCAGGTTGTTGTGGGCACCGGAGATCTGTACCCGCTGCTCAGGCTGGCTGTCACCGAGCTTGAGGTAAATGCGGGTGTCTTCGGCGTTGATGTTCAGCGCGTGCAGCGGTGTGGTGGCAAAGTTCAGGTGCAAATCGGATTGGTCGGCATGGCACTGAAGCGTGAGGGGAGCGCGGTCGGAGAAGCGCAGGCGCCATTCCTGGGGGTCATCGGTCTGAATCTTCACGGCGCCACCCAGATAGGAGTGTTCCCGGGATGACATTCTTACGCGGGCCTGATCTCCGAGAACTTCGTAGTCGATTTCCGGGGGGCGGGTGAAGCGTTCGAAGCGCGCCCATACGAGATCTTCGCCGGAGTCGCGAATGGTGAGGTTGGTCCGATCGATGGTGAAGACCGCCTCGACTTTGTCGACATCGGGATCGTCACGCTGGTAGTAAGTGGTATCCTGAAACAGGGTGGTGGTGCCCGATTCGATACTGGCGCCGAAGGCCAGCAGCAGTCCGGCGGCAACAAGAGCAATGGTGGTGAGGTAGGAGATGAACTGCAGGCGGCTGTTGGTGAAGATCTTCTCGATCCCGATGGCGATCAGGGCCAGCGGTATGAACAGGGCCATGGCTTCCCACATGTAGTCATTGAAGTAGCCGAGATTGCGACCGAGCAGCCACAGGCCGGCTAATACGAGCAGCATGCCCCAGCGAAAGCGTGATGGTGTCATTGTGAGCCGGGTCCTTTCGAATCGAACGGCGAGCGGTGGCTGTTGTAGTCGGAGGTCTGGCTGCGTCTACCCCAGCTGCGGAAGATGAGGACCAGGCCGATGGCGATCAGCAGGAGGGGCCAGAGCTTGCCGATATCGAACCAGTACCAATGGTGCTGCAGAAGGAAGATGGAGCCGAGCAGTATCAGCAGGAAGCCGGGCAGGTAGCCGGACTTCTTGATGCCGCCCTCGGTTCGCGGGGGTATGTAGCCCTCAGGGGGAGTGGGCATGATAATCCAGGCAATGATGTAGGCAGGGAGTCCCCAGCCGGTGAACAGCAGGATCACGGCGACAAGGCGGATGATGACGGGGTCGAGTTCGAGGTATTCGCCGAGTCCGCCACAGACACCGCCGATTATCTTATCGGTTCGGGATTTATAGAGGCGGCGGGCTCCGGCATTAGTGTGCTGGTGGCTGTGCTGTTCCATACGCTTTGAATATACGCAGTTCGTTGCCGATTGATTCATATTCCGTCGAGGTCGAGGTCTGTTTTGCTGTGCAATTGTTCAACAGCTCATGTTGGTACGGGTTCACTTTTGCTCCTCGGTTCGCAGGCTGTCGAGCATTCGCAGTCGATCCTGGGCGATCCGGGCGTGATGTGCTGCCTGCCGCTGGGAGTAGCTGGCAAGCGCTGCGCGGGCTTCGTCGCGCTCGGCGGGCGCGGGTGATCTGCGGGCGATGTTGTACCAGCAGTCAAGCAGTTCGCGTTCCACTTCGGGCAGTGAGTACTCGCCGGTGTTCAGGCGGGCTTTGGCAGCGGCTTCGACGGCGTGACGTCCGGAAACGGAGGTGTCGCGGGTCATAACCAGGTAGATTGGGAGCAGCGAGTCGCGTCTGGCACGCCAGACGTCCATGGACTGCTCGCTTTCTACCGGTCCGGAGTCGGCTGGCTTTGGAAGGCTCTCGATCAGCGAGTGCGTAGCGGATACATCCTGTCCCCGTTTGGTGAGCGCCTGGGCGGCTTGGCTGAGCTGGTCGAGAGGCCCTGTCTGCGACTGCTCGCCGGCCGATGTGCGCTCGGTCTTTTTTTCCGCGCGCTTAACCGGAGCACTGTCAGTGTGTTCGGGTACCCGCTCGAGTTTGGGCGCAGCGGCCGCGACCTTTCGGCGGTCGGGATCAACCGCCACACGATCGCTGTATATCTCGGGGACTTTTTGCACCGCCGGCTTTTCGCTGTCGGCCGATTCCGGTACTGACTGCGGCGGAACCTCTCCGGCTCCGCCAGAGGCGGCTGCTCTGCTGTCCTCATCTATGGGTCCGGAGAGGCGACTTGCCTCGACTTTGTTGTGTTTTTGTGCCTCGTCGGTGGTGATGTCGATGGCCGCAGCGGACTCAGCGGGGGCAGGTTGCCCGGTTGGGGCTGGTTGTTCTCGGAATTGCCGGGCCTGGTCGGTGGCGCGACCGGGACGCGGGGTTTCGGACATCTGATCGGTCGGTGATGATCGGAGCATTTGGCCAATCTGGTCGGTGTGCAGACCGATGAAGGTGAGCACGGCGATGGAAGCAGCGACAGCGGCGATTTTCCAGCCGAGGCCGGCATAGCGGGGCCGGGCGATATGGGCGATTTTGGGCTGGTCGATCAGACCGAGGCGTTGCTCGATAGCCCGTGCCGATTCCTCGAAGTATTCGGTGTCATCAAGATCGCCATGAGCATCGGCGAACTGCTTGAAGCGCACAATCTGTTCGAGGATGGCCCGGCTTTCGGCATTCCGGGCCAGGTGCTCCTCGACAGCCTGACGTTCATCGAGCGGCAGTTGATTGTCGGCGTAGGCCGAGAGGCGATCACGATACCAGGCATCATCCATAGCGGCAGAACCTACAGCAAGTCTTTCAGGTTTTCCATGAGCATCTGTCGCGCCCGATAGAGTCGTGAGTCGACCGTACCGGGCGGGATTTTCAGGTAACTGGCAATATCGACATAGCTCATCTCTTCAAAGTGACGCAGGACAAAGACGGCGCGATATTTTGCGGGCAAAGCCATGACGGCTTTGAAATAGCGTCGCCGGTTTTCATCAGCGAGCATTTGCTCCATAGGGCCGAGCTGAACGGACTGCGGGTCATAGCCGGATTCGGTGAGTTTGTCCAGTGACTCGCTTTTTCCCCCGCGCTGGAGGTGATTGAAGGCGAGGTTGCGGGCGATAGCGGCCAGCCAGGGATAGAACGGCTGGTTGGGCTGAAACCGTTCCAAGGCCTGATAAGCCCGTATAAATGCTTCCTGCACAATGTCTTCAGCAGAATCAAAGGACCTCACCAAGCCAACAATGAAGCGCAGCAGGCGTTTGTGGTGCTGTCGGATAATGAATCCGAAGGCCCTCTTGTCGCCCGCCTGGGCCATTTCGATAAGCTGTTGCTCGGACAGCTTTTCCAGCGCGACTTTCGCTTTAGGTACCGACGAGGCGGGGTTTTCTTCCGAGAATTCTGCCAGCAGACCGGGAAGCATCAGAGATTGTCCTTTCCGGCCAAGTGCAGGATCAGGGATTCGAGGACCAGTTCGGGTACTTGTTCGCTGTGTCGCAGGTGAGCATCGGCCTCGGCAAGGCGGATGACGATATCGGCCAGTCTCTGGTGAGTGTACTGTGAGGCTTGGGATCGAAATTTGCCGGCAAGGAACTCGCGCCGGGGCAGCGGCTTCTGACCGTTTTTGACCAGATAGAGGCAGAGGAAGTGGGAGATCAGCAGGCTGGTGAGCGTGACGGGTGTCTGACCGGAGGCCAGCAGAGAGCGCATCATGCTCAGGCAGAGGCCGATATCGCCCTGAACGATAAGGTCGCCCATCTGAAAGACATTGAATATTTCGTGTCCGGCGGCAAGTTGGCGGACATCCTCGGTGGTGACGGTGCCGGACTCGCGGCAGTAGTCGATGAGTTTGTCGGTTTCGGAATCGAGGGCACCGCGGTTGCCGCCGACCAGGCCGGTGAGGGCTGAGAGGGCGTCGTTGTCGATGGCGAGTCCGGCGCGCTTGACGCGGGCGCGGATTTGGGCGATGGTCTCGGCGGCGGTGAGGTAGTTGAATTCGACGGTGACGGCGTGCCGGGTCATGGTGGTGAAGAATTTCGAGTTCTTTTTGGGCGTGCGCGCAGACGGTGAGCTGAAGACAATGATGCGGGAGGGATCGGGCGGGCTGAGCAGTTTGAGGATGCGTTCGATTTCGGTAGGTTTGAAGCTCTGGAAGTCCTTAATGGCGAAGACCTGTTTTTCGCCGAGCATGGGGACGGTAGCCAGCTCGGCCAGCAGATCGGCGCACTTGACGGCGCGGGCATCGATCCGCCGGTAGCCGATGGAGAGGTCCTGGTCGGCAAGGAAAGAGCGGGCGATGAACTTCTCGGCCTCCTTGATGCGATAGTCCTCGCTGCCAAAGAAGTAATAGGCCGGTTTGAAGCGACCGGCGGAGATATCTTTCAACAGGGTCCTGGGATCAGCCATCGCCAGTTAGTATATGGCTGATCGGCGCGACGGGTCAATTGAAAAGGTCTTCGAAGGCAGTGTTGTCGTCGGTGGGAACCCATTCGAGGGAGAAGCGGTAGCGCTGGCGGTAGCCGAGGGCCTTTTCGAGCAGGTGAGTGAAGACGGGCGGAGGGGTTTCGCGTCGGTTGATCTGATTGATCACCGAGATATTGTTGCCGTAGATCTGGAAGGTATGGTTGGCGAAGTACTTCTGGTTGGAGTCGATGAATTCCAGCAGGGCCAGGAGGCTGGCATAGTCGCCGTGATTGCGATCGACGGCATCGAAGGGGGCTTTGAAGCGGATGCCGAGATCGGGGATATGGAAGGAGACAATGGCCGACTTGCACAGGGCATTGCCGTCCGGCAGTTCGTAGGTGGCGAAGAAGCAGTCCATGGTTGAGACTATGGCAACAATCGTGCCCTTTCGGGGGAGTCCTTGTAGTTTGTTGCAGAACAATGTGTTAGTAAGTTTGGCAGGGGTCGGTTTTGCAGGGTCGGGTATGCAGATCTATTCACACAGATTGTTGTGATTCATGGGGATGCGGTGATGCGGTGGGGCAATCAGTGGACAAGGCGTGCCCAGGTGCGCTCGGCGTAGCGGTCGGTCATGCCGGCGATGTAGTCGGCGATGACGATTTCGGGGCGTTCGGTCAGGAGCATTTCCTGAAAGCGGAGGGGCATGTGGTGGGGCTGCTCGGAGAATTTGGAGAAAAGGGACTCGATTATCTTCTCGGCCCACCCGGCCAGGGAGAGCAAGTGCTCGTGCCGGTAGAGGCGGTTCATGAGGAAGTGCTTGAGGTCGCGGACGGCATCGGCGGTACACTCGGGATAGGCACACATTTTGTGAGTGGCGGACCGGACCTGATTGAGGGTAGTGATGTTACGATCGGCGAGGTTGCGGGCGGTCTGGGAGATGACATCGGAAGCGAGACGGTTGAGCAGGGTGCGAACAAGGGCGTAGCGTCGCTGATCGGGGTTGAGTTTCACGGCGCGGTCGGTCTGGTCGAGGCCGAGGGCTGTCCAGAAGGCAGTGTGACGGAGGTCATCGAGAGTGATCAGACCGGAAGCGAGGCCGTCGTCGATGTCGTGGGAGTTGTAGGCGATTTCATCGGCGATATCGACGAGCGCGGCCTCGAGGGTGGGTTGGGGGTGCCGGTCGAATCCGGGGACCTGGATGCTGACGCTGGTTTCATGCTTGATGATGCCCTCGCGGACCTCATAGGTGAGATTGAGGCCGGGGTGTTCGGGGTAGCGTTGCTCGAGATAATCGACGACGCGCAGGGACTGGCGGTTGTGGTTGAATCCTCCGGCGTGTTTGAGGAGACGGTCGAGGACATGTTCGCCGCAGTGACCGAAGGGGGTGTGACCAAGGTCGTGGACAAGCGCGATGGCCTCGGTGAGGTCCTCATTAAGGCGGAGGGATCTTGCGATGGTGCGGCCGATCTGGGCGACCTCGATGGTGTGGGTCAGGCGGGTGCGGAAGTGGTCCTGTTCGTGGGGGATGAACACCTGTGTCTTGTACTCGAGGCGGCGGAAGGCGGCGGAGTGGATGATGCGGTCGCGATCGCGCTGGAAGTCGGTGCGCAGGGGATGTGGTTTCTGGGGATACTCCCTGCCGCGGGACTCGGCGGAGAGGGCGGCACAGGGGGCGAGCATCTGTCGTTCGCGCTGCTCTATCTGCTGGCGGGTGATGGTGGTCATGGCAACCATGCTCGTGTGTTCGGGTCGACGGCTTTTGCTCCGAGGGCAAAGGAGAGCGAGATGGTCTGAGAGAAGCCGAGATCGGGGTGGTAGGAGGCGGCGTAAGTGATGAGGGTGGGGCCATAGGTGAGCTGGATGCCGCCGCCGTATTTCATGGGCTGGGTGGCGATACCCCAGAAGATGAGGCCGTAATCGGTCACCTGGACCAGTTGACCGAAGGCCAGTTGCAGGTCCTGGTTGGTTTGGGCGGTGGCTCGGGCGACAACGGAGTAGGAGCCGCGGCCCTCGATTTCGGCAAACAGGCTGTAGCGTGGCTCTTCCGGCGGGGCGGCCTGATGCAGGCGAGGACGGGAGAGGTTGTCGCCAACGAGAGCGAGGTGGATCGGTCGCCAGTGGAACGCCGCGGAGAGGCCGAAGGTGGTGGCGCTGAGGCTTTCGAATCCGCCGCCGAAGGACAGGTGGCGGTGGGAAATGGTGGCGCCCAGATGGTAGTGCTGATACGCGGCGGCGAGAGCGAGTTTGGAGGTGCGTTCGAGCAGGAGGTCCTCGTCGCCGAAAAACGACACGCTGGCGGCGGCGGTAAGCAGGCGGTAGCGACCGGCGAAGGCGAGGAAGGCCTGGTCGAGCTGCGAGAGTTCGTACTGGCGCGTGGCGCCGAGGTCGATGAGCAGGCGGCCCTCGGGGAGGCTGGCGACGGGGAGTTCGGTCAGATCGGTGGCGTTTGGGCGTGAGAGGGCAATGGCGCCGCCGAGGCCCTCGGTTCGGACGGTGGTCATATCATAGGCGGCCGCGGTGGCGGCAAGCAGAACGAATGTGATGCAAAGAATGTGTTTCATGGGTTCACCGGGCAATGACAACCACCAGTTTGACGGTGCCGACACCATCGACCTCATAGAGGGCGATGTAGGTGCCGATGGGCAGCAGGGCGCCATTGTCGTCCTCGCCGCGCCAGGTGTAGCGGTCATAGAAGATGGGCGATCGGTCTGCGAAGGTGCGGACGACTCTCCCCTGCCGGTCAAATATCCTGAGCGAGTAGGATTCATCGGAGGGCGCGGTGATGATGAAGGCGGTGCTGTCGGGGCCGTGACCGGCTCGGGCGGCAAAGACGGGAGGATCGGCAGACATGGTAACGGGTGCGATGCGGGTTTCGAACACAACCTGATTGGCGCCGCCGGGGGAGCCGCCGGGTACGGAGGAGCGTCCCCAACGGTTGATGTTGGGTGATTCCTCGCCGCGGCACCAGGTGAAGTTGTCGGGGTAGACCTGTGTATAGGCGACGTAATCGGCGAGAATGCCGAGGTGGTCGACCAGAGAGATTTCATCGACATCGTTGTTGAGTCGGGGCCATGTCGGCGGTTGGATGACGGGTCGTCCGAAGCCGTGGTAGTACTGGTTGAAGGCGGAGGCGTTTTGGGCAAGGATGAAGTATTCACCGGGAGCGAGGATCAGCTCGAACTCGGAGATGATGTGGAACCCCTGAGCGTCGCCGATGAGCCAGTTGGCAATGTCGAAGGGGATATCAAGGCGGTTGCGCAGTTCTATCCACTCGGTGCCGAGATCGGTGGTGGGGTTGGCGAGGAACTCGGTAATGTAGAAGGGCGGGTACTGGTTACCGGGGACAACCAGTTCGCGACGGTTGTTGCGGTTGCGGTCATCGGCGGGGACATCGACCATGACGTCGACGTAGACGCCGGGCAGGCTGAAGATTCGTTCGACGGGGATGAGTTCGCCGGGCTGCAGATCGGGGATGGGCGCAGTACCGATGGTGTCGGGAACGCCCTGGGGCGTGGGCGGCGGGTAGAGGAAGTGGGCGATGGCATCGGTGACGGTGGTGAGGCCTCGGTTATGGATGTGGGCAGTGATGGTGGTCAGGCCCTCGGCGTGGATGGCGGCGATGGAGTCGACGGCGAGGTCGACGGGCACGGGCGTGAGGGAGTTGATGAATCCCGGAGTTGAGCCGGAGAGGTCAACGCACTGAACGATGGAGTCGGACTGGGGGTTCAGTCGTTCCCAGGAGTAGCCGTCCAGGCCGACCTGATCCCAGCCGAATACGGAAATGGCGGCGAAGGCCTTGTCGCTGAGGACGACAGCGCCGCCGGAGTTGGGCAGGCTGAGACTTCGCGCCTCGAAGGGTGTCTGGATGTGGGTCTCTGAAGGGGAGTCACCCCAGACGCCGGAGCTGTCGCCCCAGTATGTTTCAAAGCCGGGGTAGGCAGAGGTGGCGTAGAGGGTCTGGCAGATGATGTAGTATTCGTCGGGACGGAGGCGGATATCGGGCAGTTCGATGACGACGGTCCCTACGACGAGGAGGTAGTTTGAGAGGCGGACGGAGAGGCTGGAATCGTTGTACAGCTCGACCCATTCGAGCCGTCGGGAGGTGCCGGGTTCGTTAGCCATGACTTCGTTGACGATGATGCCGCGAGCGAGGCATTCGGCGCCAATCAGGCACAGCAATGACAGCATCAGTGTGAGAGCGCCGCGTCTCACAGGGTCACCGTCGTTATTATGGAGACGCTCGTCTGGTGCTGTTGGGAATACTCTCGCGCATAGCGGTGGGTGAGTTTGAGAGCGATTTCAAGCGAGTTCAGGTATTGCTGTGTGAACTGGAGATACATGTAGTAGTAGTCAAGCGTCTGTTGGTTCAGGTTCCATCTGGCGAGGTTGGCCCAGAGGTCGATGCGGCCGAGACGCGGTGATGTCAGCCTGCTGTCGATCAGCAGGGAGGCGAAATCGGGCCTGTCCTCGCGGGTTTGCCAGGCAATATAGGTCCTGAGCAGCCAGTTGGCACTGGTAAAACGCGACTGGAGGCGGATTCTCAGATCGTTTCGGTCAGGAGCCGTGGAGGTAACAAGCTGGCGGTTGTCAAGAAGCAGGTCGAATCGCCACGCCAGAGGGCTGCCGGTCTGCCAGTCGAGGGCAGCGAGCCACTGGAAGCGATGGCTACCGTCGGTGTGATAGCCGGCGACGAGGTTGTTGGTCAGGTCAAGCTGGGGCGACAGCTTGACGATGGTTCGCAGCAGTCCGCCGTTTTGACCCACGCGGCGGGAGGAATATGCGAAGTCGGCGGTCGAGATGGTGTCGGGCAGGCGGAGAATGGCGGACTTGCTGCCGGCGGTGAGGTCGTGCCAGTTGTTGCCGTAGGCCCAGACGGCCCAGGAGAGCTGGGCATGGCGGAAGCGATGGCGGCCTTCGAGCAGCGCGGCACGCCATGAAGGTCGATCGCCGAACTGGTAGCTGATCTCGGAGCGGACGTATCCTGATGAGTAGCGGGTGTGACCGGTAAGGCCGAGGTTGAGATCGGCGGTGGCGGCGCGGTCGTGGCGGTTTCGGAGCCGGTTGAAGCCGGAGATGATGCCAAGGCGGGAGCGTCGGTAGTTTCGCTCGATGAGGGCGGCGGCAGTGAGCAGTTCGAAGTGCTCGTCGCGGGACAGAGCCGTGACGGTTTGAGCCTGCCATTGACGGAGGCGCCATTCGGAAAGCAGGCCGTTGTAGCCGGCGTAATCGGGGAACAGCAACGACTGTCCGCTGAGCCGCTTTGGGGAGGTGAGCAGTTTGCCGGGATGGCCGATGATGCTGCCCATAGCGAAACGGGTGGTGAAGTTGCCGAGGGTGAGGCGACGCAGCGGGGAGTTGTCAGGAGTCCATGTGAGAGATCGCCGCACGAATCGTTCCGTGCCGGAGCGGGAACGGCGCAGCGAGAGATCGGAGCGGATGGTTCGGGCGGGCTGCAGACGGAGGTCGGAGTTGTATGCCCAGGGCTTGTCCTGTTCGAGTGGTCGGTACCACTGCTGACGGACGCTGCCGTAGCTGTCGCGGGGATGCGGCTGCTCACGGATGAAGGGTTCGCGTTGTGAGTGTTCCGTAGTATTGGTCAGTTCGGTCGGGAGGGGCAGGAAGTGGGACAGGTTGGGGATGATGTCCTCGAGGAAGACATTGGAGCTGTCGAGTCCGAAGAGCCGCAACTGCCAGAGGAGGTAGTATTGGGCGGAGTCTATGTCACCGCGTTCGAGGGCCTCGGCGAGTTCGTCCTCGGAGGGGTAGATATCGGTTGTCAGTTCCTGAGCCAGCAGTGGTCCGGCGTACAGCAGAAGCAGGATCAGCACCAGCCCCCATAAGTGCCGTGTGTTCATCTCAGCCCGTACTTTTTGATCTTTCGGTAAAGGGTTCGTTCCCCGATGCCGAGACGTCGGGCAGCCTCTTTGCGGTTGCCGCTGGTTTCGTCGAGGACTTTTTCTATGAGTTGTTGTTCCATCTGTTCCATACTGCGCGGGGATTCGGAAGGGTGTGGCGACGACGCAGCCTGTTCGGCGGGGGCCTCTGGGGGCAGGTGAGCGAGGATAAGTTCGCGGAGCAGGCGGACCTCGTTGCCGAGTTGCATGATGGCGCGGTAGATCAGTTCCTGGCCGGCTTCTTCGACGGTGCGTCCGGTGGAAACCGGGAGGTTGGAGGCGACCATGTGTTGTTCCTCGATGAAGCGCTCGACATCCTCGGTCTCGACCAGTCCGTGGCCGCCCTTCAGGGCGACCATGCGATCGGCGAAGTTGCGAAGCTGCCGGACATTGCCGGGCCAGTCGTATTTCATGAGGAGGTCAAGGGCGCCATCGCTGTAGTCCATGCCGGAGTGATGCCTCCAGAAGTGGGTGAGCAGGGGCTGGATGTCGTTCTTGCGATCCAGCAGTGGTGGCAGAGTGATCTTGACGACACCGATGCGGTAGTAGAGATCTTCGCGGAAGGAGCGGTCGGCGATGGCCTCGGTGAGGTCACGGTTGGTGGCGGAGACGACGCGGACATCGACCTTCTGAGCGACGGAGGAGCCGACGGGATAGTAGGTACCGTCTTCGAGTACGCGCAGGAGTTTCACCTGGAGGTCGCCACGGGTTTCGCTGATTTCATCGAGGAAGATGGTGCCGCGGTCGGCCTTGCTGAAGAGCCCCTCACGTTTGCCGACGGAGCCGGTGAAGGCGCCTTTTTCGTGGCCGAACAGCTCGGATTCGAGGACACCCTCGGCGAGGGCACCGCAGTTGATGGCGACGAAGGGGCGATCGCGCCTTGGAGAGTGATCGTGAACGGCGCGGGAGACGAGTTCCTTTCCGGAGCCGGATGGTCCGACAATGAGCACGGGGACCTCGGTCGGGGCAATGCGTTCGATGGTTTCGGCGACGACCTTGATTTTGGCTGAGCGGCCGACGATGCCGTATTGCTCAAGGAGGTTCTTGACGTGCAGGATGGCGGCAATCTTGTGCTCGACTCCCTGCTGCCCCAGTTCGCGGGAGATGATGCCATCGATGTAGCCCGGCTCATCGTGTCCGATGTGATTGGAGTCGACGACGCGCCAGATGTCGGTGAGCGGGTTGAAGCGCCTGACGCGAGTGCCGACCGAGCGGACGAGGTCGGTGCGGGATTCGTCGGCGAGGATCAGATCGATATGGCGTTCACGCACAACCTGGTAGAGGTGGGACAGTTCGGTGATGACCTCGCCGATCCTTTCCCACCGGATGGGATCGCTGTGGGTGCGATCGGGGCTGGTGACGATCACCACACGGGATTTCGCATCGGCCACAGTCAGCGGCTCCTTCTACTTCCTGCGGGAGGGTTTCCTCTTGCGGGAGGTCTTCCCCGCGCCGGTCTTGTTGTTGGCGGGCTTTGTTCTGGTTTTGGTTTTGGTTTTGGTCTTGGTCTGGGTTTTGGCTTCGCCTTGTGACTTGCTGCTGCGTGTGGGCCTGGCCTTGCCGGCTGCCGGAGCGGGGGGCTGCTCATCGGTTTTGGCGAGAAACAGGTCCAGCTCGTTTTTGGCCTTGTCGACCCGGACGACGCCGACCTCGACGGCCGAGCCGAGGCGGTATGTCTTTCGGGAGCGCCGTCCGACGAGCTGGTAATTTTTCTCATCGAAGTGGTAGTAGTCGTCGTCGATGGTCGAGACCCGCACGAGTCCTTCCACCCCGAGGTCGTCGAGACGCACGAAGAAGCCGTAGCCGGTGACACCGGTAATGACGCCGGGGAAGGTCTCGCCGACGTGGTCGGCCATGTAAGCGATCTGTTTGACCTTGACGGCGTGTCGCTCGGCGGATTCGGCGAGGCGCTCGGTTTCGGAGCAGTGGACCGCGGCGCGATCGATCAGATCGTTGACCTTCGCAGCGAACTGCTTCGGGTAGCGTCCGTCTTTGAGCTTCCGCAGCAGGCGGTGGACGAGCAAGTCGGGGTAGCGTCGGATGGGTGAGGTGAAGTGCGTGTAATGGCGGAATGCCAGGCCGAAGTGGCCGATGTTTTCGCGCTGGTAGACGGCTTTCTTCATGGAGCGGAGCATGAGTTCGTTGATGAATCCCTCTTCGGGGGTGCCCTCGATCTTCTTGAGGAATTTGGCAAAGACGGCGGGCTGGATATGCTCGGAGACCGGGAAGGAATAGCCGAGGCGGGACATCATATCGGCGAAGTCCTGCACTTTTTCGATGTCGGGACGCTCGTGGACACGGTAGATGAAGGGGACACTCTTCTTGTGGACGTGGACGGCGACGGCCTTGTTGGCAGCGAGCATGAACTCCTCGACGAGGCGGTGGGCCTCAAGGCGGATGCGATTGCCGATCTCGAGGACGCTCCCCTGCTGGTCGAGGACGATGCTGGCCTCGGGCAGGTCAAAATCGAGGGACCCTTCGGTGAATCGTCGTTTGCACAGCAGTTGAGCGAGTTCGCGGGCGACAAGGAGGTTGTCGGCGACGGGGCGCGTGGCCTTGTCGGGTGTGCCGGTGTCAAAGAATTCCTGGACCTGTTCGTAGGCAAGGCGAGCACGTGATTTGATGATGGTATCTTTGACCTTCCAGGAGAGCATGTTCCCTTTGGAGTCGAAATCGATAATTACGGAATGGGCCAGGCGATTGCGATCGGGTCGCAGGGAGCAGATGTCGTTGGAGAGTGCCTCGGGGATCATGGGGATCACCATGCCGGGCAGATAGACGGAATTTCCGCGGGCGAGGGCTTCCTTGTCGAGGGCGCTGCCGGGCTGGACGAAATGGGAGACATCGGCGATATGCACACCGAGTCGGTAGCCGTTATCGAGGCGCTCGACACTGACGGCATCATCGAAGTCTTTGGCATCGGACGGATCGATAGTGTAGACGCACTGGTTGGTGTAGTCTTCGCGTCGCGGAGCTTCCTCGTCGATGGAGGCGGCGGAGACGCGTTCGGCTTCATCGATGACTTCCGGGGGGAACTCTTCGGGGAGGTTGTAGCTCTTGACAACAGTGAGCATATCGACGCCGGGGTCGCCGGGAAAGCCGAGGACCTCGATGATACGTCCGACGGGGTTGCGGTTGGGGTCATCCCATTCCTCGAGCACGGCCACGACTTTCTGACCATCGCGGGCGTCCTGAGTGTCTTTCGCGGGGATAAGTATATCGCGGTGGATGCGGGGGTTGTCGGGGGTGACGAAGACGAAATGGCGGCTGGTGTGTACGACACCGACGATGTTGCGGGCGGCGCGTTCGACGACGCGGATGACGGCGCCGGTGGGGCGGCCGTCGATGGTGCCGGTCCGGCGGACCATGACCTTGTCGCTGTCAAGGGCGGTGCCGAGCTGGCGCTCGGGGATGAGGATATCGGGGTCATCGCTGTCCTGCTCGACGAAGCCGATCCCGGAGCGGGTGATGCTTATGGGGGCGACGAGGACGTTGAGTTCCGAGGCCAGACCGATGCGATTACGCTTGAGGCGGACGAGTTCGCCGGAGTCGATCAGTTCGCTGATAACGTTGCGGAACTTCCGGTATTCCGGCTTGGGAATATCCAGCGCAGCAGCCAGTTCCTTGACCTTCATGGGTCGGTGTGACTTCTGGCGGACGAATTCTACTATTTTATCGTGATCGAATGACATGTGATATATGGTATGGTGGGCGGTGGTGTGTGTCAAGAATAATGGCAAAATGGCACGAAAGCGGCCATTCTGGCAGCGACGAGGCGGATTGATGGTTTGGTTGACGGTTTGGTGGTAGTGAAATTCAAAGGCCCGCCGAGGGGCGGGCCTTTTTTGGGGGAGTAACGAATGAAGTGCCTCAGATGCATCGCATATGAGGAGGTTACCTGTTCTTGCTGCGACGCGGTCGGTTGTCGTCGTCATCGTCAGCATCGAACCACGGGCCGCGTTTCATGCGATCGTTGCGGAGTTCCTTGAGTTGGTCGCGTTGTTCGGGAGTGAGGGTATCGTTGATGGCCTGACGGTGGCGGAACATCATCTTCTGCATTTGGGCGCGTTTGGCGCTGAGGTTATCGATGGCAGAGAAGACGGCGTTCTGTGAGGGGGAGTTCTCGGCGCGCAGGGTATTGAGTTTGATGCGGGCCTTTTCGATGTCGGATTTCAGGTCGACGCGTTCGAGGGCGAAGGTCTCGGCCAGATTCTTGAGCTTGCTTTGCTGCTGCTCGGTGAGATTGAGTTTGTCGGCGTTCAGGAGCAGTCGGTGGATGCCGATGCCATCGCCGTGCATGCCGCCGAAGTGTCTGCTGCCGGGCTTGCCGGGTCCACAGTACTTGCTGTGCATGGATGAACGGGGCATGTTGGGTCGATCGTTCCAGCAGTCGCGATCGCCGCGGGCGCCCCAGCCGGGTGCGGCGACGACGGTGCCGGTGATCAGCAGGGCGGCGGCGAGGATGATGGTGATGGTGGTTTTCTTCTTCATGGTGTACCTCCTTGGTATCTGTCACATGTGTTACTTGTTATCGTTGTCTTTCCAGCGGCTCGGTCCCGTGCCTGAGGGGGGGCCGCTGCGTCCGGTGCGGTCGCGAAAGCCGCGGAGCTTTTTGAGCAGTTCGTATTCGAAGCGTTCCTGAAAGATAATCATTTTGGCCATCTGCTTGGTGGTCAGGATGGATCGGGACTCGGTGATGAAGGAGCGCATGACGCTGGCGTACTGGTCGTGCAGATGTTGCAGGCGGTCGATGGCTTTCTCGATCTCGGTGGTAGTCATCGAGGTATCTTTGACACCGTCGGCGAGCTTTTCGAGCAGATCGCGGCGTTCGGTGTCGAGCTGTTGCTGCTGGCGGCGCATGGCCTGGAAGGCTGTCAGGAAGGGTAGTTCCTGATCCTCATTGAGGTCGAGCAGCTCAAGCAGCTTGAGCATGCGCAGTTGTTCGAGGTGTTTGCGCTCGGCGCGGCCGGGCATGGGGAAATCGGGGCTGTCGGGCGGCGCCTGGGCAAGCATGATGCGGCGTTCGATGGGGCAGTCGGAGCCGGCCGTTGTCCCGGGAGCGACCAAGGTGGCGGCCAGCAGTATGACGAGCATGGTGAGGATTGATTTCATAGCAGGTCTCCTACCTCAAGGTTTTTCCGGAGGTATTCAAATTCTTCGTCAGTAAGGTCTTCGAGCAGCCACGCGGAGGCCTCGAGGTTTCGTCGGGAGGCGTAGTCGCTGATCAGGGCGGCTGTCATGGACTCGTTGGGTTGAATCAGGGAAATGGAATCGTTGTCTGTTTGTTCGACGGCCACAGTGGTGAGGTGCATGCCGGTGGAGGCCGGGTCCTGGACCTTCAGGGCCAGCATGACGGCGACGGCCATCAGAGCGATGGAAGCGGCGACGGCGGTCACCTGATACCAGGGGCGAGTTACGGCGCGCAGGTGGCTCCGCTCGACGGTGGTGTCAATTTCGGATTCGACGCGTTCGAGCATGTCGGCGAAGTCGTCGTCATCGAGACAGAAGGCTTCATCCTCCGGCAGGGCCTGATCGAGAGCATGCAGCTCGTCCCAGAAAGCGCGGGCCTGGGGGTTGGACTCGACGATGGCGGCCAAGTCGGCCGGAAGCTGTTGGTGACCGAAGTGCTCCAGCAGGCGGTCTTTGATGTCCTGTGGCAGGCTCATATCAGGCCTTCCTGCCGGGCGTGGGTGCGAAGTTTGGCGACGGCCTCACGGTAGTGTGTCTTGACGGTGCCGATGGCTTTGCCGGTGGTCTGGGCGATTTCGGCGAAGGGTATATTCTGGTAGTAGCGCAGTTCGAAGACGCTCTTCTGCATTGGCGGCAAGTGGTTCACAAAGGTCAGAATACTCGCAAGGAGTTTTTCACGGGCGGATTTGGCGAGGTTGTCATCATTGATAGCCTCGGCACGGGTCTGGACCTCGTTCTGAGCGTGGTTTTTGCGTTTGGCAGCGGCGATGTGATTGAGGGCCTTGTTGTGGGCGATTTTCAGCAGCCAGCTATCGAAGGGGGCATCCTCGCGGAAGTCCTTAAGTGACTGCCAGGCAGCGACAAAGCTGTCCTGGGCGAGGTCTTTTGCGGCCTCGCGGTCACCGGTCATTCGATATGTCAGGGCTACGGTACGGTTCATCATCAGCCTCACTAAGCGGGAGAAGGCCTCCCGGTCGCCGTTTTTGGCCTGCTGGACAAGAGGTTCGGTTATGTTTCGGTCCAGTCTTGTCATTTTGTCCTTTTCACCCATAATGACACGGTGTTCGAGGAAAGGATTAATGCGGTATGGGGAGTAAACAAGAAAAAAGGCCGGAGGGAGTCCGGCCGTTGAGGCTTGTATGTCGGGATCCGATTAGTCTTTTTTGCTGCGTTCGAGGACCTTGCTCCACTGGGAGAGGTTTTCGAGGACCTTGCCGGTACCGCGGACGACGCAGGTCAGGGGGTCTTCGGCGACATTGACGGGCAGGTTGGTTTCCTCGCGGAGGCGTCGGTCGAGCCCGCGCAGGAGGGCGCCGCCGCCGGTTAGGATGATGCCGCGCTCAAGGATATCGGAGGCGAGTTCGGGGGGTGTACACTCGAGGGCCTGGCGGACGGCCTCGACGATGATGTCGAGGGTTTCTGAGAGGGCTTCGCGAACCTGCACGCTGGAGAGCTTGAGGTTTTTAGGGACGCCGGCGACGAGATCGCGGCCCCTGATGTTGACCGAGAGCTCTTTGTCGAGGGCGAAGGCGGAGCCAATTTTGATCTTGATGTCCTCGGCGGTGAGTTCGCCGATGAGCAGGTTGTAGTTCTTCTTGAGGTACATGATGATGGCATCGTTGAGTTCATCGCCGGCAACGCGGATGGAGGTATCGCTGACGATGCCATTGAGGGCGATGACGGCGATTTCGGTGGTGCCGCCGCCGATGTCGATAATCATGCAACCGGAGGGCTGATCGACAGGGAGTCCGACGCCGATAGCGGCGGCCATGGGTTCCTGCAGGAGGTAGACCTCACGGGCGCCGGCGTTCTCGGCGGAGTCGCGCACGGCTCGCTTTTCGACCTCGGTGATACCGGAGGGTACGGAGACGACGACGCGCGGTTTCATGAGGTACTTGTGGCGTACGACGCGTCGGATGAAGTTGGCGATCAGCTTTTCTGAGATCTCGAAGTCGGCAATAACGCCGTCCTTGAGCGGTCGAATAGCCGCGATGCCGCCGGGGGTGCGCCCCATCATTTCCTTTGCTGCGGCACCGATGGCAAGCACCTTACCGGAGGACTGTTCGATGGCGACGACGGAGGGTTCGTTGAGCACGATGCCCTGATTGCGCACATAGACGAGAGTATTGGCCGTCCCCAGATCGATACCGATGTCACTTGACAGAAAATCGAAGAAGCCCAAGTTAAGTCCTTTTAACTTATGGTCAGGCGGCTAAATCTATGGGCCGCTTTGTTCTAATATCGATCCCTGAAACACAATAGTTTAGGCGTTTGCAAACGAAAGCGCAAACAAAAAGTGGACAGTGGATAGTAAATGCAGCAAATCGGCCGGGTCCGCGTGGGATCCCGGCCGATTTCTCTATTGGTACCGATTGCGAGAAGGCTATTTCGACGTGCCTCAGATGACGGTTACCTCACGCCCGATTGGCATCGACGACAGCGACGGCAGCCATTTCAATGATCTGATTGACATCGAGCGTACGATGCAGGATGTGGACCGGTTTTGCCAAGCCGAGCAGGATCGGGCCGAACGCTTCCCATCCGCCCATGCGCTGGGCCAGTTTATAGGCGATATTGCCGGCGTTGAGGTCCGGGAAGATGAGCACATTGGCCGACTCCCTGAGACTGGAGAAGGGGAAATGTTCTTTCATGAACTCCGGCATCAGGGCGGTATCGGCTTGCATTTCGCCCTCGATGATGAGGTCGGGCATCTGCTGTTTGACCAGCTCGACGGCCCTGGCGACCTTGATCGACTCCGGGTAACGAGCGGAGCCGAAATTCGAGAAGCTGAGCATAGCGATACGCGGGTCGATGTCGAGACGTCGGCAGAGGCGCACGGTGCCGAGGGCGATTTCGGCCAGTTGCTCGGCGGTGGGGTTAACATTGACGGTAGTATCGGCGAAGACCATGAGCCGGTCGCGGTTGGTCATGATAAACGCTCCGGCGGCGAGATTAACGCCTTCCTTCAGGCCGATGATCTGCAGAGCCGGCCTGAGGGTGTATGGATATTCGTGCTTGATACCGCTGAGGACGGCATCGGTGTCCCCGGCCTCCAGCATCATGCAGGCGAAGTAGGAGCGGTCGTTGAGGAGTTCTCGCGCCTTCTCCAGAGTGACCCCTTTGCGGCGTCGTTTCTCGTAGAGCATTTCGGCATAGGTAGTCATGCGCTCGCTCTGCAGGTGGTCGACGATCTGGACGCCTTCGAGGTTGATTTCGTGTTCGGCAGCGATGGCGTTGATGATGCTGCTACTGCCGAGGAGGGTGGGGCGACCGATCTGCTCTTTGACGATCTGGTGGACGGCACGGAGGATTTTGATCGACTCTGCCTCGGGGAACACGATGCGTCGAGGGTCACGTCGGGCCTTGTTCTTGAGGATCCGAACGACGCGTCGGCCCTGACCGATGCGTCGGGCGAGCTGCTCTTTGTATTCCTCGATGTCAACAGGGTGCTGCGCGACACCGGAGTCCATGGCGGCCTGGGCCACAGCGGAAGCTTCCCAGACAAGGATGCGTGGATCGAACGGTTTGGGGATCAGATACTCGCGTCCGAACGAGAAGTGATCGACGCCATAGGCGCGGGCGACAGAATCCGGGACGTCCTCTTTGGCGAGGTTGGCGAGTGCCTTGACGGCGGCGATCTTCATATCCTCATTGATGGCGGTAGCGGCGACATCGAGGGCACCGCGAAAGATGAACGGAAAGCCGAGGACGTTATTGACCTGGTTGGGGTAGTCGGAGCGTCCGGTAGCCATGATGACGTCGGATCGGGCCTCGACGGCATCGGGGTAGGTGATTTCGGGATCCGGGTTGGCCATGGCGAAGATGATGGGGTTGGGGGCCATCGACTTGACCATGTCTTTGGAGACGAGGTCTTTGATGGAGACGCCAACGAAGACATCGGCACCCTCCATCGCATCGGCGAGTGTGCGGGCATCGGTCTTGCGGACGAACTCCTGCTTGTAGGGGTTGAAGGTTTCGCCACGGCCCTCGTACATGACGCCCTTGCTGTCGACCATGAGCAGGTTCTCGTGTTTGACGCCGAGGGCGCAGTAAAGCTTGGCGCAGGCGATACCGGCGGCGCCGGCACCGGAGTAGACGACCTTGATTTTGTCGATATCTTTGTTGACCAGTTCGAGGGCATTGAGCAAGGCGGCGGCTGAGATGATAGCGGTGCCGTGCTGGTCATCGTGGAAGACCGGGATTTTCATGGTCTTCTTGAGGGTTTCCTCGATATAGAAGCACTCGGGGCCCTTGATGTCTTCGAGGTTGATGCCTCCGAAGGTCGGCTCGAGCAGTTGACAGGCCTTGATGACCTCATCGGGGTCCTCGGTGTTCAGTTCGATATCGAAGACGTCGACATCGGCGAATCGTTTGAACAGGACGCCCTTGCCCTCCATGACGGGCTTACCGGCAGCGGCGCCGATATTGCCGAGGCCGAGGACGGCGGTACCATTGGACACGACGGCCACAAGATTACCCTTGGCCGTATATTTGTAGACGGCAGAGGGATCGTGATAGATTTCCATACAGGGTTCGGCGACGCCGGGCGTGTATGCCAGCGACAGGTCGCGCTGAGTGCGGCAGGGTTTGGTGGAGGTCACCTCAATCTTGCCGGCACGGCCCTGAGAGTGATACTCGAGGGCTTCTTTCTTGGTTACCATTTGGTACAGACTCCTGAATAGTTTTCCCAGCAGTGCTGGTTACTTTTTTCACAAGCGGCAATATAGGGTGGGGGATTTGATGGTCAAGGGTTTTCGGTCTTGTTTCTGCGGTTTTTGGGATGCTTACGACCAGATGCCGGGGGCAATGGGGCCGAGGTACGGGGCTTGCACGGCAGGTGACGATGTAGTACACTTGGGGAATTCATCTGGCGTGAGGATAACGTGAGAGTATACACGGACAATGTGGTGTTTGCGGATCGGGTATTGACGCCGTCGGTGGGTGAATGGACTCCGATTGGTTTGCGGTCGGGGGCACTGGGGGGGCTGGCCGGGGCGTTGTACGGGGTTGATGTGCTGCTGTGCTCAGAGAAAGTGGTTGATGAGGAGTTCGAGCATTTGTTTCTGGTGGAGACGGCGCCGCGTTCGCAGTATGACGTGCTGATTGCGTGTGCTCGTGAAGGCGGTCAGTTGCCACACGGTATCCTGTGTCTGGCCGGTGAGGGGCGTCGGTTTCACGGCTTCCGGCAGCGTGCGTGGGCGTCGCCGCGGGGGAACATATACCTGTCGGTTTTCTTCGCGCCGAGACGGGAGATCGCATCGTTTGGGGCAGGGTTCATGGCGTTGGCGGCGGTCTCGGTGGCCGAGGCGATTGATACGGTGCCGGGGCTGGCAGGGCGGACACGGCTGAAATGGGTGAATGATATTCTGATCGATGAGGCCAAGGTGTGCGGGGTACTGGCGCATACCTTGAGCGAGGGGACACGGGTAACGGGGGCGATACTGGGGATTGGGCTGAATGTGGAGACGGTGCCACCGGTGGAGCCGACGGTGTTCGTGCCGAGAGCGGGGGCGCTGGTGGAGTACTGCCGGGAGGGGGAGAGTTGTTCGATGGGGGTGGTGCTGGGATACTTGATTGCAGCACTCGGTCGGAATTACCGTTTGCTGGTGGAGGATGGTTGTGAGCGGCTATTGGGAAAGTACCGCGAGCGCAGCGCGGTGATTGGCCGGGAGGTGACGGTGTATGATGACACGCCGGGTCGTGAGGGGGAGATAGTGGCCGAGGGCCGGGTAAGCGGCATTGGCGAGAACCTGGAGCTTCTGGTGGGGGATCGGGCAGAGCCGGTAACGCGGGGGCGACTGGCGTTCAAAAGTTTCCAGAGTACTTGAAAAGTTGTTGTGATTTTCGTATAGTAATGCCCTATCCGTGAGTGCAATCGAGGTTGCAATCATTTGACAACTTAGTCTCTTCGCGGTCGTCAGGGGTGAACTGCAGGCCGTTGGGGAGAAAGAGCCAACAAGCCGGGCGATCAAGACACGCCCCCCAATACGGGAGACTTTGCCATGGGATCGCTTGACCTCTTGCTGATGTGTCTGTCAGCGTTCATCGCAGTGTTTGTGTTGCTTTCTGTCCTTGCCCTGATCATGCGGGTGATCATTGCCGTTTTCCCTGAGAAGGTGCAATTGGTATCGGATGCAGCGGTGCTGGCCGCACTGGCGACGGTGGTAAGTTCAGTTTATCCGGGAACAAAAGTCACGAAGGTTGAGGAGATACAATGATTATCGCAAAGACCGCCAAGCAGATTCGGGTGATGTTCACGCCATTTCGCGACGGGCTGCAGAGTTCGTTTGGCGGGAAGGTGCGCCTGAACGACTTTCTTCCGGCGATGAAGGTAGCCGCGGAGGCTGGTATTCGCCACTTTGAGTTCGGGGGTGGAGCGCGCTACCAGGCACCGTATTTCTATCTGGGTGAGGATCCGTTTGAGGATATGAAGCGCATCAGCGAGACGGTAGGTCCGGGAGTGGACCTGCAGATATTGACGCGGTCGGTATCTGGTGTGACGCTGACGACGCAGAATATCGAGGCGCTGAATCTTCAGGCCAAGCTGATGAAGGAGTACGGGACGACGTGGGACCGGAATTTCGACTACATGAACGATGTGGACAATTTGATCAAGACTGGTCAGCCGATTGTTGATGCCGGAATGCACCACCAAGTGTGTATCGCGCTGATGGGGCTGCCGTTCAAGTCGGATAAGGTGCATACGCCGGAGTTCTATTTCGACATTGGCAAGCGGCTTCTGGACAGCGGGGTGCATATTGACTCTCTGTGCCTGAAGGATGCCAGCGGCACGACTGACCCGATGACGATCTACAGGACGGCGGTGGAGTTGAAGAAGGTCATGCCGCCGGAGATGCCGTTGTGGCTGCATACGCATGATACGGCGAGTACGGCGGTGGCGTGTTATATGGCCGGTATCGAGGGGGGCGTGGATGGCATTGACTTGTCGTGCCGTCCGATGGCCAGCGGTACGGTGCAGCCGGATGTGCGTTCGATGGCGCACGCGTTGAAGGGCAGTGGGTACACGCTGGATGTTGATCCGGCGGCGATGACGAAGATAGAGTCGATGCTGACGGAGTTGATGAACGAGTACGACTTCAACCCGACCACGACCAGCGCTGATGCGCGGGTGTTGGGTTTCCCGATGCCGGGCGGGGCGATTGGTCCCAACGTGCACATGATGGTGAAGGCCGGGATTCTGGATCGGTATTCGGAGGTGTTGTCGGAGTTCCCGGTGGTGGTGGAGGCCGGCGGTGCCTGGACCTCGGTGACGCCGGGTTCGCAGCAGTACTGGTTGCAGGCGTTCAACAACGTGTTGTACGGGCGCTGGGAGAAGATTAACGACGGTTACGGCAAGGCAGTGCTGGGGTATTTTGGCAAGACTCCCCTGCCGCCGGAGGAGAAGGTGGTGAAGATCGCGGCCGAGCAACTGGGACTGGAGCCGTTCACGGGTGATCCGCTGGAGGCAGCGCCGAACAACATCCCGGTGGCTCGTGAGGCGCTGAAGGAGCGCGGGATCGCGGTCACGGACAAGAATGTATTTCTGGTGGTGTCGGCGATGGTACCAGGCAAGAAGATGGAGATCAACGAGGGTATTCGTCTTCTGACGGGCAAGCCGAAGATCGATATTCCGCTGAAGAAGAAAGCCGATGATGTTCCGCCCAAGCCGGAGTCGGCAGCGGCGGCACCGTCGGTTTCGAGGGTGGCACCTTCGGTTTCCGGCCCGGTGACTTCGCGCTGTGTGGTGGAGGAGAACGGTGTGTCGCGGACGTTCATGGTGACAGTAGAGCCGGCCAACGGCGGCGGTTCGGCAGCGGCAGCGACCACGACGGCCCCGGCCCCAGCGACAACGGCTGCGGCGCCGGCCAGTTCCAACGGGACACCGGTGTACTCGACGTTTGCCGGGACGGTAGAGGTAGTTGATATCATGGTCAAAGTTGGTGACAGCGTAAGTGAGGGTCAGGTTATCGCCGGTATTGAGGCGATGAAGGCCCGCCATGATATCAAGAGCCCGATTGCCGGCAAGGTGTCGTCAATTGATGTTGAGATTGGAGACGAGATAGATCAGAGTAAACCTATACTAACAATATCATAAGGAAGCCGGACATATGGAGACATTCCTGGAGCTTGTCAATCAGTCCGGTTTCGCGCATCTGGCGTGGGGTAACTGGGTAATGTTCGCGGTGGCGGGGGTGCTCATCTATCTGGCAATAGCCAAGAAGTATGAGCCCCTGCTGCTGATTCCGATTGGTTTTGGGGCGATTCTTGCGAATCTGCCACTGGCCGATATGGGGTCATACGGTGAGGGGATTATAGCGCTGATCTACAACAGCGGCATCAAGACGGAGTTGCTTCCCCCGATCATTTTCCTTGGGGTGGGGGTGTTGACTGACTTTCGCCCTCTGCTGGGTCGGCCGTTGACGTTCCTTCTGGGAGCATCGGCGCAACTGGGGATATTCATGGCAGCGCTGGGCGCATATTATCTGATGGGCTTCACGCCGCAGGAAGCAGCGAGTATCGGGATAATCGGGGGGGCTGACGGTCCGACGAGTATCTTCCTGGCCAGTCAGATGGCGCCCCATTTGCTGGGTCCGATCGCGGTGGCAGCATACAGCTATATGTCGCTGGTGCCGATCATCCAGCCGCCGATCATACGCTTGCTGACGACGAAGCACGAGCGGGCGATCGACATGCCGCAGATCAGGCCGGTGTCAAGAACAGCGGTGATCCTCTTCCCTATCGTGACCGGGATTGTGGCATCACTGGCGATCCCGACCGCGGCGCCATTGATTGGGCTGCTGATGTTCGGTAATCTGCTTCGCGAGTGCGGTGTGACGGAACGGCTGAAGAAGACTGCGGGGGGGGCGTTGATTGACATCGTGACCATATTCCTTGGGCTGTCGGTCGGAGCAACTATGGACGCGGCGCATTTTTTGACGTACCAGACGATTCTGATACTGGTGCTGGGCGCGGTGGCGTTCTCCTTTTCGACGGCCGGTGGTGTTATACTGGCAAAGGTCTTGAATCTGTTTTTGTCACAGAAGATCAATCCGTGCATCGGTGCGGCGGGCGTCTCGGCGGTGCCTATGGCCGCGCGGGTGGTGCAGCAGTTCGTGTCCGATCAGACGAACGGCAGGGTGAACCCGTTGATGCCGGCCATGGGGCCGAATGTCGCCGGAGTTATCGGATCGGCGGTGGCGGCGGGGGTGTTCTTGTCTCTTCTGATGTAGTCGGATGGGGCAAACAGGAGACGAGTACTGACGTTGATGGGCATCTGGGTGGCGGGTCATGCGATCCGGCACTCACTTTTTTCTTTGTGCCAGTGGACAGGTTCTTTTACCATTGCATGCGGTAGACGCGCTGGCGGTCAGAGGAGGAGCGCCCGCCATTGAAGTTCCCGCCGCCGCGGATCCTCAGGAGTACCCACAGGACAACATAGCCGAAGACGAAGCCGCCGACGTGGGCCATCCAGGCCACTCCCCCGCCGGTGGTGCCGCCCAGCATGGACATCAGCAGTTGGTAGATGAACCAGAACCCGAGGACTACCTTCGCCGGCAGGTGCAGGAACTGGATGAAGACGAAGATCATCAGGATGGTGATTTTGGCCCGGGGGTGCAACACCATGTAGGCACCCATGACGCCGGCGATGGCACCGGAGGCTCCGACCAGGGGAATCTGGGAGTGGGGGCTGAAGAGTGTATACAGCCCGATCGCGGCGAGTCCGGCCAGCACGTAGAACAGGATGAATCGGATAGGACCGAAGTAGTCCTCGATGTTATTGCCATAGATCCACAAGAAGAGCATATTCCCTATCAGGTGCATCCAGCCGCCGTGCATGAACATGGAGGTGAAGGCGGTAAGGTACGGTGAGGCGGGGATTTGGGGTGTCAGTTCGGCGGAGGTGACCAGTTCCCAGGGGATGAAACCGTACTGGATGGTGAATATCTGAAAGCCACGGGCGCCGAGGGACCAGGCGTACAGAAAGATGGCGCTGTTGATAACGATCAGGGCGACGGTGACCCAGGGTTTGCGGATGGTGGGCTGATCGTCTTTAATCGGGATAAACACGTTACTCCGGTCTTTCTTGAGCGGTGCTTACGGGCTTGCCTACATAACAGTGAAATCGATGGTTTGTTCGGCGCTGTTGCCGGCCCGATCGGTAGCCCTGATGGTCAGTCGCTGGGGGCCTTTGGACATAGGGGTGTTGGGCCAGGTTCGCAGGACATTGGTTTCGAAGTCGTACTCCGGGATCAGCCACTCGCCGTTGAGAGTGATATGGAAGGCGGTGTCATCGCCGATCCCCGAGACGGTATCCTTGACGAGGAAACGCAGTTCCTGCATGGGGTCATTGGTTCTGGATCCGGCGTAGATGGTGATGGGCCGGATGTTCGGTGGATCGAAGTCGTGAATGGCGCCGAACAGCCCCCCGCCTCTGGATTTGGCGGTGAAGGCGCGGCGTTCGGAGTTCCAGGTATTGTCGAGCCACACCCAGCTTTGTTTTTTCTCGTCCCGCCAGCAGATGCCGGAGAGCGAATCGGTGTGGTTGATGCCCTGGAATGTCATACGGACGAGGTAGTCTTCGCGGCAGACGAAGGCCTCGGGCATGATCAGGTACTTGTCGGAATTGAGTTGTTCTCGCCACCGCTGGTGGACAGGGATTCTGACTATTTCCACAAAGCGGGGCTGATAGAATGTCCTTTTGCCGAAGCCGAGGCTCAGCCGGTGGTCGATGTCAATCCACTCTTCGTCGCGAAGGCCAACGACGGCAATCTGTACGGGGCGCGAGAAGGTGACGGCGTAGGTGGTATCACGCGAGAGCGAGCCGCCGATGCGATCAACGCGGCGATACTGGGGCCTGGGGGGGATCAGGCACAGATGGGTGGCCATGTGGCGAAATTCGGGATACTCAATGCCGAGCAGGCTGTCTTTGTGGTACAGCTCGACGCGGGCCACAGCGCCCAGATTGCCATCGCTGTTGATGGCGACGAGCAGGCCGTCGTCGATGACTTCATGTTCAACGGTGATACGGCCGGGGCCACGATCGAGGACACCGTTGAAGACGGTGTCGGGAATGACGCCGGCGTGACGGCTGTGGAGGAACAGGCCCAGGACGGCGACATGGGTGCGGAAGCCCTCGATGGCGGCATATATTCTATCGCCTGTGAACTCGAATTCCCGGATGTTTTTGACGTAGCCCCACTTGTCGCCGATATTCATCATGATGGTGGCTGAATCGATACCGAGGGCTTTGTGGTTCGCTGTTGCTGAGAGCCAGAAATGGGTAATTCTGAGGGTATCGGTGTGATCGACGGCGGTGGAGTCCAGCGTGTAGACGGCTCCGGGGGGGCCCCAGAGGAAGGAGAATTCGAGTTCGCTTTTGTTGTTGAAAGCGTCCTCGGCGACGATGCGGGCGGTGTGAAGGCCGATGCTCTCGGTCCGGTTGGCACCGAAGATACCGCCATTGGCCTGCGAGGCCATGCTGCCGGGGAACATGTTGTAGGGTGGCTTGAAGAGTCGGCGGACACGCTTGCTGCCGTCGACGGCTGACGGGTGATCGTACTCGAGCAGGGCGAAGCGGTTAGTTTCGAAGGTGACGGAATCAAGTTGAGAGCGGAAATACAGCTCGTCATCGATATAGAGGCTGAGGCTGTAGACGGCCTGTCTCATGCCTCCGGCCCGCATCTGGTCGAAGCAGTCGACGAGCAGGCCAAAGGGTCGGTTCAGGTAGATGAGGGTATCGAGGGTGAACTTGCCCTTGCCGACTCGTTTGACGTCGAAGAACTGGCGCCGGGTACCGTCGTAGAAGAGCGAAGATTCATCGGTAAGCTCGAAGCCGAGGCGGTCGATTGTGGGTCTGACGTTGTCGTTGAGTTTGAAGCCGACGGTCAGGGGATTGAGCGGGGTGTTGCCGGCATGTCGAGTTTCAAGGTGCAGATGAGGGGCGCCGATGCCGGTCTGGCCGGAATAGGCGATGAGGTCTCCCCTTTTGACACGGATCTGGTCTTTGAGCAGGTGTTCGTCGGTGTAGTATCGTCTTGTTTCAAGCTGTCTTCTGCGGATGAAATCATCGATATGGGAGTTGAAGCGATCGAGGTGTCCGAAGACATAGAGGTAGCCATCGTCGCCCTGGAGATACAGGGCCTTGCCATAGCCGGTGTAGGCGGTACGGACGCGCCAGATGTAGCCGTCGGCGGGGGCGAAGACTTTGCGGCCGACCTGGCCGCCGGTACGCAGGTCGATGCCGAAGTGGAAGTGTCCGGGGCGGTAGTCGCCGAAGCCGCTGGAGAGGTCGATTGTTCCTTCAAGTGGCCATTTGGGGCCGGAGTGGGCCGGTTGGGCGAGCAGGAGAGAAGTCAGGAGTAAACCGAAGAAGATGCATGTCGATAACTTCATCATAGAGTAGTGCTCCCGCTGAAAGCGTGGTTTGTAAGAATATCGAAAAACCGAGCCGAAACCCAAGGAAAATTGTAAAATATCGGGACCGGGATGTTGCAAATGCGGTCCGGTAGGTTATATTTTCGGACTGTCGGTTAGTTATACATGCGTTACCGGCTTTCTGTTGTGGAAAGACGATAAGAATCACAAGGAGTAGTTGCCATATGTTCGATGCTTTGCGCAGAATGATCCTGCCCATCATAATAATCGTGCTGGTGTTTTTTGTGGGCATGATTGTGCTTGAATGGGGTGCTGATCTCACCGGTGGAGCCTACAGTCGGAATCCGAACCTGGCGGGGGTGATCAATGGTGAGGAGGTCGGTTGGCAGGTATACAACCAGATTTACAATAACATCTACCAGTCCGAGGCTGCCAAAGTAGAAGATGAGCTGCCCGATGCGAAGCTGGAGCAGATTCAGGAGCAGGCCTGGCAGGAGCTTCTTCGCGAACGGCTGTTGTTGCAGCAGGCCGAGAAGTACGGCATTGTGGTGACAGATGAGGACGTGTATCAGTACCTGCGGATGAGCCCGCCGTCATACTTGCAGCAGTTGCCCTATTTTCAGACCGAGGGACGGTTCGACCCACAGAAGTACATTTCGGCGCTGGCCGATCCGCAGTTTGCCCCGTTCTGGAATCAGCTGGACCCGCAGTTGCGCAATGATCTGAAGCGCATCAAGGTGCAGGAGGCGGTGATCCGCAACGCGCACGTGACCGAGGAAGAGGTCAAAGAGGCGTATTTGACGGACAACGAGAAGATTCGGATCGGTATGGTGAATGTGCCGTATTCGCGCTTCTCTCGACCTCCGCCGCAGAGTAGCGATGAGGAGATGGAAGCCTTCTTCCATGAACGTCGCGAGGACTATACCGTTGACGAGCGGGCAACTTTGAATGTGGTTCTGGTGGAGAAGGAGCCTTCGCGTCTTGACTGGGAGGCGGCCTTCAAGCGGATTCAGGCGGTCGAGGATTCGATCAAGCAGGGCGGGGCGGATTTTGCTGAGATGGCCCGTCAGTATTCGGAGGACGGCAGCAGCAGCAAGGGGGGTGACCTGGGCTGGTTTGGCAAGGGTCAGATGGTGGCCGAGTTTGAGCGGATGGCGTTTTCGCTGAGGGACAGTGGTCAGGTATCGGAGCCGGTGCGGACGCGTTTTGGCTGGCACCTGATTCAGTATCATGGTTCGCGCGAGGCGGAGAGACCGCGCGGCGGCAGCACCAGCGACACGAAGGAGCAGGAGATTCATGCCTCTCATATTCTGATCCGGGCGGAAGCCTCGCGCGAGACGCTGGACGCGGCGTATCGTCAGATGGCCGAGTTCCAGTCGGCGGCGCGGAGTGCGGGGTTTTTCAAGGCGGCCGAGGACCTTGGTCTGGAAGTACGCAAGACAGGGTATTTCCAGGAGGGGCGCAATATCCCGGTGATAGGTCGTGATGCGAAGGCCAGTGAGTTTGCGTTTTCGGCCAAGCAGGGTGCGATAACGAACGTCATGGAGAACAACTCAGCATTCTATGTAGCTCAGCTCGATGAGCGTCTGCCGGCTGGTCCGGCAACGTTCGAGGAAGCCAAAGAGAAGGTCCGGCTGGACATTCTCAAACACAAGGTGGCGTCGATGTGTCGGGATACGGCGCAGGTGATCTGGCACGAGATGGTCGGCGGCAAGAGCATGTCGCAGGCGGCCAGGGCGCATGGTTTAGAGTATGAAGAGACGGAGATGTTCAAGCGTTTCGATCACGTCAAGGATATCGGCCGTGACCCGGTGTTTCACGGGGCGGCATTTTCGATGAAGCACATCAATGATACACTGCCGCCGGTGGATTATGACCAGGGGACGGTGATCATGACGTTATTGGAGCGGACGGCTCCTGATTTGACGCTGTACACGCAGCAGCGCGATTCGCTGGCGGCGATGCTGCAGTTGTCCAAGCAGCAGGAGTTGTATGGTCGCTGGTGGGACAAGCTGGTAGCCGAGGCCAAGATTGTCAACAATACGAATCGGACGGACGACTATGGCTCGACGCTGTAAGGCGCGATCAAGACAAGAGCAAGACAAGTAGTACATAGTCACGAGGCCCCTGCCTGACGCATCAGGCGGGGGCTTTCTCGTGGCTGGATTTGGTGACGAGGCGGACGAGGGCGGCCCCGCCCCAGACCAGTTCAAGGGCGACGAAAGGCCAGGTTTCGGTTGCCCAGGCGTACCAGGTGGCCAAAGAGGCGCCCAGCAGGTTCATCAGCAGATAGACGGTGCTCTTTTCTGTGAGGAGCCGGGTCAGATTGAGGACGAAGGCAAGCAGCAGCAAGCCGGCGCCGACGGTACCGATGATAAGGGGGGTGTTGGTCATGGGGATATCACCCTCGGATTTGACGTTTTTGAGCCAAGGCGTGGCTCGCGGGCAGTGATGGATTCAGGTTGGAGTTGCTGCAGCGAAACCGCAGCAGAGTCGGCGAACAGGGTGGCTGTCTGCCGATGTGAGTGATCGCGGGCTGAGGCGGCATCGTGCTCAGCAGTTTTCGTAGTTGGGGCCTTCCCCGCCCTGCGGCGTGACCCAGCGGATAACCTGATACGGGTCGGCTATGTCGCAGGTTTTGCAGTGGACGCAGTTGGATGGCGTGAGCTGGAGGCGGAGTTTGCCCGGGCGGGTCTCATCCTCGACCATCTCGTAGACATGGGCCGGGCAGAAGTGCTGGCAGGGGTTGCCGAATTCCTCAGTGCAGCGGTTGTTGCAGATGTCGTAGTCGGAGATGACCAGGTGGGAGGGTTGTTCTTCCTCGTGTATGGTGCCGGACTTGTAGACATCGGTGAGCTTGTCGAAGGTGTACTCGTTGTCGAACTTGATGGTTGCCTTCTCGGGCTTCTTGCCGAAGCGTTTCTGGTAGTGCTCGATAGTGAGCATGTACTTATGGTCACGGTCGTGGCGGCGACGGTCAAACAGTCCGCGGCCGCCGGTGATCATCTGGATACCGGCATGGAACAAACCGGAAAGCAGGCCGTGATCGAACCCCTGATGGAAATTGCGATTTTTGTAGAGCTCTTTTTTGGCCCAGCTGCTTTCGAAGCGATCGGCATAGGTTTTGAGGCGATCGGCTGAGAAGTCATCGGCCTTGAGGCACTCGAAGACGGTCTCGGCGGCCATGATGCCGGATTTGATGGCCAGGTGGATGCCCTTGAGCCTGGCGGGGTTGAGCATTCCGGCGCAGTCGCCGCACAGCAGGAGGCCATCGTGCCAGAGCTTCGGCATGGAGTAGTAGCCGGCATCGGGGATGGTCTTGGCGCCATAGTGGAGCATTTCGCCGCCCTCGAGGATTCGTCGCAGGAGCGGGTGGCATTTGTAGCGCTGGAACTTCAGGTGGGGATCGTTAGTCGGGTCGGGGGAATTGAGGCCGACGGCATAGCCGACGGAGACAAGGGTGTCGCTCATGCCGTAGACCCAGCCGCCGCCGTACTCGTGACCGGGCTGGGGCCAGCCGATGGTGTGGATGACATCGCCGGCCTTGATGCGTCCCTCGGGAACCTTCCACACTTCTTTGACACCGGTGAGATAGGACTGAGGGAGGGCGTCGGCAAGCAACTGCGGGATGCGTTCGAAAGCATGGCGCGTCAGGGATCCGTGAACGCCTTCGCACAGGAGGGTGACTTTGGCCTTGACGAGTGATCCCGGTTCGAAGTTGGAACGTGGCTCGCCCTCCTTGTCGAGGCCCATGTCGACAGTCTGGACGCCGATGACACGTCCTTTTTCGATGAGCAGATCGTATCCGGCGAGTCCGGCGAAGATGTCCAGACCGGCGGCCTCGGCCTGTTCACCGAGCCAGGCGGTGAGTTTGTTCAGGGAGACGATATAGTTGCCGTGATTGCTGATCGACGGAGGTGTGAAGGGGAACCTGGTTGCGCCGCTCTCGGACAGATAGTACATGGCATCGGACGTGACCTCGGCTTCGAGGGGAGCGCCTTTGTCGGCGAAGTCCGGGATGAGTTCGGCGAGTCCGCGCGGGTCCATAACGGCGCCGGAGAGGGCGTGGGCACCGACGTGGGCGCCCTTTTCCATAATGAGGATTTCGGGGGTTTGCAGATCGCTGTCGCTGCCGACAAGCTGCATGATCTTGAGAGCTGCGGCCAAGCCAGCCGGTCCGGCACCTACGATGAGTATGTCAGTTTCGAGAATGTCGCGTTCGATATCCATGTATACCACCTTTGCTGTTTAGTATGGGCGGAATATAGGAAACGGGCGTGAAAAATGAAAGTGAATGTGCGTCGCTGGCGACGTTCAATTCTCAGGCGCAGCAATCACGGAAGTTCAGGCGACGACCTCAGGACAGGTCTTGCGTATCAGGTCCTTGCCCTGCGGTGATGATTGCTGGGCTGCGGTGGATTCTGCAGTTCGCGCGGTGTTCCGTTGTTATTGAGCTGCAAGGCCTCGGCGATTCTCTTGCGATCGGCGCCGACAGTCACCAGACGAGAGGTCTTGAGAATAGGGCGTCGCAGCACCGTCGGGTCCTCGCTCACCTTGTCGAGGAGCTGGCGGCGATTGAGGCCGTCCTCGCTGTCGCCATTGGCCGGGTGCAGGGTTGAGGCCGGGTTGATGAAGTGCTCAAGGCTGAGATTGCCGACGAGTTCGTAGAACTCGGCGGGAGTGAACGGTTGTTTGCCGATATCGCGAACGGTCAGCAGAATCCCGGCGTCCTCAATGAATTTCTGCATTTCGGCGCACAGCTCGTCGTTGCCATAGGTGTAAAGTGTTGCACGCTGGGGAGCCATGATTCCTCCTGGGTATCTTTCAATGTCAAAAACAAGCCACGTAGGGCGGTTGTTCTCCCGGATCGAGACGATGGAATTCTGGGAGAGTGTAAGATCAGTGCGGCGTCTTAAACGAACTTCCCTCCGACGCCGAGAGATCATGAAACGAGCCGTATATTAATTCGAAAAATCTACAAAGTTGTCAACCAAATTCGAACTAATCATGAACAGAAAAAGTCTTGCAGGAAAAAGGGCCTGTTTGTCTGGAGAGTGTGCTGTCGGCACACAACGGCTGTTCCCCCGAAACATGAAGCCTTGTGCAAGCTTCCTCCATTTGATTATACACTATCACTGGAAATTGGTTGCGCCGTAGCGCGGTGTCCTTGCTGAGGTTATCGGCCTTTCACCCGGCTGACTTGAGGCGTCGACAGTCAGATCTTCATGGCCACGGCGAGGCCGTCGCGCAGCGGCAGGATGGTGGTGTAGAATCTGCTGTCGTGCATCAGCTCCCGGGTGAAATCGACAATGGCCCGTGTGGTGTCATCCTGGTCGCGGTCGGCGACACGACCTGACCAGATGACGTTGTCGGTGATGAACAGGCCTCCCTTTTTGAGTCTGGTGGCCGCCAGATCAATGGTGCTCAGGTAGTCTTTCTTGTCAATATCGTTGAAAATGATGTCGAATGGGCCGGAGAGGCTCTCGGCGATTCTCAGGGCATCGCCGACCTGGAAATCGAAGTGGCTGTCGAGTCCGGCCTGTTTGAAGAACTCGAGGGCGAGGCGTTTGTTCTCCCGGTCGTTGTCGGTAAGGATGATGTATCCCTTGCGCTGGGTGGCCAGAGAGAACCAGAAGGCGGAGTAGCCAAAGCCGGAACCCAGTTCAAGGATGCGGCGGGCCTTGGTGAGTCTTGCGGTCTGATAGAGGTAACGTCCGACCAGCGGTCCGACGATGGGGAAGTTTGTCTCCCTGGCATAGCGCTCCATTTCGCGCAGAGCGGGTGACCGTTCCGGAATGGTCTTCTCGAGGTAAGCGTGAATTTTCTTATGCATTGGTACTCTGGTTTTGCCGTCACGAATGAGCCAAAGGTCCAGACCGCGCACAGCGCGGCAGTCAATCGTCATACTGAGCAAACCGAAAAATCTCGGAAAAGGTTTCCCATTTCCGGAGTAGAGATACATGGCGAAGCTGTTAGTCGTGCTCGTGCTGCGGATACGCGCGCCGCTCGCGGGAAGCCGGGTCGGTGGCATCTGTCGGTCGACGCCTGCGGGAGAAAGCAGACCAGAGGCCTCCAATAATCATGAGAGCGGTGCCGAGCCAGAAGAAGTTGATCAGGGGCTTGGTGGAGATGTCGACTGTCAGTGATTCGGGTATGGTATCAGCGGGCGGAAGGAACGGTCCGCTGACGGCCAGCACGACTGAGCGGTGGTTGGGGTCGACGGCGGCAATGCGAAGGCGCCCGTAGCCCTGGTTGAAGATCTCTTTGGTGGCGACGACGGTATCGGCCTCGATCAGTAGCTGGGGGCGGAGCATTTCTGTGTGTTCGCCGTAGGTGACCTCGATGACGGCGATGGCGCGAGCGTCCTTGTCGTGGTGTTCGGGGACCTCAAAGCCGAAGAAGCGGAAGGTGTACTTGTCGATAGCGACGGTCTCATTCAGGGCGAGGGTGATGCGGCCGGGATCGGACAACTGCTCGAAGCTGAAGGCGAGGGGGGCGAGATAGACGTCTTGCAGCGGGGACTTGTGGATCCATGGGCGGCGCATGATCTGGTCGGAATTGGCGGGGAACTCGTGAGGCAGGTGGGCGTACAGGGTGTCCTCTCCCCTGTTGACGGTGACGAGGCAGTCAAAGCCGAGCGGGGTTTCGACGAAGCCGGTGTACGTGAGATGGTAGCCGAGGGCGTTGGCTGAGTCTGACTTCGACAGGGTGAGCGTCCGTGAATCTGACAGCCCTGATGAGGCGACGGCACCGATCAAGGCGACAGCGAGACCGATGTGGGCCAGGAAGGCGCCGGCGCTGCGTCTGTCGCGGAGGCGTTCGATTAACAGTGGGGCGTTGCTGCACGCGGCCCAGATGGCGGCAACAATCAAGGCAAGATAGCCCAGATGCCAAGTGACCTCGAGGATGACAAGGACGAGGGCAACGACGAGGCCTGTCAGCAGTCCGACGGCCAGCAGGAGCTGGCGGGCAAGGCCGTGGTTCCATCGGAAGGCCGGGAACATGGCCAGCAGTATCAGGACGCTGACAGCGACCGGGGTCATGGTGCGGGTGTAGTAGTCGATGTCAACGGCGAAAGGATCACCGAACAGACCGGAAAGCAGGGGTGCGGACGTGCCCGCCAGAACGAGGATACTTCCGGTGAACAGCACCAGTACACCGAGGACGAGCAGCCAGGTACGGGAGGCAACGGCTGTGTATGAGCGACCGGCGGGTATATCGCGCCAGCGCCAGAGCAGCAGAGTCAGGCCAAGCACGACGAAGCCGCCGAGGGCTGCGACGAGGAAGGAGTTGATGCCGAGATTGACGAAGGAGTGGACGGAGAAGTCGGCCAGAACGCCGCTTCGAGTAAGGAAGGTGCCATAGAGTACGGACCAGAAAGCGAGAGCGGCCATAACGACGGCGAAGCGCAGAAGGGCCTGACGTCGGCGGCTGACGAAGAGGGTGTGGAGCAGCACGGTAAGCAGTATCCAGGGGATGAGCGAGGAGTTTTCGACCGGATCCCATGCCCAGTAGCCGCCCCAGCCGAGTGTTTTGTAGGCCCAGTAGCCGCCCATGACAAGGGAGATCGCGATGGCCGCCCATGTGATGAGGGTCCAGGGGCGAGCGAATTCCAGCCACTCGTGGTATCGTCGATCGACAAGGGCGGTCATGGCGTAGGCGAACGGAATCACGACGCCGGCGAAGCCGACGAACATGATGGGCGGGTGGATGGTCATCCAGAAGTCACGCAACAGCGGGTTGAGGCCGCGGCCGTCGGTGAGGACGAAATCGGCGAGGGCGAAGGGGGAGCGCGCAATGAGCATCAGCAACAGGGCCAGCGAGAACAGGGACACAAAGACCATGACACCGGGTTCGAAGCTGTCGCGACGCTGGACGATGAGCAGCCCGAAGAGCTGGACAAAGAACAGCCAGAGCAGGAAAGTGCCTTCCTGTCCGGCCCAGAGGGCGCTGATGAGGTAGTGCAGGGGCAGGTCGGTCGAGGAGTAACTGGCGACGTACGCAACAGTGAAGTCGTGGGTGAGAAACAGATACCACAGCAGGGTGACGGCAAGCGAGACACACAAGGAGGAGGTTCCCAGGGCGGCCCGAGCGGCGGCTGCCAGATGGGTACGGCCGCGCCAGACGGCAGCATAGGAGACGATAGTCAGCAGGACGGCAGCGGCGGCAATGAACAGGAGCAGGTTGCCGAAATGTGCCATGTGTGCCATAGGTGCCACGCGGGTTAGCGGTTTGCCCCCGGACCTTGCGGTTTAGTTGCCGGCGCCCGCCGCGCGGGGGATGCGTTTGTTCTTCGGCGGCAGGATAACCTCGGCCGTGCCTCCGGAGATGTCCACGAGACGTTCGATCACCTGCTCGACGAGGAACTCGGGGGTTGAGGCGCCGGCAGTAATGCCGACCTGCTCGATGGCGGGATCGTCGAACCACTCGGTCTTGATATCGTCTGCAGTGCCGATCAGGATGCCGCGACCACAGATGGCATCGGAGATCTGCGCCAGGCGGCTGGAATTGGCCGAACTGGCGGAACCGACGACCAGCATCATGTCGACTTTCGGCGCCAGATCCATGACGGCGGATTGCCGTTTGGTGGTGGCATTGCAGATGGTGTTAAAGACACGAATATGGGGCCATTTGGCAACGGCTAATTTTTCGACTTTGAGGAATTCGTCCCGGTGCGACGTGGTCTGCACTGTCAGACCGAGTTTGCGGTCGAACCATTCGGGCAGGGCCTTCAGTTCCTCGGGGGTGCTGACCACCGTAATGTGGTCGGGGGCGTGGCCGATGACGCCCTGGGTCTCATCGTGATTGCGGTCACCGTAGTGGACGATGTGATAGCCGTTGGCGACGACCTTGTGGAGTATTTCGTAGATGCGGCTGACCAGCGGACAGGTGGCATCGATGACATTCAGGCCCTTGTCTTCGGCTCTTTGAATAACATCGGGGCTTATGCCGTGAGCCGAGATAATCAGGGTGCCTGCCTTGACATCATCGACAGTGAACGCCTGAGCGACGCCCTTGTGTTTGAAGTCATCGACGACGGCCTCGTTGTGGACGATTTCGTTAAGGATGGTGACCGGTTCGCCGGAACGTTCGCGGGCGGTCTGGTCAGCGATATTGATAGCCCGCTTCACGCCCATGCAGAAGCCACGGTGGCGGGCAAGGATGATTTTCTTCAGCATGCGTTCTCCAGAAGTCGCTTTGATTGGTTAAACGCTTTGTAACTGCTGCGAACGAGTGGCCCGGCCTCGACATGGCCGAATCCGATCTGTTTGCCGATGCGGGCCAGCTCAGTGTATTCGTCGGGGCGGTAGAACTTCTCGACCGGCAGGTGGTCAAGCGAGGGGCGCAGGTACTGGCCGATGGTGACGATATCGCAGCCGGTTTGGAATATCTGGTGCATGAGTTCAATGATCTCCTGGGTGGTCTCCCCCAGTCCGACCATGAAGCCGGTCTTGACGACCGGGCGCGGGCGGTAATCGGCGGCGCATTTGAGGATGTCAAGTGAGCGGCGCAGTTTCATGGCGGGGCGGACGCGCTTGTAGAGCCTCTGGACGGTTTCGACATTGTGGGCGAAGACATCGACGCCGGAATCAAGGACGGCGTGGACGGCCTGCATGTTGCCACGGAAGTCAGGCACGAGGAACTCCACCTTGACATCGGGGTCACGTCGGCGCAGCTCGTGCATGGTGTCGACGAAGATGGAGGCGCCGCCGTCGGGGAGGTCATCGCGGGTGACCGAGGTTATCACGACCTGCTTCAGGCGCAGCTTGCCGACGACCTCGGCGAGGCGTCGGGGTTCATCGGTATCGAGGCCCAGAGGCCGGGCTTTGGTGACATCGCAGAAATTGCAGCCGCGGGTGCAGTGGTTGCCGAGGATCATGAAGGTGGCGGTGCCTTCCTCGTAGCATTCGCGGATGTTGGGACAGGCGGCCTCCTGACAAACCGAGTGCAGGCCGTGTTCTTTGAGCAGACTGTGGACGCGTCTGAAATTGGGGCCGGATTTGGGCTTGATTCGTATCCACGCGGGAAGGCGGGTGTGGGGGACCTGAGCGCGTTCGCGTTTGGGGGGCGATTTCGGCTGCGGGCTGTGGGCGGAGTGGTCGCCGGCTGATTGTGTGAAGAACAGCTTGTACATGGTCTGTTATCGGTTCCGGGTGCCTTGTGCGCCTTTTCGGAGATTGTCAGGCCGATCCTTTCAGGGCGAATGAACGCAGGAAGAATTCCAGCAGCCGGGTGTCATCGTCCAGTTCGGTATGAAAGGAGCTGGCCATCAGCATATCCTGTCTGAGTAATACGGGGCTGTTTTCGAATTTCGCAAGGGTAATTACCTCGGGGCCGAGACGGGCGATTTTGGGGGCGCGGATGAAGGCGGCCCTGAGGGTGACCTGTTCTTCGTCGAGGCGGGCAATGATCTGCTCGTCGAACGAGTACACCTGGCGACCGTAGCCGTTGCGGACAACATCGATGTCCATCAGTTGCAGTGGTGTAACCCCGGAGAGGTTATCCTGGATGTTTATGGCGAGCATGATCATGCCGGCACAGGTGCCCCAGACGGGGCGGGAGGCGGCAAACTGCCGCAGGGGCGTGCGCATGCTGAAGCGGTCCAGCAGGATGCTCATAGTGGTGGATTCGCCGCCGGGTATGATGATGGCGTCGAGGTCATTGAGGTGACCGGTCTGACGGACAGGAGTGCTGCGGGCGCCGACGAGTCCGAGCTGGTGCTGGTGGCGTTCGTAATCGCCCTGAAGGGCGAGAACGCCGACTGATAAGGAGTCGAATGTGCGCATTGTGTTATCCGGTACCATTGAACGACATTAAGCGGCTGAGGGTGCCAAGAAAGTGCCGGCGGGGCAGTTGGTCAAGGGGACGTTGTTGATTTTGTGTGGTGGCGGGAGCGACCGGCAATGATGGCAGCATTTCCAGATATGCGAGAGGGCAGTTGGTTACAGGCCAAGGGAGGGCTGGGAGCCTTCGATGGCGGGGTATTCGGAGTACTCGCGGCCATCGAGAAGACGGCCGGTGGTCTTCTTGTTGGGTCCTCCCCACTGCTTGAAGAAGAAGGGGACATCCTGGCGGCGACACTGAGCACGCAGGCTGGTGACCCACTGGCGTTTCATGGGGCGGGCGCCGGGGCCGGATTCGCCGCCGACAACGGCCCAATCGATACCGGAGAGGTTGACCTCGCCCAGATCGCCCAGCAGTGGCTCCAATGACAGCCATTTGATAGTGGCGGGCGTGCGGCGGAGGTCGTTGATGCGGTAGAGATAATCGCGGAGTTCGACGGTAACGCCCATCCAGAGATTGGGGGGCCAGTCGAGTTTGCCTGAGAGGCGGACAAGGCGCTTGGAGCGCTTGGTAAGCAGTTGGAACTGGTGCCAGTGGGCGCGCTTGATGGTGTCGAAGACCTGTCGGACGAAGCCGAGGGGGATATCGGGGTGGAACAGGTCGCTCATGGAGTTGATGAATATCAGGCGCGGGGTTTTCCAGTGCAGGGGCTGGTCGAGGATGTCCGGGTGAAGGGTGACCTTGAAACCGTGACGGTACTTGGCGACGCCCATAGCCTGGAGGCGGTGGGCCATGCGTTCGGCATAGCAGTGATCGCAACCGGGGCTGACATGGTCACAGCCGGTGACGGGGTTCCACGAGGAGTGGGTCCATTGGATGAGTGTCTTTGACATCTTGCAGGTCTTTCTGCCCTGACGTTCTCCCTGGCTGCAACATCATGCTCGCTGGGCTGTCTTAGTCTGATATACACGCCAAAAGGCAGCGTGAGGCAATCACATTCGGTCCGGGAGGGTCTCAGACAAAGACTCGACGGGCGCTGAAACAATGCCAGCGGGATCGCGTAATTGGTGAATAAAGCTATCCAATTGCTGAGAGATGGCGGGAATTACCCAGCCTCCGCAGGGAGAAAGGTCGTAATGGTGAAAAAGATAGTTCTGATAATGCTGGCAGTGGCGCTGGTCGGCAGTGTGCTGTTTTTCGCAATCGACGGTACGGCGAGCAAAGAAGACAGCTTCAAGACGATTGCGGCGGACACCGGTGATATTGTGGAGAAGGCGCTGGCGGTGGGGCGGATCGAGCCGGTGAAAGAGGTGTCGATCAAGTCCAAGATCCCGGGGATAGTGCGGCGGATATTCGTCGAGGTGGGGGATGTGGTCAAAGTGGGGGATCCGCTGTTTGATATCGCTCCCGATCCGACGCCGCTGGAGTACGCCGAGACGAAGCGCCAGGTGGAACTGGCGCAGGTGTCGTTTGACAATGCCAAGCTGGAGCACGACCGCGCCAGGCAGCTCAAAGACAAGCAGTTAGTGTCCAACCAGGAGTATGAGCGGGCGGCCCGTGTGTTTGAAGAGGCGGAGCTACGGCTGATGCTGGCGAAAGAGCGGCTGTCGCTGATCGAGTCCGGGCAGACGACGATCGCGGATATCAAGATTGACAATATAATAAAGTCACCGTTCAACGGCACCGTTCTGGAGCGGCTGGTGGAGGAGGGGGATCCGATCGTGCCGCTGACCTCGTATCAGGCCGGTACCGAGTTGATGACGCTGGCGCAGATGGATAACCTGGTATTCAAGGGTATTGTTGACGAGATCGATGTTGGCAAGCTGGGTGAGGGGATGGAGGCGAAGATCGAGGTTGGGGCGCTGTCGACCAGTAAGCTGGACGGTCGACTGATCAAGATATCGCCGAAGGCGCGTCGCGAGGAAGGATCGACGTTCTTCCCCGTAGAGATCGAGATCAACTCGTCGGACGGTGCGTACCTTCGGGCGGGCTACAGCGCCAATGCGGATATCATTATAAGCCAGAAGCTGGGGATACTGCTGATACCGGAGCGGCTGATCCAGATGGAGGATTCGGTGTCGTTCGTGGAGGTGCAGGATTCGCTTGGGACGGTCGAGCGGCGGGAGATCAAGACGGGGTTGTCGGATGGCTTGAATGTAGAGGTTGTTGAGGGAGTCCAGAAGGGCGAGTTGATAGTCGAGCGGCCGCCTCGGGAGATCACGGCCGACTAAGGGCCGGAGTAGTTTTGTATGATTACGCGCACTGTATTCAAGCAGTTCTTCACGGATATCCGGCGTCAGAAGCTTCGGAGCGCCCTGACGATGTTCGGGGTTTTCTGGGGGACCTGCTCGATCGTGTTGCTGTTTGCATTCGGTCAGGGGATACGGGAGGCGCAGATCAAGTCGCAGAAGGGGCTGGGTGAGAATATAGCGATTGTCTGGGGGGGGAACACCTCCAAGGAATTCAAGGGTATGCCGCGGGGGCGGCGGATCAGATTCACCGAGGACGATGTGGTGCAGATCAAGAGCCGGGCGCGGACGATCGCGACGATATCGCCGGAGTATTCGCGCTGGAATGTCCCGATGCAGCGTGGGAAACAGACTACCTCGCGCAATGTGGTGGGGATTTGGCCGGAATTCGGGACGGCGCGCAACCTGATCCCGGAACTCGGTTCGCGGTTTGTCAATGAGCGGGATATCGACCAGAAGCGTCGGGTAGTGTTTCTGGGGGACCAGTTGAAGCTGGACCTGTTCGGGAGCGACGAAGCGGTCGGTGAGACGGTGCTGATCAACGGGACACCGTTTGTGGTGGTGGGGATCCTGAAGAAGAAGGACCAGGACAGCTCGTACAACGGGCGCGATAACCGCAAGGCGTTCATTCCTTCCTCGACATTCAAGGCGATGTGGGGGCATCGGTACATAAACAACCTCGTGATGCAGTCCGATCCGAAGCTTACGATGGAACACGCGAAGCGCGAGGTGTACGAGATTCTGGGGGCGAGGTACCAGTTCGATCCGACCGATGAGGAGGCGCTGATGATCTGGGATACGACGCAGGGATTTGCGTTTTTGAAGACCTTCTTTTTCGCGTTTCAGGCGTTTCTGGTGGGGATCGGGGTAGCGACCCTGATCACAGGGGGGATCGGCGTGTCAAATATCATGAATGTGGTGCTGGAGGAGCGGACCAAGGAGATCGGGATCAAGATGGCGCTGGGAGCGCGCAAGAGCACCATTTTGGTGCAGTTTCTGTTCGAGACATTGTTGATCACCGGTGCCGGCGGGCTGCTGGGGTTTGCGTTTGCATGGGGCGTGGTGGCGGTCTTCCCTGCTTTCAACCTTGAGGACTACCTGGGGACACCGGCGGTAAACGTATGGGCGGGGTTGCTGGCGGTGGTGCTGCTGGGGATAGTCGGGCTGGTGGCGGGGTACTTCCCTGCGCGGCGGGCGGCGAACCTTCAGCCGGTGCAGGCATTGAAGCTGTTCTGATCATGATGGTGATATGAGAAACATACAGACACTGTACAACCTGTTCGTCCGGGATTTTCGCAACCAGAAGAAGCGGATCACGCTGACACTGATCGCGCTTGCCTGGGGGACGATTTCGATCATGCTGCTGCTCGGATTCGGTGAGGGGTTGCACCAGCAGTTGACGATCAACCGCAAGGGGATGGGGGACTCGATATCGATCGTTTGGGGGGGCGAGACCTCGATACCGTTCAAGGGGCTGGGCAAGGGACGACCGATCAATCTGCATCGGGAGGATGTGGCGTATTTGAAGAAGCGGATACCGCAGATCAAGTATATCGGCGGGGAGTATCATCGGTGGGGAACGGTGGTCCGTTATGATACGACCATCATCAGCGAGCATGTGACCGGGATAACTCCGCAGTGGGAGCAGATGCGTAATCACATCCCGATGGCGGGCGGGCGAATGATCAACCAGACGGACATGGACAAGAGGCGTCGGGTGGCGTTTCTGGGATTCGGTGCCAAGCAACGCCTGTTTGGTGACAAGGATCCGGTGGGAGAAACGATCCTGCTCAACGATATCCCGTTTCTGGTGGTTGGGGTGATGATCGACAAGATGCAGATGAACTCGTACAGCGGGCAGGACAGACAGAACGTCTGCATACCGGCGACTACGTTTCATATGATCTTCGGCAACAGGTATCTGGGGAACATTGTGTATCAGCCGCATGACCCGAGGGAGATGAAGCTGGTGGAGAAGAAGGTATTCGAGGCCATGGGGGCGCGGTACCGTTTTGATCCGGCCGATGATCGGGCGTTGTGGGTGTGGGATGTGGCCGAAAGCGCGCGGGAGTTCAACAAGGTGCTGGTGGGGCTGAAGATGTTTTTGGGGATTATCGGCGGTTTGACGTTACTGATTGCAGGAGTGGGGGTCGCGAACATCATGTACGTGTCGATTAAGGAGCGCAGTCGGGAGATCGGGATCAAGATGGCGCTGGGGGCGCGGCGGAGCTACATCCTGCTGCAGTTTCTGCTGGAGGCGATCATGATCACATTCACGGGGGGCGCGTTGGGCATGGCGCTGAGCTATGTGCTGACGGAGGGATTCAAGCGTGTGCCGATCGAATCGGACGTGCTGGAGTTCACGGGACGGCCGACGATTTCGCTGGAGATTGGCGTGATCGTGATCGGGATACTGGGGCTGATGGGATTGCTGTCGGGCTTCTTTCCGGCGCTGCGGGCCTCGAGCGTCAACCCGGTGGAGACGCTGCGTTATGAATGATACTGCTGGTCTGTATGAAATGATTTCGGGAGTTGGAGGATATGATAATAAAGATGAAGCTGGTGACCAAGGTGTATCGGACAGGGGCCGTGGAGTTTGCGGCGCTCAAGCAGATAAACCTTGGGGTTGAGAAGGGTCAGATGGTGGCGGTGGTCGGTCCCTCGGGCTCGGGCAAATCGACGCTGATGAATATCATCGGTTGTCTTGACGTGCCGACCAGCGGGGTGTATCAGCTTGAGGGTGAGAATGTGAACCGCCTGAGCGCCAACCAACTGGCGGACATACGCAATCGCAAGATCGGGTTTGTGTTCCAGGCATTTAACCTGTTGCCGTATGCGACAGCGTATGAGAATGTTGAGGTGCCGCTGTTGTTTGCGCGCGTGAACGCGAAAGGTCGCAGGGAGCGGGTGGTCCGTATGCTGGAACAGGTGGGGCTGGGTGAGAAGCTGGGCAACAAGCCGACGGAGATGTCCGGCGGGGAGATGCAGCGGGTGGCGATCGCACGGGCGCTGGCGAACGACCCGGAGATCATTCTGGCCGACGAGCCGACCGGCAATTTGGATACCAAGTCCGGTGAGGGGATTGTGAAGATATTCCATGATCTGCACGCACTCGGCAAGACAGTATTGATTATCACGCATGATCTGAATTTGGCGCGGAAGGCGCAGCGGATTGTGAAGCTCAAGGACGGGATGATTGAGACAGATGAACAGGCGGTGAAGGTGGCGTAGCGACAGATGTCTTCCGTTACCAACTCCCTTCTTTTCTCTTAGGTAACGCAGCAACACCGATAAGCGGGTGACGCCATGGGCGGCACCCGCTTTCGGTTTTTAGGAGGACGGCGACTCGAGCCTTACGAGGGAGGCCTTGAGGAGGTGTTGTCATGTGGCTACCGGTCGGCGAGGTGATCCTCGTGCCTGAGGGCCTGGCGAATCATATCGACCAGTTGGTCGAGCTGCGGTGACTCAGTGTGTCGAGCGAGTCGCGCGGCGCGGCGCTCCAGGTCGGTCAGGCTGGCGTGTCCGGGCCAGGCGTTGACCTGCCGGAGAACTTCGGCGAACTCGGCAGCGACAATGGCGAGCTGGAAGTTGCCAGAGGCGCGGTCGAAGTGGCGCTGAAGGTGACGCCGGGAGATATCTCCGGTGATTTCATGGACGCGTTCGGTCCGCTCGGGGTCCTTGTAGCGGATCGCAACGGTGCCGAGGTCATCGGAGCGCGAGTGCCGGTGGTACTGCACCTGGTAGACGGCGGTCACCTCGTGGCCGGCACCGACCTCTCCCCCATCGTGGCGATCGTCGCGGAACTTGTGATCGGGCACGTCGCGGTTCTCATAACCGAGCAGGCGATAACTGGCAATGATTTCGGGATTGAAGGTTACCTGGATTTTGACATCGCGAGCGATGACCTGCAGGGTGCCGGTGAGTTTCTCGACGAAGATGCGATAAGCCTCATCGCGGCTGTCGACGTAGGCGTAGCCGCCGTTGCCCTTATTGCCGAGCTTCTCGAGCAACACGTCGTTGTAGTTACCCATTCCCACACCGACAGTGGTCAGGGTGATGCCGCGCTCAGCGTAGCGCCTGATCATCTTCGGAAGCTGCTCCGGCTGAACTCTGCCGGTGTTGGCGACGCCGTCGGACAGCAGCATGACGTGATTGATCTTTCCCCGGGTGAACATCTGATCGGCCAGTTCAAAACCGAGCTTCAGACCGTGTTCGACGTTGGTGGAGCCATTGGCGAACACCATGTCGATCGCTCGCTGGATTTCTGCTTTGCGGTTGGCCGCAGTGGGGCGCAGGATGATCTCGGCGCGGGTATCGAACGCGACGATGGCGATGCGATCGGCGGGGCGAAGCTGAGTCAGCAGCATGTGCAGGGCGTCCTTGACCAGTTCCAGGCGTCGTTCGCGCTGCATGGAGCCGGAACGATCGATGACGAAGACGAGGTTGGCATCGGCGCGTTGCTGCCGGGGTATTTCACGTCCCTTGATACCGATGCGCAGCAAATCGACGTCGGGAGCAAACGGTGACGGGGCACCTTCGACGAAGACGCGGAAGGTTTCGCGGAAGGAGCCATCGTAGTCGTAGTCGAAGTGGTTGATGAACTCCTCGGTTCGGACGGCATCGGGGGGCGGGAGATGGCCGCGCTCAAGGAAAGCGCGGGTGATGATGAAGGAGGCATCGTCGACATCGGCCGCGAAGGTCGAGCGGCTGTCCCGCCGGGTGTCAGTCCAGGGGTTGACGCCGTAGTCGTGGAAATACATGTCGTCGAAGCGCTGTTCGTCATGGTCGAACGGCCCCGCGGGATACCGTGGACGCATAGGAATCTCGCCCCGGGTCTTCCCTGCCGGCCCGAGCGCTCCGAGGGGATCGCCGATGGACTGGCCGTCAATGATGTACGAAATCTCGCCGCCGGGGCCGCCGCGGATGCAGACTTCGCCTTTGGAGTTGGTAATTACTCCGGCGGTTTCCCGGAGCAGTTCGTCGATGGTCTTCGGAGACTTGCGATCGACCTCGGTCCTGGGCAGGGTCACGACATTGGACGCGTCGAACCTCTGAAGGATGTCGCGCTCGCCGATGACAGTGGTCTTCTCACGCGATGAATCCCCCTTCAAGGGCAGTTTGATCGTGCCGAGATCGGTGGTCAGGTCTGGTCTTACGGCGACATCGGTGATGTCCATAGTGACGTAGTCGAGGTGCGAGATTCGGATGGTGCAGGAGCCGGGTTCGATCTGGCGGATGATGAACCTGCCGTCGAAGTCGGACATGGCGCCGCGCGTGGTACCGACGAGGATAACGGAGGCGCCGACGACGGGATGGCCGCCGGCGGAGTCGACGACGGTGCCGGTGATCTGGCCGGCGGCGGCACCATAGGCACTGGCAAGGCTGGCCAGAATAATGGCGACAGAGATGGCGGTGGTGATGAGGAAGCGTTCGATCGTTCCGGTTGGCGTAGTCAGCGTGCGGGCGGCCTGGCCGGAGCGATCAGGTTTGGGTTGTTCGGTTTTGGGGCGCATAATCCACCTCCTTATTCGGAAGCTTGAGTGATATCAGCCGTTTGATGCGGATACACAACGGCCGCAGGTTTCTTCCCGAGAAACCTCTTAAAGCACGCTAAGGCATTGGCGGATTGTTGGTTACAGTCTAAAGCACCCCCTTGAGGGTGGGGTCAGTTGCCCCAGTAGCCGAAGGCAACGACGACAACTATGGCGATGATTACGACCACAGCGATGGCTATCCCCTCGCCGGACGTCCACTTGCTTGAGTTCTTGTCCTTGATTGAGCGCGTCCCCATCGGGCGTGAAGAGCGACGCATGATTACCTCCTTGCGGGTGTTGCGGGTCGCTGTACTCAATCTACATAACAGACGTGGGGAGGTAAAGGTTTGTCGAATCAAAGAATCCGGGTCGGTTTCGCCGCAGTGGAGTTGCGAGGGAGGGCGCCGGGGCAATTGGGCAGGTAGCTTGCGAACAAACAGGACGGCTGCTGTGGTTGGGCAGCCGTCTTCCGTTCTCTGTGCGGGTGAGAATGTTCAGGAGACCCGAACACTGCTCCGGGGGGCAGCGGCGCGGACGGAGTCGGACGCCTCACTCTCGAACTGGGTGAAGTTGTCCTGGAAGAGTTTGGCGAGTTCGTTGGCCTTCTTGTCGTAGGCTTCGGGATTCTTCCAGGTCTGGCGCGGGTCGAGTATTTCGCCGGGGACACCGGGGCAGGAGGTCGGCACCTTGATGCCGAAGACGGGATCTTCGCGGTATTCGACGTTATCGAGTTTGCTCTCAAGTGCGGCGTTGAGCATGGCGCGGGTGTGTTTGATGGACATCCGCTCGCCCTCGCCGTAGGGTCCACCGGTCCAGCCGGTGTTGACGAGCCAGCAACTCACTTTGTGTTCCTTGATCTTCTCGGCAAGGAGTTCGGCATAGCGCATCGGGTGCAGAACCATGAAGGGGGCACCGAAACAGGCGGAGAACGTGGCCTGAGGCTCGGTGACGCCTCTTTCGGTACCGGCAACCTTGGCGGTGTAGCCGGATATGAAGTGATACATGGCTTGTTCGGGGCTCATTTTGGCAATGGGGGGCATTACGCCGAAGGCATCGGCAGTGAGCATGACGACATTCTTCGGGTGTCCGGCCATGCTCTCTTCGAGTGCGTTGGGGATATGGCTCAGCGGGTAGCCGGCGCGGGTGTTTTCCGTAAGGGTGGCATCATCGAGGTCGAGTCGCCGAGTGATATCATCCATTGCCACGTTTTCGAGGATAGTGCCGAACATGCGGGTGGTCTGGTAGATTTCGGGTTCGGATTCCTCAGACAGGCGGATCACTTTGGCGTAGCAGCCGCCCTCGAAGTTGAAGACACCATCGGGGCTCCAACCGTGCTCATCATCGCCGATGAGTTTGCGATTGGGGTCGGCTGACAAAGTGGTCTTGCCGGTTCCCGAGAGACCGAAGAATATGGCAACATCGCCTTTCTCGCCGACGTTGGCCGAGCAGTGCATGGAGAGAATCTTCTGCTGGGGCAGCAGGAAGTTCATGACGGTGAAGATAGACTTTTTGATCTCGCCGGCATAGGACGTGCCGCCGATGAGGACGAGTTTCCTGGACAGGTTGACGAGGATGAAGGTCTCGGAGTTGGTTTTATCGAGTTCGGGGACAGCGAGGAAGTTGGGAACATGCAGAACTGTGAATTCGGGCTTGTGGTTGGTCAGTTCTTCCGGTTGGGCCTGAATGAACAGATTGCGGGCGAACAGGCTGTGCCAGGCGGTTTCCGTGATAATCCGGATGGGGAGCCGGTAGCGCGGATCATAACCGGCGAAGCAGTCCTGGATGTACAGATCGCGTCCCTGCAGGTATGAGGCGCAGCGGCGGAACATGGCGTCGAACAGCTCGGAGTCGTAGGCGATATTCACCTTCCCCCACCAGACCTTGTCGCTGGTGCCGGGTTCTTTGACAATGAACTTGTCTTTGGCGGCGCGGCCGGTATGGAGGCCGGTGCGGACGACAATCGGTCCGAGGTGGGCCACAGTGCCTTCATCGGCATTGATAATGTGCTCATATAGCTTGGGGGTGTTGTGGTTCCAGTGCTCTCGGCGGACATTGTGGAGGCCGTGATTTTCCAGGCCATAGCTGCTTCTGATGCGTTCGACCATTTGGCGATCTCCTTGTTTATTCGGGACGGAATTACTCTCTGATAGTCTGTATATCGCTAAACGGTCAGTCGGGTTGATACGTTCCGCGCTGATTACGAAGATAAATTTGCCCCATGTTTACATGAGTGTTCAGTGGTGGGTGCGGGGGAGGCAGAATTTCAGGCGTCGGCGCGCCTGTCGTCGGCCTGGATGGTGGCCTCGACGGCCTCGATCGACTCGCCGGAGTCGACATCTTTGGAGCGAATCAACAGCGAGAGCGGGATCAGGACACAGTAACCGAGAACGAGGAGAATCGGAGCGAGGGTCATTGACCCTTGAGCGAGGGTGATATAGCCTATGATAATGGCCACGAGGGCGGCGCCGAAGATCAGGTAGTTGGTTTTGCCGAACGGCCAGTGGAATTCCTCGGCGGTATCGATGCGGCTTTTGGCTTTGGCTGTCATAGTGTTACTAAGAACACGGTGGCGGTGTGATTTGTCAAGTGGTTTTGCAAGGTCTTCGCCCGGTGGTGTTTGGAGCAGATTGGGGACCGCGTCTGCCGGAACTGAATAGAGATTAACAAATCCACGTGTGCGGGTTTATTCTTGGTCCTCTTGAGGTTCCTGGCCGAGATGATTCAATCGAGGCCGTTTCGATTCTAACAGAGCGACACAAGCCATTACGCAGGGGTTTCCCTGTCCAGGGGTGGTAAGACCACCGAATGCGTGAGGACAGACTAAATGAAAAAACTATCACTCATCGTCATGGTCATTGCCGCGACTGTCTGTGTCGGTTGCAGTGGTGATGACAACAGCACCGGTACGGGTCCGACGCCGGTGGTATCGGACACGTTGTACGTTGACTTCTCCCACACAGGCCTCGAAGACGGCTCGCAAAGCAGGCCTTTCAACACCCTGACGGAGGCTGTTTCTGCGGCGTCGGAGGGCAGTCTGCTGTTGGTGGCCGCCGGGGAGTATACCAATGAAGAGGAGTTCATCCGTCTCAAAGGCGGAATGACAGTCCGAGGGGTGCATGCTGACTTGACGCGCATCATGACGACATTTCTTGGTCCGCTTGACAACGATCCTCGTCCTGTCACACTCGAGGACCTTCATTGCCAGGGGTTCTTCTACGGGATCGCAGAGGCCGATGAGGAGCCGCCGGGCACGTGCGCCCTGCGCCGTTGCCATATCGAAGGCGAAGTGGCCATGATGCACGGCGGCGGATACAGTCTGACCTTAGACAGTTGTGCAGTTACGGAAGGGATCCGGTTTGGTCATGGATCATGCGATTGGTTTTCGCGCGACGCGGTGAGGTGATGCACAGTCGGCGATAGTATCCTGTTCGGCAACAGCGCGACGACAAGCCCTGGCTATCTGGTGCAGGTGGTCCGTGATTGCCGCGTGGCAGCAGGTATCAAGTACAATTCTGGTCAGGGGGCGATTGATTCCATCGTTGGCAACACGATTGATTCTGTCGGCATCGATTACAAGAGTGGCATTTCTGATGCATACATTGGGCACAATGTGATCATTGAGGGAAGGATTCACGATCGTTCCGGATATGGTGAGCAGCGCATATGCTATAACCAGATTACGTGCACGGGTGCTTATCTGGATGAGTATGGTTCGGCCTGCATCCTGGCGGAGGGGGCCAGTGACCTCATCACCCACAACGAGCTGTTTGCCCACAACGGAGTTCACGGCATCTACGCCCGGTCGGGCTATCCGACATACATCGACAGCAACACGGTCAGAGTGAGTGGTGGAGGAATCGGTATCCATACTGTATCCGGCGCCGGACAGGTGGTCGGGAATTGGTTGATTGGCGGATCCTACGGCCTGGTTGACTCCAGCGGCGCCTTGCTGGTAGCGTATAACGTCATCGACTCCTGCGACATAGGAGCTGTAACCCACAGTGCTGCTCGCTACCTGGGAAATATAATCACCAATTGTGTCACCGGAGGAATGATTGTCGACTTCACGGGCCATGCGGTTGACAGCAACGTTGTTACAGGCAATGGCGGCGTGGGCGTCAGTGTACGTCTTCAAACAAAGTGGACAAGTTACGGGCGTAAGTTAAGTCACACTTTGGCTGCGCGCAACAGCCTTCTGATACGCTCGTTTTCGACTCTCCATCGTTCGTAGTTTAAGCCGCTCACGCTTACTCCGGATCTTCGCCGCCCGGCCATAGTACATGTCAGCCGGCGTCATATTCCCCAGCGATTCATGATACCGCTCGTGGTTGTAGTAATGCACGAAGACCGCGATCTCAGCACGTAAATCATCCGGTGTGTAGTAGTTGTCCAACAGCAGCACGTTCTTCATCGTGCGATGATACCGCTCGATCTTCCCCTGGGTCATCGGATGATACGGCCGTCCCCGGACATGCCCCAGACCGCGCTCCTGCAGGTACTCTTGAAGCGATCCCGAGACGTAGCAGGGACCGTTGTCCGACAACAGTCGCGGCCGGTGACGCACCACGGCGTGCTCCACGCCAGTCTGTGCAATCGCCCGGTCCAGTGTCGCCGTCACATCATCAGCCGACATCCCCTCGCACAACTTCCAGGCCAGGATATAGCGCGAGTAGTCATCCAGCACCGTAGATAGGTAGTACCAGCCCCAGTGAACCACTTTCAGATACGTGAAGTCAGTCTGCCACATCTGGTTCACCCGGGTCGTCGGCTGGTCGAACTTATCCTTGGCACTGAGCACCGTGTAGGCCGGGCTGGTGATCAGATCGTGCGCCTTGAGGATGCGATAGACGCTTGATTCCGAGATGTAATGTCCTTGGGTATCAGTCAGATACCAGGCCAACTCCCGCGGCGACTTGTCCAGGTGCTCAAGAGCTGTCTCGACCACCCGCTGCCTGACATCCGGCGGTATGGCGTTCCAGAACCGGCGTTTCTGCGACGGTCGCGGCTTGAGTGCCGACGCTCTACCCTCACGGTACCGTTTGTACCAGGCGTAGAACGTGCTCCGGTTAATCCCCAGCTCTGCAAGCGTCCGCTTGACTCCCAACGCCGAGTTCTCCACCACGCGAATGATCTCCAGTTTCTCCGATGTGCTGTGTCGCATATACCGCCTTCGCCTTACTCCAAACCAGTCAGACTTTTTTTCAGAAGGCGGTTCTTCAGCGACAACTCAGCCACCAGCTGCTTGAGCTGCTCGTTCTCGCCCCTCAGCCCGATGACTTCGTCGCTGGAGGCCTCACGCACCGTGTCCCCCTGAAGCCGTTTCTTGCCCGCCTCCAAAAAGTCTTTGCTCCAGCGGTAGTACAGGTTGGCCACGATCCCCTCCCGGCGGCACAGCTCGGCGATACTGCACTCACCGCGAAGCCCTTCCAGCACAATCCTGATCTTCTCTTCAGCTGAGAATTTCCGACGTGTCTTGCGCCGGATATCCTTGACCACGGCTTCCGGCTTCTTCTGGTTCTGGACGCTCATGGTGTCTCCTTTCGCTAAGACAATTTACGAAAAATTATATCTTAACAAACACCCCGCTGTGTCCACTTACTGCTGAAACGGTACCGTCGCCGCAAAACAGTCTCGGGTCGGTCAAACCGCGCCCTTTCAGATCCCGCAGCACCGCCCCCCAACTCTCAGTCGACTCCCGGTACCCCTCGATGATCGCCAG